>ERZ724505.1106-NODE-1106-length-15392-cov-25.870118_pt1 | contig 15392 bp, 17 predicted proteins | sample MGYA00376038_ERZ724505 | MGnify/ENA primary metagenome ERZ724505 (study PRJEB28724, sample SAMN07190884) | wastewater metagenome | isolation source: effluent of sewage treatment plant in Hong Hong | place: Hong Kong | collected 2016-03-17 ... | reverse complement strand
CTCCGGTCTGAGTGACCGGTGTCAGTGGTTTCAGACGTTGAGAGGTTTGGTTCCGAGGGTGCACTGAAAGGCTCTGAAGTCTTGCCCAGAGCAGTCCAGCGAGTCGTCGATGGTGGTGTGTTTCAGAAACACGGTTCCGTCCGTTTGAACCAGCGAGCTGATCTGCGCGGATTCGTCAGACCACCATGCACTGCCGAAGTCGCCGCCTTGCACTTCGATCACGTTGTCAGCATGCGTGCCGCGCCAGATGACGCACGGAACGCCGGTCTCTGAAGAGCCGCCAGAATCGATCACTGTGATGGACGTGGCGACCGTGAGAGTATTTACTGCGACCTTTCGCGGTCCGGATCCGCTGCTTTGACCGACAGTCAGATCTGTAATTCCGCAAGTCAGTTCGCGAGTTCTGTATTCGAGGTAACCGGATTGATTGACTCGCGGAAGTCCAAGCTGGCCGGTCCATCCCATTGAAACCCACAGCGACGCCAGTGTGACGCCTGTCTGATCAAGCCCATAGAGACAATCGACGTTCCCGATTTCGAACCGAACAGCATCGCCCGTCGTTGGCACCCCGACTGGCAGCCAGTTGTCGGCAGTGTCCCAGTGATTCGGTCCGGCCGAGCTAGTGGTGGTGGCCACTGTGACGTTCGCCGCGGCCGTGCCCGTCAGCGAGCTGGTGGCCGTCATCTGGCCGACGTTGTTGCCGGCCAAGGCGTTTGTGAACTCGACCAGCCACGCTCCCGGAGTTCCCGTCACGGTGACATCACCGGTGCCGATGTTGCTCAAAGCAATCAGTGCCGATGCGACGGTCGACGTACTTGCGTTGTAGGCGATGCTGCTCGTGGTCTGGCCGGCGTACGTCAACGTGAACGTGCCGCCGGTTGCTGTGCCTTGGATCGCGACTTTCTGCACTTCATTGACCGCCACGACGCCCTCAGTGTTTACGATGAGAATACGATGTCGTTGTGTGGCGCTTGCCGAGTAAGTGCTGCTTGTCAGTTGCGACTGAGCAGCAGCGCCGTCGTAGCTCGTGAACTCAATTTGATAGGTTGCAGTCCCGAACCGTGCGTCTGTACCAATCTTCGTGACAGACACTTCCTCAATGTTTGACAGATTCAGCAAACCGGCCGCGATCAAAGCCGAGTCATCGACGGTGTAGACTGATGACGTGAGCGTCGCTGTCGTTTGACCATCAAGAGTCAATGTGAAACTTTTAGCAGATCCGATCTCGATGGTCTGTTTTTCATTCTGCACAGTTCCAGTTGTTGCTCCCTGCTGAGTTGTGCGAATCAGCGGTTTCGTGCTGATAAGATCGACGATCAGTTGAGCCACTGGAGTCTTTGCCAGCGATCCAGCAAACGTGACGGTGTAAACCGTGTCGTTGCCATCGCCTGACGTACCGGCGGTGACCGTTGCATTTCCGCTGCCGATCGTACTCAGAGCTTCCAGAGCACTTTGAACAGTCGTGTTGCTCGCTCCGACTGCGATCGCCGTGGTCTTTTGATCTCCGAACGTGATTTCAAAAGTCCCTGCAGCGCTGAGCGGAATCGAGAACTGCTGCGTCGCGTTCGTTCCAGCCACGCCGGGCGTCGTCGTAGTGATCTCAATGCCAACCGCGTCCGTGGATCCAGCCGTGACGACAAACGGGACGCCGGCCGTTCTAGCAGTCAAAGTCACCACGTCTCCGCTGGCCGTCGCTGTCAGTTCCTTCCATTCTGCAATTGCGCTGGCATTGATCGCGGCCGCCAGCAGCGTTGCGACGCTCGACGCAGTGTCGGCAGTCGCCACGACGCTGATCGTCTTGCCGTTGATCTTGACGCTGAAGGTATCGCCGGTCAGCACGTTCAGCGGTGTCAGTGTCGTGACCTGAGCACGTGCGACGCTGTTTCCTGTCCAGATTTTTGTTGTCACTGTTGGGGCCTCCGGAGGTGTCGAGCTGAAGACCAGATCGCCGTCCGCGTCAAGCGAAAAAACATCAAGATAAGTCGTGCCATTGGTAACGCTGACTTCAACCCACGCAGAACCGCCAGCGACTTCCTCCGTCACATGGTCTTCAATCGCGGCTTCGAGCGCTGCGGTGGCCGTTGTCACGTCCGTCGAGGCAATGGTGTATGAAAACGTGGTTCCCGGTAAACCAGCCGACGTGAACACGCCGCTGATGACCTCGCCGATTTCAAGTGCAGAGAGCGTGAGCCGTTGCTTCCGGTAGTCCGGTGGAATCGCGCCGCCTGGGTTTGTCGATGTGATGGCCATCAGCTAAGCACTCCTGTCTTCGGAATGCGGCTGAGCGTGATCGTCGCTGGCCAGTATCGTGGATCGTTCCAGTTCGATGGAGCTGCTGCCGACGTCTCAAACGACGATGCGACGAAGACGTTGTCGGATCCATCGCTCAGCAGCTTCGGACTGCTCAGCGTGTAATAGGCGCGGAAACCATAGTTGTATCCGTAGTAGCCCCAGCCAGCGCCGTAGCCCCAGCCGTAGCCCCAGCCGTAGCCGTTCCATCCGTATGGAGTCCAGCCGGCATAGCCGCCCCAGCGATAGCTGCAATCGCCTGCGAAGACTTCGTCGAAGTTCCACGCGAGATAACTTTCATCAAGCCACCACGGCGACAAGGATCCCCACTGCCATCGAGCGATGGTGAGCTGCCACGACTGGCCGACCCGCTGCAGAGCGCCGATCGCAGGAGACTGAAAAACGCCACCGTTGTTGACGTTCGTCAAGACGTCGGTCACGTTGACAAGCCACAGACACGGACATTCGCCCGGATGGATCATGGAACGATCGACGGTCTGAATCTGTCGAGTGAAGTCAACAGTTTCGGCCGACGGTCCGCCGAGTTCCAAATCCTGCTGGAATGGAAATGCCTCGGCCTGTTCATTTCGCCATCGCCACGTGAACGCACTCCAGTCCGTGTCAGGAACCGCAGGGCATCGAATTGGACTACAGTCTCCGCAGCACATCTCAGACGCTCCTGAACGTGAAAGCGGGACAGGACCAGACGCCAGCGAGATACAACTCCGCTCCGTAGCGATGGCCGACGGCCATGGCTCCGAGCTTCACTTCGCCTTCGATGTACGGGATGCAGTCAATCACTTCGACGATCGATGGTTCCTGATTGTCTGTCGTGACCGATCGCCAGCCCTCGCGAGTCACGACGCAGCCGCCGAGGAATCGCTGCGAGCTGCTGGTGATGACGGGTTCGCAGGTGATTTCCGGCAGTTCCGTGACAGACCGATCGAACGCAAACTCCCAGAGCCCTGGGAACGCAGTCACGCGACAATTGCGCAGCTGCAAAGCCGCTCGCAGTTGCTCGCTCGTTGCCCGGCAGTCAATTTCGATCGAAATACTTCCGACGGTCAACGCGACGCGGCCCCAGAGATCTTCCCCGTAAAACTTCACCGTGGCCTGCTGCGTTTGCCGGCTGAGCTCAAACAGAGCCGCCTCGCGAGTCTCCAGCGGGTTGTAGACGGGAAAGTCCTTTCCGATGGTCATCAGCCTGGCCAGTGACGTGTCTTTGCGACTCGCGGCCGGAACGTACGGAGCTGAGCGCGTACCGCGTTTGCTGCCACGCACCAGTGATTCCAGTGCTTGGTTCTGCGATAGCGTCAATCCGTAAACAGGTTCGTTCATATCAGCCGCAGGGCGCTAGCCCCGGTTCATACCAAAGGAAGTTTTTTGAAGGGAACAATCTTTTGAACGTCGAAGGGCAGAGGGATGAGCTTTCCTTCCTTGATCGGCTTGTCCTTGCTGGGCTGCAAATAGTCTTCAATCGCCTTGCCGTTCTCATCGAGTGGAACTGGCTCGTCGACGTACTCCGGCGGATCTCCAGTCTTAATGGGCACCTGAATGTATCGCACGCGATCTTTCGAGCCGTTGCCGGTGAGTTCCGTGTATTCGTACTTCACCAGTTGAACCGTGCCTCGGTTCCAGACTCTGGCTTCCCATGTCCGAATGTCGGCCAGAATCTTCAGCTTGTATTCCGAGTACTTGATCTTGTCCTCGGTTACGATCTCGCCAGCAGAGACGCCAGCCAGCAGCAGAGTTTTTTTCGGCCATGTCAGTCCGCGAAGTGAGATCGGCTCCTCATTGACTCCGCCCAGGTGAGTCAGCAGCCACGCCGGATCAGATGGAAGATTCTTCGTGATGCTATAGTCGACAATGGGAATTTGAGCCGTGATGCCTTCAATGAACTCGCCAGCCGTGTTGCATATAGGGCGGTCTTTCCAGTCAAACAACGTTGGCTGTTCGACCAGAGACACGTCGAAAGTGATCTTCGCCTCACGCTGCAGCGGGTTGGGATCCTTCTGCTTGCCCTTGAACGGAGTGTATTCCGCGTCAAGTTCCCAGATCAGCCTCGACTTGTGGACAGGCTTCACGAAGTCGAGATAGAAACCGCGTTCGTTTGGATGCTCATCATTCCACTGCGGAACAGGACGCAGCAAACGCAGCTCCGACCACGGCATGCGTCGCGACGTCTTCAGCTTGATCTTGTTGATGATCTTGTTCTCGGTGATCTCTCGCTGATCATCGATCTCAGTTTCATACCATTTGAACAGCACGATGCTCATGCCTTCCACTCCCTTGCGGCCAATGGCTTACCGCGGTCAGAGTTTCGAGCGAGTTTTTCCAAGTGCTTTTCAGACTTGATCGCGGCCTTCTTTGCTGACTTGTCGTCGTCGCCTTTTAGACCTTTCAGCATCTGAGCGACGACGGACTGGCCTTCCGCGCTGTTGATCTGCGCGGCCTTGTTTTCGGCCATCTTCTTCGAGGCATTCTTCGCGGCCGTATTGGTTTCGCTGGCAGCACCGGCAGCCGCTTTGCCTGCCGTGTTGGATAGCTCCGGAGCCTGCTTCGACATTTTCTGTTCAGCGTCCTTCAACATGCTGTCGAAGTTGTCGCCGAGCTGCATGCCGAGTCCTTCTGTCTGAGCCTGCAGGCTCTTTTCCAGTTCGGTCATCGCCCGGTCTGGAATGTTCGGTAATTCGCTGACGGTTGCTTTGAAGCCGTCCAGCAGCGGGACGAAAGCAAACTTCAGTTCGGCCGTTCCGCCGGATGCGATGAAATCCCAAATCGCCGTCATCGCGCTGCCGATGTTCTTGCCGATGTTAGCAAAGACAGTCACGATCAAATTGCCAGCGTCCCAGAAGACCTGCTTCCAATTTGCGCTGAACCAGTCGAGATAGGCAGGGATCTTGTCCGTGAAAAAGTAAATGATGTCGTTGAACGCTGTGACGGCATACAGCGACATCGTTGCCCAGGCGAATCGACCAAGGTCGACAATGTTTCCGAAGAACCACGCGCCCGCGACGGCCGCGTACATGATCTGAGGTTTGAACGATTCAAACGCGGCGACGGTCTGCTCAGTCAGCATGACGAGAGCGGTGCCGAACGGCGCGAGGATCTCCAGCGCGACTCCCATCATGCCGCCAAGAGCCTGCGTGACCGTGTTTTTGATCGTCGACCACTTGCCCGCGGTTGTGTTGCCGAGATTCGTCAACGAGTCCGCATAGATGCCGTGGCCCTCGGTCAAATGCGCAAGCGCCGCATCCATTTCCGCGGTGCCGATCTTGCCGTCGCTGATCATCTTCTGCAGCTCAGCGCCGCTCTTGCCAGTTGCAAACCTCAGCCCGTCATAGATCGCGATGCCGCGTTCCGCGTACTGATTGATTTTGTCCTGGCCGAAGGATCCGGCATTCGCGCCTTGCTGGTAGATTCGGGCCAGGTCTCCGATTTCGGTCGACGTGGCAGCCGCGATCTTCGCAAACTGGTTTGTCTTGCCAGCAAGGTCGGCAGCACTGACACCGGCTTTGAAAAGCAGTCGGCCGCTGTCCAACAGTTCCTGATTGTCGAAGAACTTTGCAGCGGTGGTCTTTTGGAGTGATGCGACGACGGCTTTGCCCTGCACCATGTCGTGCAACATGGTGCCGAAGACTGCATTGTTCTTTTCGGTGGCCATGGCTGTGCTGGTGCCGAGTGCCAGCATGCCAGCGATTAGCCCGGCCGCGGCTGTCTTCGCCATGCCAGCGCCAGAGCCGAGCATGCCGAGCCCTTTGGATAGCTTGCTGCTGCCCTGCTCCATTTTCATCATGCCAGCGCCAGCATCTTCGGCGGCTTTCTTCATGCCGAGCGCCCGACCGATGAACGTGTTCTGAACTCCGGTGAGTTTCAGAATCGACGTCGTCGCGGACTTTGCTGGAGTCAACAGCCAGCTGATTGCCTTTGCAGTCCCGGAGATCGCTTTGCCCGCCATCGTGAACGCCGGACCCGTGAAGTACGTGGCATGAGCGAACATTCGGAAGGCGCGAGTGCCAAGCTGAAGGCTGCCAACGAAACTGGTTACTCGCGACGCAGCCGCGGACAACTTTGCCGTGAACGGACTGATGGCCGTCATGGCTCGATTGATCCCGCTTGTTACGAAAGATCCGACCGCCGCCTTCGCCGTGGTGAACTTCGCGGACGCGGACGCAGTGACGCTCGATAATCGCTGAACGCCGGGAATCGCGCCAATCGCTCGCTGTGCCAGCGCTGCCATTCTTGAGCCGAGCCCATTCGTCGAGCGTTCAAGTTGCGGAAGCTGTGCACGGAACTCTCGGAACTGCGCGGACGATCGAACGACTGCTAATCCGACCGCATGGACCGGATGCGTCACGAAGTTGAAGACGTGCGTCGCAGCTCGGACGACACGAGTCGCCCCTTCCCATTCTCGCTTCATCAGTCGGACTGGAAGATTCGCGTGATAGATTGCTCGCGAAAACATGTCCGCGGATCCGCCCAGCGACTGCCAGGTGCCGTCCATGATGAATTGAGCGCGTCGCAGTTCGTTCGCTTGTTTGGCGACTTTGGAATTTGCGTCGTCCAGTTTGTCGGCTGCATGCTCTGCGACACCGCGCAGCTTGTCGAACGGCGCTTGAACTGATTGAATCTGCGAACGCATGAACGGAAACACTTTGCCCAGCAGCGTCAGACCTTTCGAACTGCTCTGCATCTGGCTGACGTGCTTGGACATCGTCTGCGATGACTTGTCGAGTTCAACGCCGACTTTGCCGAGTCCCTTCGCAGCAGCTCCGACCGTACCCGGAAGATCCGAGGCGAGTGCGTCGGCTGCTTCGCGGATCTTGTTGACTCCGGCCGCGGCCGCGTCTCCGACTTTCTCGATGCCCTTCTTGATGACGTTCATTTCCGGATTGACCTTTGGAGCGGCCAAACCCATTCGGAAACGTTCCATCGACGTCGCTGCGATGGTCGACGTCTTGCTGACGGACTGCATGCTGCTGCCCACCGTCCGCATCGTGCTGGAGACTTTACCGAGAACGGCGAGCTGGCCGGCCGTGGCTGCGACGCGGACGAAGTTGACTCCGCCTCCGCCGCCTCCTGCTGCTCCGCCGCCGGACGCTGGTGGCGACGATGATTTCGCGGCGCTCATGCCGATCAGCTTTCGCTGAGTGATCTCCGCTTCGACGCCGATCTGTCGAATGCCTGCCACCTCCGAAGCTGTCCATCGCTTTGTGGCCGCTTCAAAAATGCGGCCGGTCATCTTGGCGAGACCCATGCGGGAGATCAGCGCCTTTTCGAGATGCGTCTCTCCAGCGGCCAGCTTGTCGAGAATCTTTGTGCCTTCGGCCTGAGTCATGAAGCCCTTTACCATCAGGTTGTTAATGGCTTGAGCGTACTGCGCTTGACTATCAAACGATTTCACCAAATGTGTATGGAAATCATCGATCGCGGCCTTTGCTGCGTCGGTGTCCATCTTCAATTCGGCAGTGAGTGCTTTGATCGACATGGAGAAACGCAATCAGGGGACTGACGTCCCCCGCTCGACTACTTGAGGAACTTCGAACGCATGTTCGCCCAGATGTTCTGAGCTTCCGTGTTTTCAATCGCCTTCTGATCGAACTGAGGAGCCAGATCAGTCGGCAGCCGCTTGTCTTCTTTGCCGAGCCAGGCCTGCAGCATGTGATAGGTCTGGTGACTCAGATCGATCGAAGTGCGGTCCGCTCCGACCGAGTACATCCGCACATAAGCCGCCCATTCGTTGACCTGTCGTCTGTTGAGCTTTTTCAACAGGAAGTCCGGATGAATGCAGTCCGGACCTCCGATCGCGAGACACAGGTCGAAGAAGAGCTTGTCGGCTCTTACTTTTTTTCGACTTCCTCCGTCAGCTCGTCCTTCAGGCCGTTACGCATCAAAGCGACGCCCAGCAGCGCCAGCATGATGCGAGCGGTGCCAGGCTGCGACATGAGTTCCAGAACCTGCTTGTCGCTGCTGAACGCAAGCTGATTCGTTTCATCTTCGATGATGCAGGCCGCGATCAGTCGGGCCTGCAGATTCTTCAGCGGCATGTTCTTTGACACTGCGTCGTTGTATTCACGCAGCAGGTCGTAACTGGCGGCCGTCGCACGGACGATCGTGTCGGTCGCTCCCGGCATCGGATACGGACGAATGTCATCCGCGCAGGTCGTGAGCATCGACAGGGAAAACATCTTGGACATCTCAGATCCTTCAATGAGGTGTTATGGCTGGTCTGGTGTCATGGCCGGTCTCAGACCGTGCCACAGCAGTGTTTCAATTGCTGGCGGCTGGTGGCGTCGGTTTCGGTGCTGGCGTTGGCTTCAACGCTGGCTTTGGATTCTGCAGCTCGTCCATCTCGTCGCTGTAGATTTCGACCATCATGTCGAGCCATTCGAGCTGATTCTTCGACTGCTGCTTTCGCACGTCCGGATGATTCAACCGAATCAGGTTCCCCAGCATGTCTTTGCGGTCTGCCGCAGACATCACTTTCAAAACGCGCTCCTTGCACTCATCGTCAGCCGGTGCGAGCGGGGCGCCCTTGCCGACACACAATCGCCAGCATTCCGGATCGTCGATAATCTCGCCCTTTGGCAGCTTCAAAAACTGAGGAACATCGTACTTCCCACCCGCCGCGATCACCTCAGACTTTTCTGCCTGTGAAAACAGAGGATTGACGATTTCACCTTGAACTAGACGAACGGCTTTCATGGAAAACATCCTTTGACAATGCAAATGGGGAAAGGCTCAACAGACGATGACTATCAGCTCGGATCAGCTTCGTTCAGGATCACTCGTTCGACGAGTGCGGCTTCCCAATCGACCATGAAGCCGTTGGACATTTCCGCCGTGATTTCCCACTTCGTGAAGAAGTACTTCACGGCGTACTCGACGCCCGTCAGGCCGATCTTGATCTTGCCGACGCAGATCGTTTTGTTGTTGGCGGCCGTGGCGTCGCTGTCGGTGTCGTTGTAGGTTAGGTGACAGTACTGATGCACGGTGCCGAGCGGATCCCAGAGCAGCTTGCCGCTGATGGTGCCCTCGCCGAAGTCGCCAGTCGGCTGAGAGGATGCGAAGTCGCCGTCGAGATCCTGCGCGGTGAACTTCTTCTTTTCGCCCGGGTTCAGCTTGATGTCCTGCAGCCCGGGGATCTTGGTCAGCGTGCTGGAAATGGTGAGGAACAACGCCGACAAACGAGTCTTGTGTGACGTTGGAACTGTGGCTGCTGCGGTCATGGCGTTGAGTCCTTATTTCTGAAGTCGTTCGTTGAGTCGAGTTATAAGCCGCTCGCGAATTCGCGGCGTGACTGTGTTTTCCCAGATGGTGCGAAACAGCTTCGCCGTGTAACTGGTGGCCGCGTTAGGATACTGCTTGGGGAAGAAGATTCCTATCGCTGCCGTCCCGGGGTTCAACATGCGGTGCCGTGTGGCTTTCCGCGTTTCTGTTCTGTTCCCGTCCGTGTGTTTCCTCACGATCGCGGCCGCATCCTTCGCAGTCGCTTCGAGCGCCTCGGAGATGGACTGCTGCACGTGTTGCAGCGTGTCAGCGGTCCATTCTTCAAGGTTCGTCGTGATCATGGTTTCTTCTCAACCTGTCCGACTCGCAATGACAGCGCGGAGACTTCGCCGTGAAGAGCTTCCACGCGTGCGAAGAGTTCCTTGCGGTCGTTCTTGCAGTCGTTCAGTTCGCCGCGAAACCAGCCCCAGACACTTGCGACTCCGGCCCCGACCGAGGTCAGGATCGTCAGGATGATGCCGGGGCTGCTGATGGCGGTTTCGGTGGCCAAAGTGATGCTGTTCAGGATGTTCATTCTTCAGGCCCCCAGACGGCTTGCTGATCTTCCATGTCGGAAAGGTTGGTGTGATTCTGTTCGTCGCGTCGTATTTCAGCTCGGAACGAATCGCCGAATGGATCTTCCACGGCGACGATGTTCCAAACGTGTCCGCGTGTTTCGACCAGATTGCACTCCTTCAGCAACGTGTGTCGAGATGCTTTGAACCTGATGACTCCATTCCAGCGAGCTGCTCCGCTGCCAAAATCTCCCACCGAGGCCGGTTCCAGTGTCACGACAACGTCGGTGATCACTGTTTCCGCGCCGTTGCGATCCGTCACAGTCACAGACTCGCCATGCAGCGAGCGTGTGACTTCGTGACAAATGGCAGCAGCTTGTGAGACGATGGACATGGGCACAAAATTTCAAATTTGAAATTTGAGATTTGAAATGCGGCAAAGCCGCCGATCAGAACCGAAGAGCGACGGTCATACTGACCGAGCTGGCATCGCCGGTTGCTGATTTGGTGGCACGTACGCCGACGTATCGCTTGACGTTCGTCGGGAAGCGGAATCTGGCTTCAGTCGCAGCTGCTCCCGCTCCGCCTGCTCCTGTTTGCACGATGACCTCTTTCGCAATGATCGTCGGGCTGGTTGTCAGGTCGCTTGTGTCGGAGGTTACGATGTCGTATTTGATCGTCGCCGCGTCGCCGAGCATTCCAGTCGTGACGGCCGGGGCATTGATAACCAGTTCGCAGTCTGTGACAAACGTCCCCGTCGTGTCCTCCCCGAGATCGATCGCGGTGGATGTGACTGCGGACGCTCCTGATGGAAGGGCTCGTGTTTTCGTCAGTTCGCCGTCGCCGAATTTGTAACTGGCGACCGTGCCAAGAGCACAGAATGCGGCTGCGTTCGGATCGATAAAAAGCAACGCGACTGTGAGCAGTGCAAGGCAGATGGTTCGGATGTGTCCGGTTCCCATGGTATTGGTTCCTGTTGAGGATGATTCTGAAAAGCCAGCCGGAGTCAGTCTCCGGCTGGAAGTGTCTTCTGTTCGTCGGACATGAATGCCCAACCTACGAGATCAGCCAGCGGTTTCCGTGACGGTCAGAGACTCGGTCGGAACGATCGGAATGCCTTCGAAGTCGACAGGCGTTGCAATGCGAGTCGGGCTGCTGGTGACCGACTGCAGATGCTGGCGATACTGTTCCAGCGATCGCGGGGCCATGAAGATGACGTCAGGGCGATAGCTCAGACCCATCTTTGTGTTGACCAGTTCTCCGAGCATGTCGCCGGTCAGAGTCTTGCCGGTGGCCGCAGTCACGTTTTTGATGCGTCCAATGTATCTCGAACTGCCGACAAACAAGCCCGGACGGCTGATGAGTTCCTGAATGATGCCAGTCACGTTCTTGCTGTTGCTGCCAACGAAATCACCGATTCGCGGATCGCTAATCAGGTTTTGCCCGTTGTTGCCAGACAACCACTGCACGGCATCTTCGCCGAACTTGACTGCCCAGACGGAGCTGGCTGCTCCGCCCGTTCCAGTCGCGTCGACGGTCTGCGCGGAGGTGATGGCCTGCAGCAGTCCTGGGCAGGCTTCGCTGTCGACAGTTGTGCCGTAGAAGAAGACCGAGCCGAGCCACTTTAGGTAAGCGGCCATGAATGCCATCGCTTCTTTCGCCAGCAGCTTTGCAGCGCTGTTGTCGATGGTCTCAGCGGCCTTGTCGATGCCCCAGCGTGGAGTCAACAGGCAGCAGCTCGCAGTGCGTTTTTCGCTGCGTGACTTTTGAGGGTCCGTGCCTTCGTTCAGCTTACGAGCTGCCACGGTTGGCAGTTCGACGAGGCAAGTGGTTTCGTAAGTGACACCGGCAATTGGACGAGCCGCAGCGACGTTTGGAATGACCTCCTTCGTCAGCGGATGGATGCCGGTCACTTCGGGCGTGGCAACTTTGGTTTCGTCGATCACAACGGACTGATCGCCGAGGCCCGACTTCATGATGTCGAGAAGGTTCAGATAGCCTGATGGCATGGTGATGTTCCTGCTTCAGATTTGAAATTTGAAATTTGAGATTTGAGATGCCGCAAAGCGGCCATGTTGTGAACCGCGTGCTGAGATTGATGTTGATCAGGTCTTGAGCTTGTCGAGCTTGTCGCTGATCACTGACGCATAGGCGTCTGTCTTCGTTGCGAACTGGTCGCCTTGCTTTGCCGACTCGTTGCCGGTCTTGAGTGGCTCGTCAGATCCGAGGACTGACTTGGCCAGCTTCGCGTTCGTCGCGGTGGCTTCTTCCAGCTTCGAAGCCAGATCAGCGACCTGACCATTCAGAACGGCGATGTGCTTCGTGCACGCGTCGACGTAGCTCGTGCCTTCAGCGAAATACACGCATCCCTGAACGTCGCCGAATGCGGCCTTGTAGGCTGCGAGATCCGGTTTGGCGGAATCGGCTCGAGTGTCGCTGGTTGCAGCGGCTGCGGATCCGGTGGCTGCAGCATCGCTGGAAGCGGCTGCCGTCGTCGCCGGTTCCTGCGTCGCGGCCGGCTGAGATTGAGATTCTGACATAAGTGTCGAACCTTTCGGAGAAAACCGGCTTCGCAACATGCTGACGACTTCGTCAGAGGTCTTGATGCCATCGATTAGTTTCAAAGTAATTGCCTCACTGGCGAGCCATGTCTGACCAGTCGCGAGCTTTGCAGCATCGTCGGACGATAGCTTGCGACCGGATGCGATGCCGCTTGTGAACTCTGCCTGAAGTTGGTCGACCATCTTTTGCCATTCGGCGATCTGTGCATCGGTGATTTCGGTTCCCGGAAAGCCAGCCGCCTTGAATTCGCCTGCTTTCACGACGACTGCGCGGATGCCTTCGTTTTCCAATGCCTTTGACAGGTCATACAGGCCGAGAAACGTACCAATGGAACCGATCGTCGCCGTTGCGTTGTTCGCATAGATTTCATCAGCTTGTGATGCCACCCACATCGCCGCGGAGCAGCACAGATCTTCTACGAACGCAATGACAGGCTTTTGAGCCTTCGCAACTGTGTCAGCAAGATCTTTGGTTCCGGAGACAGTTCCGCCAGGCGAATCGATCTTCAGCATGATCGCCTTCACGCGAGAGTCGTTTTCCGCTTGACGAATGGCCTGACGAGCTGCGACAGTCGATCCGCCGCCAAGCGAAGATCCCGCCTTCGTCATGGCTCCGCTAAGAGTAACGAAGGCAATGCTGCCGTCTTCACTCGCATCGTACTTCTGCGACGCCATCTCGAACTCTGCAGGAGACTGCGCCGCAATGTGTGCCGTCAGATCCATGCGGTTGACGCGATCCAGAATCTGATTGAAGCGCGTCGGCTCGATACACCAGAATCCGGAGTAGTTGTCGAGTTTTACCTGACTGGTCAGCATCGCAAGGTTGCCTTTCGGTTTTCGTCGTGGCTTCACGCTGCACCTCCGGCCGGAGTCGTTCCGGTGGCACGAGCCATGATGTCCTCCAGCGTCACGTCGAGCCGTGCCGTGTTGATCCGCATGCGGAAACCGAGTTCCTCGGCCTTTCGCAGCTCGTGTCGCAGGTTCTGGAGATTCTCTTCGAACAGACCTGCCCCGGTTTCGTCGCACAGTCCCTGCATCGTGGTCAGGCCAGCGGCAACGCGGCCGAGTCCGGCAGAGAGCTGCTCAGACGGTTTCCAGAACGGAACGCCGCGTGGAGTCCACTTGTACGTGAGATCGTCGATGGACATCGATCGAGGCAGAATGATCTCGCCGGATCCGCCGAGAGTCTCAGGCAGAATCCAACGCCATTGACGCCAGCGTGTGTATCGCTGATGCAGCCGCAGCTGAGCGAGGCGTCGACGGTAGCAGGAGCGTTCGAACAGCGTCCACGCGGCCTGCGATCCGAAGAAGTTGGTTTCGCTCGGATTGTAGAAGTTCGCAGGCAGGTCCAGTGCGAGCATCACGAGCTGAATGCACAGACGCATGAACTCAATCGTGTTGCTGCCGGGGCTGTTGGCCTGCAGCAGAGAGACGGATTCACCGGCGGTGCGATTCATTACGACAGGGCCGCTGCCGAAGTCGTAGAACTCTTCCTCGGTCTCAACGTCCGCGTCTTCCTCGTCGCCGTTGGCATTGACCACGTCGGCAAGGTCTTCATCGTCATCAGGCTGGCGGAAAATCGCGATGCCGAACATTTGCTCCAGCTTGACCTTCGCGCGGGCGAGATCCATCGTCTCGTAGAAGTCCCGCATCTCGTTCAGCGCGGCAACGATCGGCGAGAAACCACGGACCATGTTGGCTCGCTGCTCGTACTGGATGTGCTGCCACACTCGACCGGCAGAGATCTTGCGATCCGTGTACGTGGTGTTGAACGGCACACTCGGATCGAATTCGCGAAAGTTCCACGCGACGACTCGATTGCGAGCGTTCAGCAGTGCACCGTTGAGCCAGCGTTCGCCTGATGCCATCGCTTTCGGGTTGCGACAATAAGAGCCTTCGACGAGCTGCAGCGTACCCTCGTTGAGTGGGACAATGTGACAGTCGCCGGTGGTGATCTTGAGAGCTTCAGCCACTGCGCGGATGTCGTCCCAGCTCATTCGCCCGACGTAGTCGCAGTTTTCAGGCTCGCTGTCGCGCTTCATCAAGTCCCGCAGATCGCGGTTCAGCCCTTCGTCTTTCGTGGTCGGGTGGAAGTCGAACAGCGTGCAGTAGTTGATCGTCTGGCGGATCATCCACTGCAGCAGCGAGAAGTTCCGGTGCACGTCCTGGGCGTTTGCATCAAGCCGATCGCGACGGTTGGCCGTCATCAGCGAATCTTCAGGCTTGATCTGCGACGTGGACGCGACTCGTCGACGGCCTTTCGGGTTCAGGGCGTCGTAGGTGTCATCGCCAAGCGTGGCGGAGCTGCTGGGGCTCGGTCTCAGACCGGCACCAACTTCGAAGGTGGCATTTAGCCACGGTTCGGAGGCTTTGGCGACCATCAGCGGTGCCCCATGAAAACGGAGCCAGCTGCTTTGCGTTTGCGGACGAGTCCCAGTTCCTGCTTCAGTCGCAGGATCGCGGTATTGAGTTCGCGATCACCACGAAACTGCGTTGTGACGCCGTCGACAGTGGTGGAAGTCACGCCACTGTCTCGCATCTTTTCCAGCAGTTCGAGCCGTGCTCGTTTTTCCGCGTTTGTCGCCATGCCCGGACGATGGACTTGCAAGTTTTGAGCTTGCAAGGGCACAATCAGAGCGGAAATGCAGAGTCTGCATTTCCTATCAGTGGCCGAAGGCGATGGCGTAGAGCGTGCGAACGATCAGGTAGGCCAGAACGAGCAGCAGCAGCCGAACACGTGGTGAGATCCACGGGCCGA
>ERZ724505.1105-NODE-1105-length-15399-cov-7.690433_pt1 | contig 15399 bp, 13 predicted proteins | sample MGYA00376038_ERZ724505 | MGnify/ENA primary metagenome ERZ724505 (study PRJEB28724, sample SAMN07190884) | wastewater metagenome | isolation source: effluent of sewage treatment plant in Hong Hong | place: Hong Kong | collected 2016-03-17 ... | reverse complement strand
ACCAGAGCACACGCTTTGAAGCCCGCCTGAGCCTGGTCGAAGTGCTGGAAAGCCCGTCCTTGTTCTTCAAGGACATGGCAGGTAGCCGCATGCCGATCGCTGTGTCGCACGGTGAAGGCTTTGCCAACTTCTCGCAGCGTGGCGACATCGCCAAGGTGCAGCAAGCCTTGCGCTACGTGGACAACACCGGTGCCGCTACCGAGGTGTATCCGTTCAACCCGAACGGCTCGCCCGGCGGTTTGACCGGCGTGACCACGGCCGATGGCCGCTTCACCGCCATGATGCCGCACCCTGAGCGTGTGTTCCGCAACATCCAGATGAGCTGGACCAGCGGCAACAAGAGCGATGCCAGCCCCTGGCTGCGCATGTTCCGCAATGCTCGCAAGTGGGTGGGCTGATTGGGTGTCGGGCTTCAAGCCCGACTCAAAGCAAAAGAGGCGCTTGAAGCGCCTCTTTTTTTGTCTCGTGATTTGTTTTGAGGCTGCGCTCAGGCGTTCACGGTCAACACGGTCAAGGTGGCCAAGGCACCATCGCGAATGGCGATCAGGCGGTCAATGTTGGGGTGCTTGCCAGGGTGGGCCACGGCATCGGCCGTGTGTTCGGCATAGATCTCCAAACCTTCCTTGGCGGCGTCCTCGTTGATGGCGCCATGTTTGTCGGCCAGGGCCGTGTACACGCGCAGCGAGCCGGCCTGGCCAGGCTTGTTTTCAATGGTGGCGACGGTGTGGCCCCCTTCGTCCTTCAAATGGATGGCGGCGAGGTGGTCGGCAAGAGGGAGCTGCTTGAGGTTGTCGGCAAAGGCCATGGTGCTTGATTGTGTCGGTTGATGACAAAGGCGCTATTTTGACGTTGATTCTTGCCCCTGCTGCTCCATCCAGGTCATCACGGCCGGGGCCAGCATGGGGGCCATAGCCACGGCGTTGCTGGTGTGGGCAATGCAGTCGGTGCTCCAGATGTGCCTGACACCAGCGGCCCGGATCATTTTGTCAGCGCCATTGGCAAACAGGGCGTGGGTCACGGCCACGTCCACAGAGCGCGCCCCGGCGGCCAGCAACAAGCGCGTGGCCACGGCCAGCGTCTGCCCAGAACTGGCCACATCGTCCAGCAGCACCACGGAGCGGTCTTGCACGCCAATGTGGGGCAGTTCGATGTCGACCTCGTGGTCGCCTCGTCGAACCTTGGTGCACACGCCGGTGTCCCAGCCATGGGGGCGCGCTGCGGCCTGAATCCATTGTTCAGACTCCGCATCTGGCCCGATCAACAGGGGGGCCGGATGGTGTTGTGCAATGCAGTTGGCCAATGCAGTGGCGCCTGTCAGGGCTACCGCGTAAGCCAGTGGAACAGCCTCTTGCAGCGTATGCACCCGGTGCAGGTGCGGGTCTACCGTGATCAGTCCATCGACAAGCTGCGCGAGGAAAGAGCCAATGCGCTTCTGGCTGACGACTTCCCCGGGCTGGAAGGCGATGTCTTGCCGCATATAGGGAAGGTAGGGGGCTACCAGCAGCACCCGTTTTGCCCCCAGGGCTCGTGCTTCGGCTACGGCCAGCAGCAGGGCAATCAATTTGTCGTTGGGGCGATCCAGGCTGCGGTAAATCACCAGAGTCGAATCGATTGTGCCTGCACTGTCTACTGGCAGTTTGAGCTTGAGTTCCCCGTCAGGGAAACGATGCGTGGCGATGCAGGCGGCCTGGAGTTGGCTGGCCAGGGCAAGCCGTGTGGCGGGTTCATGCTCGTCTTCGAAATACAGCAGGGTGGCCAAGGTCAGAACTCCACGAACAGGTGAGGCACTTCGTCGGCGTGCCCCAAACGGAAACCGCTTTGCTTGAGGGCTGACTGGCGCGCGAACTCCAGATCGGCGGGGTAGGCGGCATACACGCGATACAGCGGTTCGCCTGCTGCCACCGGGTCGCCCAGTTTGCGTAGCAGATCGACGCCGGCACCTTGCACCTTGGGGGCGCCAGCCAGGCGGGCCACCCGCGCCAGTTGCAGGTTGTCGATGCCGGTGACCACGGCGGTCTGGTCTGCCACGATGTCGAAGCTCAGCGGGGCCAGAGCGGGGGCGTTGGGATCGAATGGTTTGGCGCCTTGCGCTTCGATGATGGCTTGCATCTTGGCCAGGGCTCGCCCTGACTCGAGAATGTCTCGGGCAATGGCGTAGCCGTCGCCTCCGCGTACATCGGGGTCGAACTCCAGCATGCGCCCGGCCAGTCGCAGGGCTTTCTGGCGCAGGTCGGTCGGAGCTCGTGGGTCGTTGCGCAGCACCCGCATCACGTCGCGGGCTTCCAGCACCGGGCCGATGCCGTTGCCCACCGGTTGACGTCCGTCGGTGATGACCACGTCCAGCGTCAAGCCCAGGCGGCCCGCCACGAACTCGAAAAGCTTGCGCAGGCGCTGGGCCGCAGGCATGTTGTGCACCTTGGCGGTGGGCCCCACGGGGATGTCCAGCAGCAGGTGGGAAGAGCCGGCGGCGATCTTCTTCGAAAGAATGGAGGCCACCATTTGCCCGGGTGAATCGATGGACAAGGGGCGCTCCACCGCGATCAGCACATCGTCCGCTGGCGACAATTCGCTGGTGCCGCCCCAGGCCAGACACCCCCGGTGCTCGCGCACGATTTCCCACAAGCGCTCGAATGGCGGCTCGACTTCGGCCAGCACTTCCATGGTGTCGGCTGTGCCTGCGGGCGAGGTGATGGCGCGAGACGAAGTTTTGGGGCACAGCATGCCGTGAGCCGCCACGATGGGCACCACCAGCATGGAGGTGCGGTTGCCCGGAATGCCGCCAATGCAGTGCTTGTCGACCACCGGGTGCTCGCGCCAGTCCAGCCTGCGTCCGACGGCTGCCATGGCTTCGGTCAGGTAATACACCTCTTCGCGGTCTAGCTGGCCTTGGTTGGAGGCCACCACAAACGCGGTCAGCTCAATCTTGGAGTAGCGGTGCTCGGCAATGTCTCGAACAATGGCCTGGAAGTCGTTTTGCGTGAGCCGTTCGCCTGCAATCTTGCGGTGCAAGGCGGGAATGGAGGTCGCTGGCTCGGCCTGGTTGATGAAGGTCGGGTGGCCCTCTTCCACGCCCAGTTGCGCAAACGCATCTTCCGACAGCCCCAATTCGTTGCATCCCACGATGCGGTCATCGTCGACCACATTCAGGCTGGCCAGAATGCGTTTCCCATTGGCTCGCACCTCGACTTTCGACAGGGCTTGAAACCCTTCAGCTCGGTAGACCGCGCAGTCGCGGTGCAGGTAGGCCACGTTCTCGCGGTAGGTGTCGATGGCGACGCGGCGCACCTGCAGCAAAGGGGTGTCGGTGTTTGGGGTTGAGGGGACTGAACTCATGTTTTCGGTCATCCTGTGCCCCCGGAAACATGGGGGGCACCAGCCAGTTTGGGGGCAAGCGCAGGGCTTTGGGAACTGCCGGTCATGGCAGCGTAACAATTTCACATCATTCTTGACCCCCGACAAGTGGGCTGTGGGGGGCGTCATCAAAGCGTCAGCCCGCGTGATCCCATCAGACGATGGGGCCCGCCGCTGCGTGGTGACGCGAAAGGAATGACATGAAGAAGTTGGTCGAATACAAGCGCGCCTGGCCCCTTGGCCTGGCTGGTGCCCTCATGCTGTCGCTGGTCGGCTGTGGCGGCGGGGGCGACGATCCTGCCAGTGCCACACCGTCCAACCAGGGTGGCGGTGGTCAGACTGTGGTGCAACCCGATTTGGTGAGCGTGCAGGACGTGGCTTTGGCTGCAGGCGTGGGCTATTCGCTTGGGGTTGATGCCTCTGGCGCCATTCAGGTTTGGGGTACGGGCATGGCTGGCTCGAAGCCTGTGGGTGCCAACGTCAAGGCGGTGGGTGCTGCGCGGTGGGGGGGCAACTGGGCGGTTTTGGCTTCGGGTGACCTGCTCTACTGGGGCAACGATGCAGCCGGTGCGCTGAGCCATGCCTCGGCAGTGTCTCTCAGTGGCTTGGGTCGAGTGGCGTCCGTGCGAGCCTGTGGTCAGGGTGCGGATGCCCGCCTGGTGGCCTTGAAGGCTGATGGCTCCGTGCGTGTGGTCACGCCCAGCAGCTTGACCGCGTCGACCCAAGGTACGACGGTGGGCGGGCTGAGCGCCGTGAATGCCCTGGTGGATGGGGGTGACGCCACGTGTGACACCTTGTTGGCCGTGGGCAGCAATGGGCAGGTTTCGCGGGTGCAGGTGACTGCAGATGGCGCCTCTGCTGTGGCAGTGGCTGGTTTGAGTCACGTGGTTCAGGTGTCTTGTGCCGCCGACAATTGCCTGGCTGTGACCGATGCTGGCAAGGTGCTGGGCTGGGGCAGCAATGCCAAGGGGCAGATGGGCGATGAAACGGTGGACGCTCGCACCACGCCGGCCGAGGTGGATCTCAGCTTGCTGGCCACAGCCGGTGTCACCCCCAAGATTCATCAGGTTCTGGTAACCCAGGCTGGTGCCGCTTACGCCGTGGGCGAAAATGGCGCACTGTATGGGTGGGGGCAACTGGATGGTCGAGTGAAGGCAACCGTGCCGGGCGCACCGGGTACGGCACCCACGCTCGTCTTGAACGCGAATTTCAAGGTGCAGAGCCTGGCCGTGGCGCCTGCTGTAGCCGCTCAGACCCTGGTTTTCTCCAGTGATGGCAGTGTGTTTGGCTGGGGGCGCAACGCCCAGTCGGAAGTCACCTTGGCTGACGCCACCGCCACACTGGTCAACTTGACCTCGACAGGGGTGAAGCTACGTTGAGCATGGTGTAAACCATCTCTCCCTTCCTTCCTCGTCCTCGTAACATTTCCCGTAGCCGGGCTTGCCCCGGCTGTTCGCGCGGGCTTGATGTACAGGGGGTGAGGATGGTGCCAGTTCAGCACATCTGGGTGCGGTCGAGAGGGGTGAATCTGTCGGTCGAGGTGTCTATGCCTCCCGATCTGCCTGACGCGCCCACCGTCGTGTTGGTGCACGGTTACCCAGATACTTCCGCGGTGTGGCGCGATGTGCGCGAACAGTTGGCCAAAGACCATGTGGTCGTGACCTACGATTGCCGTGGTGCAGGCCAATCGAGTCACCCGCAAGGCAGTCGCCATTACGTGCTAGCCCGTTTTGTAGACGATTTGGTGGCGGTGACTGATCTGGTCTCCCCCCATCGGCCGTTCCATCTGGTTGGGCACGACTGGGGCTCCATTCACAGTTGGGAGTCGGTGACCGATGACAAGCTGAAAGGCCGCATTGCTTCGTTTACCAGCATCTCTGGGCCGTGTCTGGACCATCTGGCCCTGTGGAGCCGCAGCAAATGGGCCCGCCCTACCTTGCGTCACCTCGGCCAGGTCTTGTCGCAAACGCTGGCCTCTTGGTATGTGGTGTTCTTTCAGCTGCCCTGGCTGCCCGAACTGGTGTGGCGGGCAGGGGGGAAGGCCCTTTGGCTGCGCTGGCTGAAATGGACCGAGGGGGTGGAGGCAGAAGCGTCAGACACCTTTGTGGCCGATGCCCGCAGTGGTCTGGGCATGTACCGGGCCAACGTACTTAAAGCCATGTTTCGGCCGCGCATGCGATTGGCGCATGCCCCGGTTCAGATCATTGTGCCGACCCAAGACCGCTATGTGCGGCCTCAGGTAGCCGAAGCGGCGATGCCCTTTGCGTCGGTCTTGTGGCGCCGCGATGTGGCCGACACCCATTGGGTGGTGCGCAAGCGCCCAGAGCTGATAGCCCGCTATGTGCGTGAGTTCACCGAGTGGGTGGAAGCCGACCGCGCGCCGGTCTTGCCGCTGCGCATGCACGCAGCCCGGCGCTGAGGTGGGTGCCGATAGATCAGTTCGCCGCAGGGCTGGGGCGTGTCTGGTAGAACTGAATGGGTGAAGCTGGCACCTGGTTCAGCACCGACTTCTTGATCTTGCCCACCACGTGCATTTCGCAGGGCTTGCAGTCAAAGCGCAGGGTCAGCTTTTCCTTGCCGTTGATGAGTTGCAGTGGCTCGGCCCGCACTGTGCCTTGCACGCCGGTCACACCCTTGGCTTGCTTGGGGCACAGGCTCAGCGAATAGCGCACGCAGTGCTTGGTGATCATCAAACTGACTTCACCCAACTCTTCATGGCTTTCGTAGGCGGCTTCAATCACCTTCACGCCATGCTTGGCGTAGAAATCACGCGCCTTTTCGTTATAGACGTTGGCCAGGTAGCTCAGCGAATCTTCGGGGTAGGGCACGGGCGGCACAACTGCAGCTGCACGCTCGGGGCGTTGGTAGGCCTGCGCGCGGGCGGCTTCCAATGCTGCGAAGGCATCGCGGCGCAACTGGTTGATGGCCGATGCCGGGGCGAACCACGGCTGTGCGGTTGACAGGCTCAAGTCGTTCGCGTGGAAAATGGTGGCGCCCAGCTTGGTCAGGTTCTCGCGCAGGCTGGCTTCGGCTTTTTCCGGGTTTTGCGGGGGCTGCTTCTCGCAACTGACGGTGGCCTGTCCCACGTGGCCGTTTTCGTCGGTCACCGTCAGGCTCAGACCGTCAGGGGTGTCGTTCAACGCCATCCACACGCCAATGCGGCGCTCCGCCGACTTCTTCGACAGCAGGCTTTCCCAGGCCCGATCGCGGTTGCGGTTGATGGCCAGGCCGGGTTTCAGATCAGGCAGGGCGCTGATGTCTTCGTTGGGGAACACTCGCCAGATTCTGCCTGCCTTGCCAACGGGTTCGGCCGTGTTGACCTGAACGCCCACGATGTCCTTGGTCAGGGTCAGGTAGTTCAGACCATCGCCGTTGTGAATGCCGCCGGCCCCCTGGATTTCAGCATCGTCAATGGCCACGTCAAACCAACGGTCACCCACTTTCGCCACTTCACCCACGGGCAGCCCCAGATGCTTGGGCGACTCGAAGGCGCCAATGTCTTCCTTGCGGCCATTCACAAAATAGTCGGTGCTGCCGCGGTTGAAATTGCGCTCGGGCTCAGGCTGGAAGTAGAAGGTGCACTCGCCAGACGAAGCGCGGGCCAGTTCGGGGCGCTCTTCCAGAATTTCGTCGAGCAGCATGCGGTAGTGGGCGGTGATGTTCTTCACATAGCCCATGTCCTTGTAGCGGCCCTCGATCTTGAAAGAGCTCACGCCGGCATCGATCAGGGCGCGCAAGTTGGCGCTCTGGTCGTTGTCTTTCATGGATAGCACGTGCTGTTCAAAGGCCACCACTTGGCCGGCGTCGTCGGTCACGTTGTAGGGCAGGCGGCAGGCTTGCGAGCAATCGCCCCGGTTGGCACTGCGGCCTGTGTGCGCATGGCTGATGAAGCACTGGCCGCTGTAGGCCACGCACAGGGCGCCGTGAATGAAGAACTCGATGGCCGCATGGGTGTTGACGGCAATGGTACGAATCTGTTTAAGAGTCAGCTCACGTGCCAGCACGATCTGGCTGAATCCCACATCTTGCAAAAACTTGGCTTTCTCTACCGTGCGAATGTCGGTTTGCGTGGACGCATGCAGCTGAATGGGGGGCAGGTCCAACTCCAGCAGCCCCATGTCTTGCACGATCAGGGCATCGACCCCAGCGTCGTAGAGCTGCCAGATCAGCTTGCGGGCGGGCTCCAGCTCGTCGTCGCGCAAGATGGTGTTGAGCGTGGTGAAAATGCGCGCGTTGTAGCGGTGCGCATGGGCCACCAGGCGGGCAATGTCTGCCACCTCGTTGCTCGCATTGGTGCGGGCACCGAAAGAGGGCCCACCAATGTAGACAGCGTCTGCACCGTGGTTGATGGCTTCGATGCCGATGTCGGCAGTCTTGGCCGGTGCGAGCAGTTCAATTTCGTGGCGGGCGAGGGACATGGTCTGAAAAAAGAGCAGAGACATCGGTGCCCCAGCTGGGCCGGGGCGGGCAAAACAGCGCCGATACTATCGCCATGAATGAACGGACGACTATGCGGTACGCGCGGCTGGACCGAATTCGGGGCCTGGCGCTGGTGTGGATGGCGATTTTCCACTTTTGTTTCGATCTCAGCCACTACGGCTTGATCAATGCCAATTTTTATGTGGATTCCTTCTGGACCACACAACGCACTTTCATTCTTTCACTGTTCCTGTTGTGCGCTGGGGCCGGGCAGGCTGTCGCCACTGCGCAGGGGCAGACCTGGGCCCGTTTCTGGAAGCGCTGGGCGCAGGTGGCGGGCTGTGCCCTGGCCGTGACGGCCGGCAGCATGCTGATGTTTCCGGACTCGTTCATTTACTTTGGCGTGCTGCACGGCATGGCCGTGATGTTGTTGCTGACCCGTGTGGTGGCCCACTTTGGTTGGCTCAAGGGGCGCTGGCTGTGGCCAGTCGGGGCCGTGGCGGTGGCTTTGCCCTTGCTGATTCAGCATCCGTTTTTCGACACCCGCTGGACCAATTGGGTGGGCCTGATCACCCACAAACCCATCACGGAAGACTACGTGCCCCTGTTGCCCTGGATCGGGGTGATGCTGTGGGGGCTGGCCGCAACCCAGTGGGTTTTGGCAAATCGGCCGCAGTGGTTGGTCGGCCGCCCTGGCAATAACCCTGAGGGGCGTGGTATGGTCGCCCATCTGGCGCCAGCGGCTTGCTTGAGCTTGCTGGGCCGCTGGAGCCTGACTTTCTACATGGCCCACCAACCCATTTTGATTGGGGGGCTGTCGGTGTGGATGCTTTGGCAAGGGCGCCCTCTGCCCTGAAGCCGGCTGAAGCCTGGCGCCAAGAGTCAGCGACTCAACGCTTTAACGAATCTGACCTGGAACCGTCCGCATGAGCACCCCGATGACCCAAGATGAACTGAAAACCCTGGTGGGCCGTGCCGCCCTTGACTACGTTCAGCCCGGCAGCATCGTGGGGGTGGGTACCGGTTCAACCGTTGACAAGTTCATTGATGCGCTGGGGGCAGCCTTGGCCCAAAACCCGGCGTTCATTGCCGGGGCGGTGTCCAGTTCCGTGCGCAGCACCGAGCGCCTGGAAAAACTCGGCGTGAAGGTGCTGCCGGCTGAGTCGGTCGCCCAACTGGGCGTCTACATCGACGGGGCGGACGAGATTGACCACGCTGGTCACATGATCAAGGGCGGCGGCGCGGCGCTGACCCGCGAAAAGATCGTGGCGGATCTGGCTGAGCAGTTCGTTTGCATTGCCGATGAGTCCAAGCTGGTTCAAGCCCTGGGCAAGTTCCCCCTACCGGTGGAGGTCATCCCCATGGCAGCGGCCCAAGTGATTCGCGCTTTCGCGAAACTGGGCGGTGTCGGCAAGGTACGCGAGGGTTGCACGACCGACAACGGCAACATCATTGTCGACGTGACCGGCCTGCAGATCACCGCCCCCGCTCAGTTCGAGTCGGATGTGAATCAGATCCCGGGTGTGGTCACCGTGGGCGTGTTTGCTCGCAACAAGGCCTCTGTTTGCCTGCTGGGCACCGCCACCGGCGTCAAAACGCTGAAGTTCTGACCCTGTCGTTCTGGTTCACGCGGCGGGGTTGGTCAGCCAGCCGTGGATGCCCTGAGCCGCCGCCACGCCGTTGGCGAGGCAGGCCGTGAGCAGGTAGCCGCCTGTGGGGGCATCCCAATCCAGCATTTCCCCTGCCAGAAACAGACCCGGGTGCTGTTTCACCATCAGTTGCTGATTCAACTCGCTCCAGCACACACCGCCTGAGGTGCTGATGGCTTCGTCCATGGGGCGGGCTTGCTTCAGCGTCAACGGTAGGGCCTTGATGGCTTGAGCCAAGGCGGCGGAATCGTTCAGCGTGGCCTTGTCCAGCAATTCGAACAGCAAGCCCATTTTCAGCCCGTGCAGGCCCAGGCGGCTCTTCAAGTGGGTGGACAGGCTGCGTGGCCCCCGAGGGCGAGACACCTCGGCCAGAACCTGCTCTGGCGTATGGGCGGGCAGCAAATCCAACTCAAGGGTGGCTTGACCGTGTTGGGCAATGGCTTGGCGAATGCGCGCTGAAAACGCGTAGATCAGGCTGCCTTCCACACCGGTTTCGGTCAAGACAAATTCGCCTTGCTGTCTATCGACCTGGCCGTTGTCGTGTCGGAAGGTCACGGCCACGGGCTTGATCGGTTGCCCGGCAAAGCGGGTGCGCAGGTGATCTGTCCAGCCCGTCGGGGTATCGAAGCCACAATTGGAGGCTTGCAGGGGCGTGATGGTCATTCCGCGCTCTGCCAGCACAGGTGCCCAGCGGCCATCCGAACCCAGGCGAGGCCAACTGCCGCCACCCAGTGCCAGCAAGGTGGCTTGGGCATGTACCTGCAGGGGGCCATCTGGCGTGTCGAACGTGAGCAGGGCTTGCTCGGTTGAGCTGCTGCCCTCACTTCCCCAGCCTTGCCAACGGTGGCGCATGTGGAACTGCACCCCTTGGGCTCGCATGCGGTGCAACCAGGCGCGCAGCAGCGGGGCGGCTTTCATGTCCGTTGGGAACACCCGGCCAGAAGTGCCCACGAATGTGTCTACGCCCAAGGCCTGGGCCCATTCGCGTACTTGTTCTGGTCCCCAAGCTTGCAGCATGGGACGCAGGAATGCCTGCCCCTCGCTGTATCGCGAAATGAAGGCGGGCAGCGGTTCGGAATGGGTGAGGTTCAAACCACCTCGGCCCGCCAGCAGGAATTTGCGGCCCACCGAGGGCATGGCGTCGAACAAATGAACCTGCACGCCTTGGCGCGACAGGAGGTCGGCCGCCATAAGGCCTGCCGGACCACCGCCCACAATGGCCACGGTGGTGTCAAGAATGCGCGAATCAGTCAAAAGCGGAAACCAGGGGGGGCGTTGCCCGTAGGGGGCTTGCCTGAGGATGAGGGAGTGGAGGTTGGGCTGCTGCCATTCGAGCCAGTATTGCCTACCGGCCCCGTTGAACCCAGTGGGACCAAGGCCGAGGGCTCAGGCGCTCGATAGCCTGCAGGCAGGGTGTTTTCCTGCGGGTAGCCGGCTGCGTTGAGGTAGGAGGTCCACTCCCCCTCACCGAACCCGGTGATCTGCTGGTTGCCAATCTTCAGCGTGGGCAGTTCCTCGGTGCCCATCAGGCCCTTGTAGGCGCGTATGTCGGCTGAGGTGTTGATGGTTTTCTCAACGAACGGGATGCCTCGACGGGTCAGGAACTGGCGCCCCTGATCGCAAGGAGAACAGCGGCTGCCGGTGTAGAACGTGACGGGGTAGCGCGCTGCGACCTGTTGCAGACCGTAGGGCAGGTTGCTGGCTTCAGTCGCACCGCTGCTGGCGCCCTTGAGGGGCTGCGCCTTCTTGGCATCAGCAGGCGGTCGATCGGTGTAGATGATCTCGCCGTTCGGGCCCACCACCTTGTACAGCGCCCAGCTTGAGCCAGACGCTGCCAGCAGCGTCAAGCCAAGGGCCAGCCATCCGAGACGATAGGGGGGCGTAGAGCGAAACGGGCGAGTTGAAGTCATATCCTGCTTTTTTAGCTCATGCCCTGATGACGCAGCAAGGCGTCGATCTGGGGCTCGCGACCTCGGAAGGCCTTGAAGTTTTCCATGGCAGATCGGCTGCCGCCGGCTTCGAGAATGGCCTCACGGTAGCGGCGCCCCACATCGGTGTTGAGGACGCCAGACTGACCATCGGCCGCTTCTTCGAATGCCGCGTAGGCGTCCGCAGACAGCACCTCTGCCCACTTGTAACTGTAGTAGCCCGCAGCATAACCGCCGGCAAAAATGTGTGAAAAGCTGTGCTGGAATCGGTTGAATGAAGGCGGAATGTTCACCGCCACTTCTTGGCGCACTTCGTCGAGCACAGCTTGCACGCGCTGATCGTTGCCTGCTTCGGCGTGCAGACGCATGTCGAACAGCGAGAACTCGATCTGACGCAGGGTCATCATGCCGCTTTGGAAGTTCTTGGCGGCGGTCATCTTGTCAAACAGCGCGCGGGGCAACGAGGCGCCTGTGTCAACATGATGGGTCAGTTTCTGAACCACATCCCATTCCCAGCAGAAGTTTTCCATGAACTGGCTGGGCAATTCGACCGCATCCCATTCGACGCCGCTGATGCCAGCCACGCCAATGTCGTCCACCTTGGTCAGCATGTGGTGCAGGCCGTGTCCAAATTCGTGGAAGAGGGTGGTGACGTCGTCGTGGGTGAGCAGGGCGGGCTTGTCGCCCACGCCCTTGGCGTAGTTGCACACCAGATGGGCCACCGGCGTCTGGGTTTGCTGGTTGTCGGGGCGCTTCCAGCGACCGCGTACGTCGTCCATCCAGGCGCCAGGGCGCTTGCCTGGGCGGGCATAGGGGTCGAGGTAGAACTGGCCAATCAGCTCGCCACGGCGCTCAATGCGGAAGAAGCGCACCGATTCGTGCCAGACCGGGGCGGTGTCGGGCGAGAGGGTGACGTCAAACAGTGTTTCGATCAGGCCAAACAGGCCTTTCAGCACAGTGGGCTCGGTGAAGTATTGCTTTACCTCCTGGTCGCTGAAGGCGTAGCGGGCTTCTTTGAGCTTTTCGCTCACAAAGGCCACGTCCCAGGCTTGCAAGTCGTCAAGCTGGCATTCGGCCTTGGCGAATTCGCGCAGCTCGGCCATGTCTTTTTCGGCAAAGGGGCGGGCGCGTTTGGCCAGATCGCGCAGGAAATCCATGACCTGCTTGGGCGTGTCGGCCATCTTGGGCACCAGCGACACATCGGCAAAGCTGCCATAGCCCAGCAGTTGGGCTTCTTCGTGGCGCAGGGCCACGATTTGCTGCATGAGGATAGAGTTGTCGCGTTCTGCTGCGCCGAATTCGCTGGCCCGGGTGCTGTAGGCGCGGTACATGGTTTCGCGCACAGCCCGATGGGTCGCGTATTGCATGACTGGCAGGTAGCAGGGCATATGCAAAGTCAGCTTGTGGCCTTCCTTGCCTTCGGCCTGGGCGGCTGCGGCCGTGGCGTCCAGCACGTCTTGGGGCAAGCCAGCCAGTTCTTCGGTGGAGGCGTAGTGGGAGAACGCATCGGTGGCGTCCATCACGTGCTCAGAGAACGATTGCGACAGGGCTGCTTGTTGTTCCTGAATGGCAGCGAAGCGCTCTTTGGCTGCGCCTTGCAGCTCGGCGCCGCCCAGAACAAAGCCACGCAAGGCATTGTCGAGGGCGCGTTTGCGGGGGGCGCTCAGTGTGATGCCTTGCTCCGACGCGGCCAGGGCCTTGTACTTGGCATAGAGTCGCTCGTCGGCACCCAGGCGGGTGTAGAACTCGGTCACGCGGGGCAGGTTTTCGTTGAAAGCCGCGCGCAACTCAGCCGTGTCGGCCACGCTGTTGAGGTGTCCCACTGCGCCCCAGGCTCGACCCAGCTTCTCGGTGGTCACGTCCAGCAAAAGGGACAGGGCATCGTAGTCGGCGGGTACATCAGGGCCGGTCACTTTTTCCAGCGCGTCTTCGGCCTGCTTGAGCAGGACGTCGATGGCAGGGGTAACGTGTTCCGGTTTGATCTGGTCAAACAGTGGCAGACCAGCGTTGTCGAGCAGTGGGTTTGGGCTCATGGCGTCTTTCAGCAGCTAGAACAGCGGCTCAGCGGGCGGCAGCGGCGCGCTCGGCCGACTCAATGGTATTGACCAACAGCATGGTAATGGTCATGGGGCCAACCCCGCCTGGAACAGGGGTGATGTAGCCTGCCACTTCCTTGCAGCCGTTGAAGTCGACGTCACCGCACAGCTTTCCGGCATCGTCACGGTTCATGCCCACGTCAATGACCACGGCACCGGGCTTGATCATGTCGGCGGTCAGCACATTGCGCTTGCCCACGGCGGCGACCACGATGTCGGCCTGGCGGGTCATGGCGCCCAGATCAGCCGTGCCGCTGTGGGTGATGGTGACGGTGGCATTGGCTTGCAACAGCATCATGGCCATGGGCTTGCCCACGATGTTGGAGCGGCCGATGACCACGGCGTGCTTGCCGCGCAGGTCTTTCATGCCGATGGATTCGAGCATCTTCATGCAGCCGTAAGGCGTGCAGGCCTTGAAGCCGGTCTGGCCCACCATCAGGGCGCCAGCGCTGGCGACGTGGAAGCCGTCCACGTCTTTCTCAGGCGAGATGGCTTCGATGACCTTGTGGTCGTCAATGTGCTTGGGCAAAGGCAGTTGCACCAAGATGCCGTGGATGGTGGGGTCGTTGTTCAACGCTTCCACTCGGGCCAGCAGTTCGGCTTCGGTCATGGTGGCGTCGTACTTTTCGAGCACCGAGTGCATGCCGGCTTCTTCGCAGCCTTTGACCTTGTTGCGCACGTAGACCTGGCTGGCTTGGTTGTCACCCACCAGCACCACAGCCAGGCCAGGCTTCATGCCCTTGGCAGTGAGGGCGGCGGCGCGCTGGGCCACTTCACCGCGCAGTTGTTTGGACAGGGCGTTGCCGTCGATCAGTTGTGCAGTCATGTTGCTATCTCTTGATGGAAAAAGGCCGCACAGGCGGCCTTTGATTTGTGGGGTTGGGGCGGATCAGCTCTTGGCGGGGGCCGCGCCGGGTTGGCCGCTGGCACCCAGGGCGATCTTGAGCAGATCGGCCACGGTGTTGGCGTTGAGCTTTTCCATGACGTTGGCGCGGTGAGCTTCAACGGTCTTGATGCTGATGCCCAGATCGTCTGCGATCTGCTTGTTCAAGCGACCGGCCACGATGCGTTCCAGCACCTGGGCTTCGCGGGTGGTCAGGCGCGACAGCAGGGCGTCGCGGCTGGCGGCTTCCTGCGATTGCGAGAAGGACGAGCGGGCTTGGTCCAGCATGCGCTCAACCAGGGCGACCAGGGCGTCTTCCTTGAAGGGCTTTTCGATGAAGTCCATCGCGCCCTTTTTCATGGTGTTCACCGCCATGGGCACGTCGCCGTGACCGGTGATGAACACGATGGGAAGAGGCGACTTGCGCTCCAGCAGCTTGTCTTGCAGTTCGAGACCGCTCATGCCGTCCATGCGGATGTCGGCGATCAGGCAGGCGACTTCACGGGGGTCGAAACGGGCCAGGAATGACTCGGCTGATTCGAAGCAACGGACACGGTAGTCCTTGCCTTCCAGCAGCCACTGCAACGAGTCGCGCACGGCCTCGTCATCATCAACCACGTACACGGTGCCTTTTTTAGGAATCAGACTCATGGGTTATCGGCAAGCAGGTCGTTAGCAGGTGGGGTAACGGTGTCGGTGAAATCCGAAGCCGCCCCGCTCTCTACGGGCAGGGTGCAGACAAAACGACACCCGACCACGTCAGAGCCATTGTAGATGTTCTCTGCCTTGATCCGACCGTGATGTGACTCAATGATCGACCGGCAAAGACTTAGGCCTATCCCTAACCCTTCGGCCTTTGTGGAGTGAAATGCCTCGAACAGACGGCTCAGCATCTCGTCTTTCATGCCGGGCCCCGTGTCAGACACCACAAACTCGACCACACGATCGTTGTCTTCGTTTTTACGGGTTTGTACTCGTAACTCGACCAGGCGACGCGATTGCGGCATATTGGCCGAGTCGATGGCCTCTGCTGCATTTTTAAGCAGATTCAGCAGCACCTGTTCGATCAGGAT
>ERZ724505.1104-NODE-1104-length-15400-cov-4.564744_pt1 | contig 15400 bp, 16 predicted proteins | sample MGYA00376038_ERZ724505 | MGnify/ENA primary metagenome ERZ724505 (study PRJEB28724, sample SAMN07190884) | wastewater metagenome | isolation source: effluent of sewage treatment plant in Hong Hong | place: Hong Kong | collected 2016-03-17 ... | reverse complement strand
GCTCTTTCTGCGACTTAAAAAAATAACGGCTACATACCATATCAGAATAAGACCGATAATACAAAGCCCAATAATCAGCCAAAGTAGTGAGTATTGGATGGGTGGATGCAGCGATAAATCACTTTTTTCTGGCATGCTTTTGTTGCTCCAATAGACGAATTATCTTAGATAAAGCATCATCTTCTTTTTCGATTCGCACTGTGCTTATTCCAAGACGTTTCAGTAGTTGACTTGACTGCTTCCACTGAGTTGCTACATAGTTCTTAAAGGCTTCTTCAACAAGTTTTTGACTTCGAATGAATTTTGGCAGCGAAGCAGATGGTTTTTCAACGTCATACAGAAATTTTTGGTTCCACATTTTATCACTGGTGTCAACATCGTCAATAGCAATAAATAGTATCTCGTGCTGAGCATCTAATCGGCGTAAAAGCTTTTCCTCTGTATTCCCAAATTCAATATTGTCACTAATTATTATTAACATCATACGCTGTTTAATATTTCGCTTTACATATTCTAGTAAGTTGGTTAGGTTACTTTTGGGTGACTCAAGCGAAGTGTCGTTATAAATATGCTGCAGTATTCGCTCTACCTGCTGACGACTGTCTTTGGGAGGTAAATAGGTAAGATGCTTACTATTACCAGCTACAAGTCCTACTAAATCAGCGTGACGTTGAGCGACAGAGGCAATGATACCGGCAGTCATTACTGTTACATCTCTTTTCATTTCACCAGCTTGTGTTGTTGCCGCCATGGCCTTGCCGGTATCTACAACAAGCAAAATTCTATATTTACGAATGGCTACATACCGTTTAATAAGTGTCTGTCCGCTTCGCGCGGTCGCTTTCCAATCCACATCTTTTATATCGTCATTCGGTACGTATTCTCTAAGATCTTCAAAGTCCATACTGCGGCCTTTAAATACAGAAGCGTACTCTCCCTCTAAGGCATTATGAACCTTTCGATTCGCGGTAATGCTCATTTTTTTTCTAACTTTCACAAGAAGATTAGGCATCGTTGTCAATCTAAGGAGTTACTATCGCTGCAAAAATCGCGTCGATGATTGCTTCGTGATGAACGTTATCTGCGACCGCTTCGAAGTTTAGTATTATTCTGTGCCGAAGAACACTGTAACGTAATAGCTTGACATCATCTGGGGTTACATAATCGCGTCCGTTTAATAAAGCCAAAGCTTTTGCTACTTGCATGAATGTGATACTTCCCCTTGGGCTAGCGCCAAATTCAACATATTTCGCAAGCTCGGGCTGAATGAAGTTTGCTGGGTACCGTGTGGCGGTAACGATATTTACAATATATTGTTTGATTGATTCGTCGATGTAAACTTTTTTGGTAAGCTCTTGTACATATACTATTTCTTCAATCTGGACAGATTGGTTTGGAGACAAGTTGTGGTCTAAAACACCGTTCTCAATTCGATTTAGCACTTCTATTTCTTCAACCGGTGTGGGGTAAGTGATTATCTCTTTAAGTAAAAAACGATCCATCTGAGCTTCAGGCAGTTCGTAAGTACCCTCTTGTTCAATTGGGTTCTGGGTAGCCAACACGACGAACGGATGTGGTAATTGGTATTTTACACCACCAATGGTTGTTTGGCGTTCTTGCATTGCTTCAAGCATCGCACTTTGCGTTTTAGCACTCGAACGGTTAATTTCGTCAAGTAGCACGAAGTTAGCATGAACAGGGCCAAGCTGTGTTTCAAAGGTCCCTTTGGTGTAGTTGTAGACTTGAGATCCAATGATATCACTCGGAAGCACGTCTGGCGTACACTGTATGCGGTGAAAACTTGCTTTAATAGAATCGGCTAACGTCTGTGCAGCGGTTGTTTTAGCAAGCCCAGGCACACTTTCCATTAGTACATGACCGTTGGCAATAAGAGCCACCATGAGGCTGGTGAATAGGTTATTCTGGCCAACCACCTTACTTTGAAAGAGTCCAGAAACAGACTCAATAATATGTCTTGAGCGAGCAAGATCCTCGGCTGAAATTACCGGTGTAGATGGCTGAAATGAATGACTGCCTATTTGAGCTGAAGTTTGCAAAGGCACCTGAGGGGCTGGTACTTGCGATGAAGCTGCTGATTCGGTTGGTGACATTTAATCTCCTTTAGTGCCAATAGGCAGTTATATGTTTTGTCAAGCTTCGCTTTTGCTCAATGGTATACTCATCTTGTTTCTGAAAATATCGATCTTTATCTGCTATTACACCACTCAGAACATCAAGCACCAAAGTCTCGTCGGCAGTCATTCGAACTTGCTCTGCTACAGTCGGACTTGCATTGCCAATTACAATGTGAAGGCTTTTTGGTAGTGCGTGATCCAACATTCTTCTGGCTATAAGTAAGGGAATTGGGTCAACTAGTACGTCACATGCCAAAATAACATCTCTCCCTGTTAATATATTCTGATCTAGTGTCATTTCATACGCTGCTTGCTTCTTCCTAGCTGCTGCCTTGGCGCTTTCTCTTTGTGAATTAACCAGTTCCTCGGCCTCTTTCGTAGTATCAGAATGAAGATAGGTCTCGCCCTTTGCATCAACCGCACCTATTAAAGTATACGCTCCGTTTTTCGAGTAGACGGGTTCGTAGACTAAAGGATACACCCATGCTCGTAATTGCCTAGCCATTGAGAGGCACGACAATAGAGACGCCTCATCTAAACATATAATTACTGCATCTTTGCCTACGTATTTATCAAGTCCTTGAGCCATCTGCTTACCCAACGTGACCCTATCGGTAAAGTACATGCCAAAGTTCCTTCCTGCTTATGGTAACTTTATCAAAATATATACGTTACCGCAACGGTGCTACCACTGAGATTAGATATGCTGAGCAACACGGTAGCCATAATAAGACATATCTTCAGTAACTTCTTTTAGTTCCCCAGGAAAAGCAACTGGATCAAATGACTCTCTATCTTGGTCGGCTGGAGCGTCAACTTCTAATACTTTTGGTTTATCTACACCGAAGTCATCGTATTTGAGAGAAAATTTTGTACCCTGCTGTTCATATACAAATTCTTGACGAATCTTTTCAATCCTGAGGGCAGACGAAGTCAGTAGGTCGTTATATTCTTCAGCTGTAATCTTTTGTTTTTCAGTTGTACGCTTACCGTCATTTGTAATTTTTGTAATCAATAATATTTGGACATCACCATTATCAAATCTTTTGTAAGCAAGCTTCTTTTCATTATCTTCGCCTGTTTCTAGCCAATCGGTTACAAGTACGAAACGCGTAACCTCAGTACTTAGCCTAAAAAGATCAACTAACCCACAAGTAAATTTTCTAGCATTATCATCAAGAACTTGCTTTTCGGGATTTTGCTTTGACTGAGGGTGGTTGTCCATAAATATATATTAGCAGCTGCCAACATTTAATAAAAAGTCTCCGAAACGGAGACGTATTTATACTGCTTATACTTGGCAGGGGCTTCAGGATGATTATCGAACCTATTGTGGTGTAATATAACTTCCAAAGAAAAACAGGCCAGTTGTTCGATACCTTAAATCAGGTATCAGTGACACTGGCCCAAGTCACTCGCATGATCGATCGGATTACTCCGTCTTAGGGATGCCAACCCTGTGTTGTCCTACTGCTTCTCGACCTCGATGACGTAGATGCCGAGACGCTCCTTGTGTGCGGGATAGATCTCACACAGGAGCTGGAGGGCGGTCGCCTCGTTGTTGACCTGCGGGACGATCTCTCGCCACGGTTCGGTCGCCAACATGTCAGCGAAGTTGTCGTAGACACGGATCGACTTGATCCGCACCACGCCCGAGGTGTGACCGGTTTCGAGCTGCAACAGCTCACCAGCCTTCAGGCGCTTGATGTTGTCGTACCCGACACGAACCTCCAGGGTCTTGCGACCCGACATGATCGCGTCGAAATACGGACGCTTGATGCGCATCTTACGCACGGTTGCTCCTTCCTTGTTGAAGTTCAGTCCCCACTGTTGCACGACGCTGTTCGGTGCGTATCCGCCAGGGAACACACCTTCGAGCGTCCAGCCGTGACGCTGGAGGCAGGCGACCTGCCACGGCTCGGGAACGAGGTGAACATACAGCTTGTGACCGTAGTCCGCCAGCAGTCCCTGAAGGTCGATGACAAGCGCTTCGAACGCTGCCTCCGACGACGCCACGAGCGGCATCAGCTTGATGGGCTGACCCTTCTTGGGTGTAGCGCCAGCGATGCCGACCACCTGACCGCCGCACTCGGCAGTGAAGATGATCTTGTACTTGGCATTCACGTCGCCAAGTTCCTTCCGCTTGTAGCCAGCGAACAGGGCGTCAACCCAGTCGTCGTCCACGCCACGGAAAACATCGCTCATCTGCGACAGGATGAGCTTTCGCGCGCCTTCGGCGTGCTTCTCCTCATCGAAGGGGATCACCGAGACATTGGGTGACTCGAAACCCGCCTCGTCCACGAGCTGCTTGTACAGCATGTGCTCGTCGACACCCTGCTTGTAGTGATCCTTCGCCGTTCCAGTGATGTGAAAGCCCTTCCGGAGGAAGAACTGGAGCGCCTTCTTGTTGGGCGAAGCGACGGTGCAGTACAGCTGCCGAGCACCGAGGTCGCGGGCGAAGTCTTTGGCATGCTCGAGCAGCATGCTTCCTATTCCCAGCTTCCCACGGTAGTCGGTGGTGACGATCAGCGGACTGATCTTCACCGTCTCCTGCTTCTTCTCCACGACGTGGATGATGCCTACACGCTGCCCGTCCTGCTCGGCAATGAACATGTACTGTCCAGCCGAGAAGTGACCGACGTGGTCGACGCCACCCTCCATGTGGGTGTCGAAGATGCGCTGTGCGTGCGCACGGTGGTCGCCGTCATAGAACGGGCTGAGCGCCCGAACCATGAGGTCAGCGACCCATTCGAAGTCGTCAGACGCCGCAGGGCGAATGACAACGTTGTTAATGACCGTTGATGCGGTCATGGTACACCTCCCGATGATTGCTAGGATTTTTTGGTTGACCTAGCAGGTGGATAGGACGAGAGTGATTATAACAGAGTTTATGGTTTTATGCAACCTACAGGAGCACAAATTCGATGCCGATAACGCCATCTTGTTTTTGTTGTTCAACAGAGTAGAATTCGTTGATTTGGTTTTCAAGCCATTCAACCCTTTCGCCACCAAACTTAGCAGGGTCATTGTGAGAGAAAAGATCATGGAATGTTTCGTAGCGCAGCAAGCCGATAACTTTTACCGATACGGTTTGATCGGTGTTTTCTCGGTTCGTAAAGACAATAGTATCGCCAATCTGGATCGTTTGGCGTTTTTCATCATATAGTCGTGATTCAATGGTTTTTGCGCCTGATGTAATGGCGTCAAATGGCACGGTGGCAAGTTGTAGTTGGTGGGTATTCATATCTGTAATTATAGCATATAATATAAATGACACACCTTTGACAGTGTGTCATTTATATTGGCAGGAGTGGAGGGACTCGAACCCCCGACACCCGGTTTTGGAGACCGGTGCTCTAGCCACCTGAGCTACACTCCTATGCTTGAATGATTGTACTAAATTACAGAGTAAAAAGCTACTTGTTTTGTTGAACACGCACGGCACGGCGGAACTTACGTTCCGTGTCTGGGTCGGCGTAGCGCACTAATGGTTCAGCAGCAAGTGGCCGGTTCTTTTTTAACATTTTGGAATTATCTTTTTCGAGAGTACTTACAAAATAGCGTTCAATTAGCCACTCACGGCTAGGCACAGTCTTACCTTGCACGGTCATCATCCATAGTTCATCTGACCACTGGGTTGTTTCAACGATCTTTAATTTACCCGCAACAGTCATAGGGCCAGTTGGCAACTTAGCTATTGCACCTTTTATGAGTTTTTCACCCGTTTCTTTGTTATTGACTAATACATCAACAGCCATCGTTCGTACACCGTTTGGTGTTACGTGCACGGCATCAATCTTTTGATTATGAATCCAGATTACCTCACCACTTAAGGAACGAAGTTTCGTAGAACGAAGTGTTAAACGCTCGACTACACCCGTAACATCAAAAAATGGCTCAACTTTAATGTAGTCACCTACCGTAAACCAGCGTTCAATAATAATTGTTGCACCTGCCGTAATATCACGTAAAAGCGGCCCAACAGTTTGCCCAGCAATAACAATAAAAATGGCGCTGGCACCAATGGCAGCCGCACCGCTGTTACTTATAGCTTCGCTTCCTTCGGGACTGAGGAGACGCCACACCAGATATGCCACGATTGCCACCACGACAACCCGCACAGCTGCTACCGTTACGCCAAGATATGTTTCCACCTGCCGTAACCTGATTGCCTTAAGTGCATTCGACTCGTTATCTGAGCGCGTAGCAACCTGCTGCGCGATTAAAATAATAAAGCGGGCGATGAATTTGCTAAGCCAATAAATAACAGCGATAGCTGCTATTAAAATTAATAAAGACCGATAAGGGTTCGGCTGCGTGAAAAACTCGCTCAGTTCAGTGCCGAGCCGCGTGAAGAATTCATTATTCATTAACTATTTTCATTATAACGAAATATTATGTAAATTTTCAAGATGAAAACCCCTTGAAAAAACCATAAGCAAGTAAGTATAATACAGGCAGATAAAACAAAAGGAGGCCGCTAGCGTTTTTGGTAGAAGAAGCGCTCGGAACGTCACATGAATATACTGATGCTCGGGTGGGAGCTGCCACCACACAATAGTGGTGGACTTGGGGTCGCATGTTATCACATGTCTAAGGCATTGGCGTTGGCTGGCTCTTCTATTGACTTCGTATTACCTTATAAAGCACATCATCCTAAAACGGAATTCATGCGTATTCACGCCGCCACCACTTTGCAGCCATTGCACCGTAATGGCATGGGTGCTTATGATTCACCGGGTTCAATAACTGATGCTTTGCACCGTAAGCCAAATGAAAACCTGGCAACCATACGTGATGTACAGGCTCGCTATGTTCAGTTCGTGGAAGAGTTAGTGCAAACCATACAACCTGCAGCAATTCATGCTCACGACTGGCTAACGATTGAGGCTGGCATGCGCGCAAAAGAGTTGACGGGTGCTCCGCTAATCGTACATGTTCATGCAACCGAGTTTGACCGTGCGGGCAGTAGCTACGGTAACCCAATTGTGCATGAAATCGAAGAACAAGGGCTGCTAATGGCTGATCGAATCATCGCTGTGTCTGAAATAACGAAAGGGCTTATTGTTCACCACTACGGTATTCCGGCAGATAAAGTGGAAGTGGTATATAACGCGCTTGATGTATCTACCTTAGAAGACGGCTACCGCTACGATGACAGTACGTATAAATACTTAGAGTTTTTAAAGCAAGAAGGCTACACGGTAGCAGCAACAATTACCCGCTTTACTCTGCAAAAAGGCCTTATTCAGTTCATGAAAGCGGCGGCACGTGCCTGTGAACGCTACGATAAGCTGGTATTTTTACTCGCTGGCGACGGTGAGCAGCGCGATGAGCTTCTGCAGTTATCAGCTGACTACGGCATAGCCGATAAAGTCTTTTTTACCGGCTTTGTTCGTGGTCAACAGTGGCGCGATGCCTATACAGTTGCCGACATATTTGTTATGAGTTCGGTATCGGAACCATTTGGTTTGACAGCATTAGAAGCAGCCCACCACGATAACGCGCTGATAATTACAAAGCAATCTGGCGTTGGCGAAGTCTTATCGCATATATTTCGTTATGATTTTTGGGATACAGACAAGCTTGCCGATCAAATGGTAGCTATTGCTACGTCGAAAGCGTTGCAATATGAACTCACGCAAAACGTGAAACGAGAATATACACGTATTTCATGGGAATCGGTTGCGAGCCAATGCATAAGCTTATACAAGCAGGCATCACGAAAGGTTGCTGTATGAGTAAAAAAGGAGTTGTATTATACCTGCATGTACACCAGCCATGGCGTGTAAAAGACTATTCTGTATTCCATACGGCATCTGAGCACGAATACTTCAACGATACCAGCGAAACGGATCGAAACAACGGTAAAGTATTTCAAAAAGTTGCCGATAAATCATATAGGCCAATGAATCGCCTGTTAAAAGAGCTACTGTACTCACAACCAGAGTTTAAAGTGTCGATAAGCATCACAGGTACATTCGTTGAGCAGGCAGAAGCGTTTGCACCAGATGTGCTTGAGGATTTTAAAGCACTTGTCGCCACGGGTCGCGTTGAAATTGTTGCCGAAACGTATTATCACTCACTTGCCTTCTTTTACTCACGCGAAGAATTTGAACGCCAGGTGACAATGCACCGTGAGATGGTTGAACGAGTATTTGGTGTTACGCCAACCGCTTTTCGTAATACCGAGCTTTCATACTACGACGATATCGGCGTATGGGCGGATAAGGCTGGTTATAAAGCAGTCCTGGCTGAAGGGTGGGATCCTGTGTTAGCAGGCCGCACACCGAACCGTCTCTATCAACCACCCGAAACCGAGCATATTCGCCTGCTTACAAAAAATTACCGCCTAAGTGACGATATTGCCTTTAGGTTTGGCAATAAAGCCTGGGAGCAATGGCCACTGAGCACCGGTTCGTACGAGCAATGGCTGAACGAGGCCTTGAACGACGGTGACATTATAAACTTATTCATGGATTATGAAACATTCGGTGAACACCAATGGGAAGATACCGGAATTTTTGAATTTTTCAAAAAGTTCGTACACGACTGGTCAGCCCGCGAAGATGTTGGCTTTTACACCGTGACCGAAGCAGCCGAAACTTTTGAATCAGCCGGCGAACTCTCAATGCCCTATACGGTGACGTGGGCTGATACGGAACGTGACCTGAGTGCCTGGTTAGGCAACACGATGCAGCACGAAGCCATGCGTAATATTTATGCCCTCGAACATGACGTGCTCCGTTCGGGTGATGTGAGTTTGATTGGCGACTGGCGACGTTTACAGACCTCTGACCACCCCTACTACATGTGTACCAAATGGTTTCACGATGGTGATGTTCACGCTTACTTTAGTCCGTATGATTCGCCATACGATGCATTCTTGTATTACATGAATGCCTTGCGGGATGTACGCTACCGTTTAATGGCCTATCACGGCAGTGCACACGGAGATTTATAGATGGGTCGCCCAATCGTACTTTCGAATGGTGAACTACATGTTGGGCTTAATAAGTTTGGTATGGTGCATGATTTTTACTTTCCGTATGTTGGCTTAGAAAACCACTGCGCCGGGCGAAATTTGCGGCATAAAGTTGGGGTGTGGGTTGATGGTATTATAAGCTGGCTCGATAGCGGCACATGGCATGTGGAATCTTGGACTGCAGAAGGTGCTTTGATTGGACACACCAGGGCAGTAAATGACGCGCTTGGGATTTTACTCGAATTTGATGACACCGTAGATACTGACATAAGTGTGTTTCTACGCAATATACACGTAGTAAATCTACGTGATGTAACGCGCGATGTCCGACTATTCACGCATCAGGCATTCGCAATTGGCGATTCTAAAAGTAACACTGATACGGCGCAGTATTTGCCCGACTCGAATGCGATTCTTCATTATCGCGGCCGCCGAGCTTTTGTTATTAGTGGCAGAGCCAACGGTCAACCCTTTGATCAATTTTCGATCGGCCTGTTTGGTATAGAAGGCCGTGAAGGAACGTACCGCGATGCGGATGATGGTGAATTGTCGGGTTCGGTGGTTGAACACGGCAGAGTTGATTCTACCTTGCGATTCCGCTTGCAACTTGGTGCATTTGATTCTGCCAGAGCTCATTATTGGATTGCTGCAGGTACATCAACTCGTGAAGCCCTGTATGTCCATAAATCCGTAGAAGACAACGGGCTAGATGAATATTTGCACCAAACAGCCGTGTGGTGGCATGACTGGTTAAAACCAGCCAAAATTGTAAGTAACAAGTTGCCCTATGATGAACGCCGCCTGTTCCTTCATAGCGCTATGGTGGTTAAATCGCATATAGATAAGCGAGGTGCCGTTATTGCCAGTACAGACACAACAATGCTCAATTACTCGCGCGATGCCTACGGCTACTGCTGGCCTCGTGACGGCGCTTACGCCTTGTGGCCGCTTATACGATTAGGGTATGTCACTGAGCCCCGACGATTCTTCGAGTTTACGCGCCGTGGACTTCATCAATCAGGCTACCTGATGCACAAATATCAAGCCGACGGAGCCCTTGGCTCGAGTTGGCACCCATACGTGCATGGATCAATAAGTGCACCTCCTATTCAAGAAGATGAAACTGCATTAACGTTATTTATGTTCGCGCAGTATTACCACATACAAAAAGATCCAAAACTATTAGGTGAGTTTTACGAAACGTTTGTTAAAAGGATGGCAGATTTTTTGGCTGGCTATCTGGATGACATGACAGGCCTACCTAAACCAACGTACGATCTGTGGGAAGAAAACTTCATGATAACCACGTACACTACTTCTGTGGTGTTTGCAGCATTACAAGCAGCAGCAGAACTAGCAGAGATTATGGAAGACGCCGATTCGGCAGTGAAATGGCGTGCGGCATCTGATGATATTTATAATAATGCCCATAAATATTTATACAACCCAACTCGAGGCCATTTTTATAAAGGTATTCGCCGCAACGAAAACAGCCTTGAAACAGATGAAACAATCGATCTTTCCAGCTTTTTTGGAGCCTACATGTTTGGGTTATTCCCGCTAGGCAGTGAAGAAATTACCCGGTCGTTCGACACTATAAAATCCACATTTTTACCGAACGGTACGTACGGAATACCACGTTACGAGAACGATAACTACCATCGCTTAGATACGTCTGGTCTGGGGAATTACTGGTACATTGCCTCACTGTGGGTATCGCAATATGCACGTGAGGTTGGCGAAATTGAATTAGCAGACAGCATTTTACAGTGTATACACGATAGTTCAGACGGTTCGCTTATGCTAGCCGAGCAACTTAACCCTGCAAATCTCGAGCCTCTGTCGGTATCTCCGCTTGTATGGAGCCATGCCGAGTATATGGCCACACAGCTTGATCGTATTGAAAGTAGCTTGGAGTAACATCAATGCTACGCTCGTTTTTACCCTCGTCACTCCCAATAAAAAGCACTTCATCCAAAAAAATGGCACATGAACTTAGTGAACAAGCTGGCTTGGTGTACTTTGGTCATGTTAGTCAGCGCGACGATGAACATCATATAGTGCGCGGCGTTACGGTAAGTAATAAACATAAAGACGATCACTACTGTATAGGAACATATGACTCCTACGATACTATCTTTGTGGAACGGTCAGATACGCTACATAATGGCAACAGCCATGTATGGCACATTATTGAGGTTGATTTAAAAACTACTAGCGAAGTTCCGCACATGTTCATTAGTTCCCATGCCAATACTCACGGGCTACACGAACTGTTGAAGACTAAATACCATAGTATGCTCGCGCATACTATGGGCTCAGTTCATGTGTACCCTGCTGCGTTTACGTCTTCATTTACTGTATACACTACGCCAGCGCACGCCGTAAGTACCGAGCAACTTATTATGCCCGAAGTCGCCGAAAAGATAGCTACGCACTTTAAAGGGCTATCGATCGAGATCACCCATGAAGCGGTGTATGTATATTCAGAGAAAGCTCACGTTACCTCGGCCATATTACTCACTATGCTCCGTAACGGCGTATGGCTGGCCGAACAAATAGATAAAAATAGCCGCCAGTTAATGTAACTGACGACATATATGAATTGGACTACTTGATTAACTCTTACGAGCCTTAACTTCGTTACGGCCGAGGTTCTTTTTAGTCTCGGTGTAAACCGCGTGCTTACGAGCAATAGGGTCGTATTTCTTGATTTCCAGTTTGTCTGGAGTGTTCTGGGTGTTTTTGGTTGTATAGTACGTACGGTGACCACTAAGGCTGCTTACTAAACCAACCAGCTTTCGCTTTGTATTCTTCTTTGCCATTTTCTATCCGTTTAAAGATTAATATTAGTACTTCTTATCATTATACCTTAGGTGTAATGTGTTGTCTCTCGAAAAAATGAGCATACTCATTTTTTACTCACTTCCTAACATTATAGCATAATCTGTTCGAAAATGCTAGTGAGCTAAAAATGGAGCCACGATCGGGGCTTGAACCCGAGACCTCATCCTTACCATGGATGCGCTCTACCAACTGAGCTATCGCGGCGATTAGTTAACCCTGACAATTTTAACAGAGATAGCCGCTCATGTCGAGCCGCTTGAGCTAATAAAAACACTCACCAGTTGATGAGTATTTGGTAGCCTTTTATGACTACGCTAGAACCTATTTTAGCACGAAGTGCTGAGCCAAGCCCCGCCGCCTATTCCGGCATAGCCGGAATGCGCCCCGCCAGAAAAAGCCTTTGCATTTTTTGGATTTCCCCGCTGACTTTTCTTTTTTTATTGAAAAAGGCTGTTTCTGTCGGGTCGCTGTCACTTTAGCGACTTGGTAGTTCACCTATTTCGCCCAAAACTTTTTTGTAAATATCATCAACTTTCTTCAACTCAATAATGACCGACTGGTACTTCTTGGCTTCGTTAAGCAAATAGTCCTGCCAAGCCATAAAATTTTTACGCTGTTCAGCTGTTTGCCCAAAAGGATTATTGCGAGTTGGATGCGATAAATGCTTAAGCAAGGTAGCCTCGTCCACCTTGAGCAGGATAATTTTATCAAATTGAGAGTAGAAATCTACGATGTTTTCTGATGAACCACACAGTATTACAGCATCGTTCTTTTCTAGCAATTCTTGCATCACGGGCTCTCGCCAATACCAGCCGTAAACTTTGTACCAATCATCTTCACCGGACTCAACTAAGTTGCCCATTTCGTCCTTAACGGAGCCAATAACCTCACCAGTATCAAAGCGACGCCACTCACAAAGTTCGTCTACCTCGTCTGCGTCAAAGAATCTTTGGTCGTTGACAGACTTGGCGTAATTGCTCAATGTGGTTTTCCCAGACCCAGGAGTGCCAGTAACGAGAATATTCATACCTATTCAACTACATTCTGGGGCTTACCTTTTATGTATGCCTCGACATTGTCAATCATAATATCCGCCCCAGTCTTTCGGCTCTTTTCTGAATTGTACGCGATATGCGGCGTTACCAAAACTTTGGGGTGGTTGAGCATTTTCTGATAAAGCGGGTCGTCCGTATTACCTACTAGAGTACCGCCGCAATCGCTTGCAGCACCCGCCAAGTGTCCATTGTCTAAAGCGTCAATAAGTGCGTCCTCATCAACAATTTCTGACCTTGTAACAGTTACGAAGTAACTGTCTTGTTTCATTGAAGCAAAGAATTTGCTATTCAAAAGTTTTTGAGTGCTAGGATTGCTGCTCAATGTATCAACAACGACATCGGCATTTTGTACTGATTGTTCCAAATTATCGCCACGCTTGAAAATTGTTACACTCATACCAAAAGCAGTGGCAAGGTCGGCGACACGCCGACCAACGTGTCCTTGTCCAAGTATAGTGATGTTACTGCCGGCCAATCCAAGTGTTATTGGCGGCAAACTTCCGTTCACCCGAAAAGTTTGTTTACAATCTATAGTTGGATATAGGTTGCGAGTAAGTAAGATTATCATACCAAGCACCCACTCGGAAACCGCGTGGCGATTTGCGCCAGGAGCGTTTGATAATGTAACGCCATTAGCTTTCATAACCTCCACATCAACAAATGCGACACTCACAAAAGCAACGGTTACATATACATCTTTAAGTTCAGCGTATGCGTCTTGTAAGCCAGCAGTGCCAGAACAGATAATATCTGCACCCTTAATACGCTCCAGATATTCCGTGCCGTCTTTGGGTAATGTATCATAATAGGTAACATCGCCAAGACTATCTAATCTCTGCTTTTGATCGTCAGTAAAATCCTGATTATTGGTAACAACTATTTTTGACATACTTGCTATATTTTAACAGATTTTCATCTGTTATAATTAGTGTTATGAAAAATGCAATTCTCGTACCTGGCAGACCTGACAAAGAGGAGTATTACAACCCAAAATACCCGACTAACAGCAATAGCCATTGGTTTCCCTGGTTATCAAAGCAGTTACAAATCAGAGATGTGTTTGCGGTTGCCATTGAGCCGCCAAAGCCATATTCGCCACGCTATGATGTATGGAAACGAGAGTTTGAGAAGTTTGATATAACGCTAGAAACAGTTTTAGTTGGTCATAGCTGTGGTGGTGGCTTTCTGGTTCGCTGGTTGAGTGAAAACAAAGACAAAAAAGTCGGCAGGGTCGTGTTGGTTGCGCCTTGGCTAAACCCAGAAAACAACCCTTTTTCTGACACCGCAGACTTTTTTGTATTTGATATTGACCCCGAACTGGTAAGCCGAACGGCTGGAGTAACTATTTTCAATTCTGATAATGACGAAGAAACTATACACAAGTCAGTGCAGATTATCAGGGACGCAATAAAAGATATTGGTTACAAAGAGTTTCATAACAATGGACACTTTTGTTATGAGGACTTGAAAACGGTTGAGTTTCCGGAATTGGTTGACGAGTGTTTACAATGAAAACGCTAGATATTCTACTAAACGGCTACGCCGTAAAAACTGACATATACGAGGGCAGCGAAAATGGCGCAGTTTTATTGTCGCTTATTGGCAGGACATCAAAACGAACAAAGCAGCGTTATTATGATTTTTTGCCGCGCCTTGCCAGCGAACTCGGCATAACTTCGGTTATATTTGATTACACCGGGCACGGCGACAGCCCGTTTGATATTGAGGACATAAGCCCCGCCCAACATTTCCTAGAAGTTATTGCTGTCTTTGATTGGATCAAAGAACATTACTCAAACCGTAAAGTTTTTGTTATCGGGTCAAGTTATGGCGGGTTTCTTGCTACGCAACTTACCAAATACCGAGAGTTTGACGGTTTGGTCTTGCGTGCGCCAGCGATTTACAAGCCGTCAGGTTTCTACACTCTCAAGAAAAACGAAAACCGAGAAGCAACCCAAGAGTTTCGGCGCAACACAGAAGCGTTAGCAACACACCCTTTGTTAGCAAGAGCGTCAAAGTTCAAAGGCAAAGTTTTGTTAGTAGTCCACGAAAATGACGAACAGATACCCAAAGAAACGACCGACGCATACGCTAACGCGTTCAAGCCAGAAGTATTTTTAGCAGAGGGTGTAACTCACTCACTAGACAATGTTACCGAGCGACAAGTAGCCGACTATAACCAGCGTATTTTTGATTGGTTCAAAAAATCTTTATAGCCGCAACGTCGCAAAGCGACAGCGCACCCAAAGAAAAAGCCGCCCTTTCGGGCGACAATTTCTAATTTAATTCGTTTTTGGTAGCCTTTTATGACTACGCTCGAAACTATTTTAGCACGAAGTGCTAAAGCTCAGCCGCGTCGCCTAGCGGGTGCAAGCACC
>ERZ724505.1103-NODE-1103-length-15415-cov-5.912109_pt1 | contig 15415 bp, 7 predicted proteins | sample MGYA00376038_ERZ724505 | MGnify/ENA primary metagenome ERZ724505 (study PRJEB28724, sample SAMN07190884) | wastewater metagenome | isolation source: effluent of sewage treatment plant in Hong Hong | place: Hong Kong | collected 2016-03-17 ... | reverse complement strand
CCCAGCCAATCACTCCATTATCAAAAAACCCGCCGTCAGGCGGCTTTTTGTTTTCCTGGCTTGTTGCCACTGCTAAAATTCGCATTTTTCGCTGCTTCGAAACGGATTGGAACAATGATCAAGATCGGTATTGTGGGCGGCACCGGTTATACCGGTGTGGAATTGATTCGTTTGCTGGCCAAGCATCCACAGGCAAAACTGACGGCCATTACCTCGCGCAAGGAAGATGGCCTGCCGGTGGCAGAGATGTTTCCGAGCCTGCGCGGCTGGGTGGATCTGGCATTTTCCGATCCGGCCTGTGCCGATCTGAAGCAGTGCGATGTGGTGTTTTTCGCCACGCCCAACGGTATTGCGATGCAGCAGGCGCGTGAGCTTCTGGATGCCGGCGTGCGCGTGATCGATCTGGCTGCCGACTACCGTATCAAGGACATCCCGACCTGGGAAAAATGGTACGGCATGCAGCATGCCAGCCCGGAGCTGGTTGCCGAAGCTGTGTATGGCCTGCCGGAAGTCAATCGTGAACAGATCAAGGGGGCGCGACTGGTGGCCAATCCCGGTTGTTACCCGACTGCGGTGCAGCTCGGTTTCCTGCCGCTGGTGGAGCAGGGGCTGGTGGATGTCGGGCATCTGATCGCCGACGCCAAATCCGGCGTCAGCGGCGCCGGGCGCAAGGCCGAGGTGCATTCGCTGCTGGCCGAGGCGGGCGATAATTTCAAAGCGTATGGCGTGCCCGGCCACCGCCATCTGCCGGAAATCAGTCAGGGGCTGACCCGGATTGCCGGCAAGCAGGTCGGCCTGACTTTTGTGCCGCATCTGACGCCGATGATCCGTGGTATTCATGCCACGCTGTACGCACGGCTCAATTCCACTGCTGCTGTCGATCTGCAGACGCTGTACCAGCAGCGCTATGCCGACGAGGCATTCGTCGATGTGCTGCCGGCCGGCAGCCATCCGGAAACCCGTTCGGTGCGCGGTGCCAATGTGTGCCGTATTGCTGTGCACCGGCCGCAGGGTGGCGATACCGTGGTGGTATTGTCGGCAATCGACAATCTGGTCAAGGGGGCAGCCGGCCAGGCGGTACAGAACATGAACATCATGTTCGGTCTGGATGAGCAGGCCGGCCTGGATGTTGTGCCCTTGTTGCCTTAAGCCGCTTGAACTATCTGCTTCTAACCCAATCTACCATTGGAGCCCGCCGGTCGGTGGCGTTGCAATTAGGCCTTGCCAGGCAGATAATCCGATAGTGATCAGGCGATTGCATGTTCTGGACAGGCAACGCGAATACAGGAGTCAAACACATGAATGCAGTAACCGAAAACTTTCCGCTGGTATTTACCGATTCGGCCGTGGCCAAAGTGCGCGACCTGATTTACGACGAAGGCAATCCGGAGCTGAAACTGCGCGTATTCGTCACTGGCGGCGGCTGCTCGGGTTTCCAGTACGGCTTTACTTTCGATGAAATCGTCAATGAAGACGACACCGCGGTGGTAAAAGAGGGCGTAACCCTGCTGATCGATCCGATGAGTTACCAGTATCTGGTGGGGGCGGAAATCGATTACACCGAAAGCATCGAAGGTTCGCAATTCGTGATCCGCAACCCGAATGCGGTGTCTACTTGCGGTTGCGGCTCGTCGTTCTCTGCCTGAGGCGATTCCGGTCGGCAACAAAAAAAGGGGCTCAGGCCCCTTTGCTGTTTTTTGACGCTTGCCGTCAACCCTTGCCTGCGAGCAAATGGTTGCGGATTTCGCGCAGCGCTGCCGACAGCATTGCCAGATCCTGTGACGATTGTGCCTGCAGTTCGCTGAATATCTGCATGCAGCTGTTGACCGAGCTGGCTTTGTGTTCCAGCCACATGTCGACCGCCTCCTCGGGCGAACTGGCGTGCGCCGTCTGCAATACCAGTGCTGCCAGTGCACGGTGCTGACGGTACAGGTCGTCGCGCAGCGCGGAACGCGCCAGTGTCTGCCAGCGATTGTCGCGCGGCAGCTTGTTGATGGTGGTTTGCAGCCAGTCGAGCTGTAGCTTGGCGCCGAGGTCGAAATAGGCGGTTGCCACCTGTTCGATTTCCAGCAGGCTGATATGGGCGATCTCGATGATGTCGAGCACCGCCACCATCGGCTCGCTCAGCGCGACATGGCGCGCCAGCGCTTCCGGTACGCCGGCAGCCAGATATTCGCCGGCAATCTGTTCTACCTGTTGCAGATCGCGACCGTGCAGGATGCTGGGTAGAATCGGCAGTAGCTTCTTGATACCGTCGGAAAATTTCTTCGCTACTTCGCCATGATCGGCCAAGGCACGCGTGTTGCGCAGAATCCAGCGTGTCGCGCGTTCGATCAGCTTGCGGAATTCAGTCTGCAGTTGCAGCTGGACGTCGGCGCCGATGCGGTTGTCGAGTGCTTCGATTTCATTCCAGAAATACGGGGCACGAAACACCTCATTGGCAATGGCCCAAGCGAATGCCACTTCGGCGGCGGTGGCCCCGGTTTCCTCGCCCAGCCGGAACGCGAAGGTAATGCCCATGCGGTTGACGATCAGGTTGGTCACATGGGTGGCGATGATTTCGCGTTTCAGGTAATGCTCGTACATCTGGTCGGAGAAACGCTGGCATATCGGCCGCGGGAAATAATCGGTCAGCATCAGCGTGAATTCGAGCGCATCCGGCACATTCGAATCGACCAGCGATTCGTACATGGTGATCTTGGCGTAAGCCAGTAGCACCGCCAGTTCCGGGCGCGTCAGCCCAAGCCGTGCCAGACGGCGCTCGGCGATTTCTTCCTCGCTTGGCAGGTACTCCAGCCGCCGGTTCAGCTTGCCGGCTTTCTCGTGGAACTGGATGAAGCGCGCGTGTACGTTGAGCATCGGCGCCGCCAATTTTTCCGCCAGCGACAGGGCCTGGGTTTGCGCGTAGTTATCGCGCAAGACCAGCTCGGCTACTTCTTCGGTCATATCCGCCAGCAGCTTGTTGCGCTGCTTCAGCGTCAGATCGCCGGCCGACAGAGCGCCGTTTAGCAGGATCTTGATATTGACTTCGTGATCCGAGCAGTCGACGCCGCCGGAGTTGTCGATAGCATCGGTATTGATTCGGCCGCCATTCAATGCGTACTCCACACGCGCAGCTTGCGTCAGCCCCAGATTTCCGCCTTCGGTGATCACCTTGCACCGCAGTTCACTCGCATTGATACGTAGATTGTCATTGGTGCGATCATTGGCTTCGCTGTGGCTCTGGCGGCTGGCCTTGATATAGGTACCAATGCCGCCGTTGTAGAGCAGGTCGATTGGCGCCTTGAGCAACTCCTGGATCAGCTCGGCCGGGGTGAACGCCTTGGCCTCGATTCCCAATGCCTGGCGCGCTTCGTCGCTGAGCTTGATCGATTTGGCGCCACGCGGATAGACGCCGCCGCCAGCGGAAATCAGCTTGGTATCGTAATCGGCCCACGACGAGCGCGGCAGCTTGAACAGGCGCTCGCGTTCGACAAAACTGATTGCCGCATCGGGATTCGGATCGATGAAAATATGGCGGTGGTCGAAAGCGGCCAGCAGCTTGATATGGCGCGACTGCAGCATGCCGTTGCCGAATACGTCGCCCGACATGTCGCCAATACCGACCACGCTGAAATCCTGCTGCTGGATATCGACGCCGATTTCACGGAAATGGCGCTTGGTCGATTCCCACGCGCCACGCGCGGTGATCGCCATCTTTTTGTGGTCGTAACCGGCCGAGCCACCGGAGGCAAACGCGTCGTCAAGCCAGAAGCCATATTCCTGCGAAATCGAATTGGCAATATCGGAGAACGAAGCGGTGCCCTTGTCGGCGGCAACTACCAGGTACGGATCGTCGCCGTCGAGCCGTACCACGTTGTGCGGCGGTGCAATCTCGTTGCCGAGCAGATTGTCAGTCAAGTCGAGCAGGCCGCGGATGAAGGTCTTGTAACATTCGATACCTTCCGCCATCCAGGCTTCACGCTCGCTGGCCGGCGGCAGTTGTTTGCAGATGAAACCGCCTTTGGAGCCGACCGGCACGATCACCGCATTCTTGACCATCTGCGCCTTGACCAGCCCCAGCACCTCGGTGCGGAAATCCTCCATCCGGTCGGACCAGCGCAGGCCGCCACGTGCGACCTTGCCGCCGCGCAGATGGATGCCTTCGACACGCGGCGAATAGACCCAGATTTCCACCATCGGCCGCGGTAGCGGCAGGAAACCGATTTCGCGCGAATTCAGCTTGAACGACAGGTAGGTTTTCGGCTTGCCATCGCTGCCGAGCTGAAAGAAATTGCTGCGCAGCGTGGCCAGAATTACCGTCAGAAAGCTGTTGAGTATCCGGTCGTCGTCGAGGTTTTCCACCTTTTCCAGCTCGTGGCGGATTTCCAGTTCCAGTTGCTCTGCCTGTCGCGCGTTGCGCCGCAGCTCGTCGGGCGACAGGCGCATGTGGAACAGATCGACCAGCTGGTGGGCAATACCGGCGTAGTTGGACAGGCACTGCTCGATATAGGTCTGATTGAAAGTCAGCCCGGCCTGGCGCAGATAGCGGCTGAATGCACGCAGCAGCGTAATTTCGCGCCACTCCAGCCCGGCCAGCACCACCAGCCGGTTGAGACCGTCGTTTTCGACATCGCCGCGGAATATGCGCGCGAATGCCTGCTGGAAATTGTTGCGGCTGATATCGGTTTCGAAGTGGTCGTCGGCGCTCAGTTGCAGGCCGAAATCGCTGATCCAGATGGTGTTGCCGTCGACGGTATTGATGCAGTACGGGTGCTCATCGAGCACTTTCACGCTCATGTTTTCCAGCATCGGCAGGCTGTGCGACAGGCTGATCGGCTGGTTGCGGCGCAGCAGCTTGAAATGCACCCGGTCGTGGCGCGCCACGTGGTGATACAGGTGCATGGCGATATCGCCATCGAACTGCAGGCTTTCGATTTTCTCGATATCGTGCACCGCGCTGCGCGCCTGGTAATCCTCGCGATACGCTAGCGGGAACGCATCGCCGTACTTGCGCAGCAGTCGCGTGCCGTGCTCCTCGCCGAAATGTTCCAGCAGCGCCTGCGCCAGATCGTCCTTCCAGCGGCGGCAGGCCTGGGCAATCGCAGCTTCCAGCGCGTCCAGCTCATAGTCCGGCTTGTGTCCGGTAGGAATGCGGACAATGAATTCGATGCGCGCCAGCGTCGATTCGGACAGCGTGACGTAATACTCGGTGCTGGTGCCGCCAAATGCCTGCTGCAGGATTGCCTGCATTTTCAGCCGTACTTCGGTGTTGTAATTGTCGCGCGGCACATACACCAGACATGCCAGATAGCGCCGGTACACGTCCTCGCGCACGAACAGGCGGGCGCGCTGGCGTTCCTGCAGGTTGACGATGCCGTTGGCGATGCGGATCAGCGCATCGACCGGAATCTCGAACAATTCGTCGCGCGGATAGGTTTCGAGGATGTTGAGCAGGGTTTTTTCCTTGTGGCTGTTCGGCAGATAGCCGGACACCTTCATTACCTGCTCGATTTTCTGCCGCACCACCGGAATATCGCGCGGGCTGCCGTTGTAGACATTGGCGGTATACAGCCCGAGAAAGCGATGCTCGCCAATGACCTTGCCATTGCTGTCGAAGCGTTTCACGCCGATGTAGTCGAGGTAGCTCGGGCGGTGGATATTGGCGCGCGAGTTGGCCTTGGTCAGGATCAACGGCATTGCGTCGTGCGCCAGCTTGCGTACTTCGGCCGGCAGCGCGGCAAAGCTCTTGGAGTGTTCGCGTTCATCCTCGCGCAGAATGCCCAGGCCGCTGCCCGGCACCACTTTCAACGCATCGGCGCGGCCCTGTTTGACCAGATCGTACTGGCGATAGCCAAGAAAGGTGAAATGGCTGTCGCGCAGCCAGGCAAGAAATGCCAGGTCTTCGCTGCTGGCGCCGCAGGCTGTCATTTCCTGCTCTGCCAGCTGCAAGCGTTCGATGATGCGCGGCCAGTCCTGTACTGCGGAACGGACTTCCGCCAGCACCCGCGCCAGATCGTCGGTAATCGCTGCCAGCCGCTCGGCATCGGTCTGGCGGTCGATTTCGACGTGGATCAGCGATTCCAGATGACAGCTCGGCGAACTGCGGTCGCACAGGCCGTGCAGTTCGCCGTCATCGCTGCGGCTGACCGGCAGTACCGGGTGAATGATCAGGTGCGTGGTCACGCCGTGGCGGTTCAGCGTCATGCCGACCGAATCGACCAGGAACGGCATGTCCTGATGCACGATTTCCACGATCGAGTGGCTCGATTGCCAGCCGTCCTCATCGAAATCCGGGTTGTAGGCGCGGATGCCGGCCTGTTCCGGCAGACGCTGCTGCGCCAGCCGCCAGTGGGTGAGCGCGGCGCCGAATAAGTCCAGCGGGTTGCGTTCGATCAAGTCCTCGGCGGCAACATCGGCGTAATAATGACGCAGGAACGGAATAAAACGTTTGCACAGTTTGAAGTCCAGCTCATCCTGAGCATGGGCGACCGCTTGGTCGAGTAGCTGACTTTTGGTCTGCTCGATTTTTTCAGACACGGGGTAACTCCGGAACTACACCAGACAGGGGATTGCTGCCGGGAGCAAGGTGGATTGCGGCTCCTGGCGCCATTTGCATTTCACTATAGACCAAGCCCCAAGCTGCAGTTTGTGCTGCAGGGGGAATTTTTTCGCGATTTTTGCCGGCGACGATTACTGCCGCGCCGCGGTGCGGCTACCGTTTGCCGCAGCAACGCCTAAACTTGACAGAGAGCCATCCGGAGGACGCATTTCATGACCCATACAGCCCCCCAACCCGAGCGCAAAGCGGCCGATACCGCTGCGCTGTTGCAGGATATCGCGCAGCGCAGCCAGCAGTTGCTGAGCGACTATTTTCAGCGCGCCGGCAAGGATGACGGCTATTCCGTGCTCGACCCGCAGGCAATGCTGAATGCCTTTCAGGAGTTGGGCAGTCGTTATCTGGCACAACCGCAGAAGCTGCTGCAGACGCAGATGGCGTTCTGGCTCGATTCGGTCGAGCTGTGGAAGCGCGAAATGGAAAAGCTGTGGTTGCAGAAGCCGGTGGCGCCGCTGTCCGAGCCGGTCGCAGGGGATAAGCGTTTCAAGGACGAAATGTGGGCGCAGAATTTTGTCTTCGATTACCTGAAGCAGGCCTACCTGCTGGCATCGAATCATTTGCTCGATTCGGTCAACAAGGTGGAAGGCATCGACGCTCACAGCGCCAAAAAGACGGCTTTTTATCTGCGCCAGTATATCGATGCGATGTCGCCGACCAATTTCATCGCTACCAATCCGCAGGTATTGAAGGCTACGCTTGAATCCGGCGGCGAGAACCTGCTCAAGGGCTTGCGCGAGATGCTCGACGATCTGCAGCGCAGCAAGGGCAGGCTGGCGTTCAAGATGACCGATCTGAACGCATTCAGGCTGGGCGAGAACATCGCCACCACACCCGGCAAGGTGGTGTACGAGAACGAGTTGATGCAGCTGATCCAGTACGCGCCGAGCACGGACAAGGTGTTCGAGCGGCCACTGCTGGTGATTCCGCCGTGGATCAACAAGTTTTACATCCTCGATCTGAAAGCCAAGAATTCGCTGATCAAATGGGCGGTGGATCAGGGGCACACGGTGTTCGTGATTTCCTGGGTCAACCCGGATGAAAAGCTGCGCGACAAGCGCTTTGACGATTACATGCTGGAAGGCCCGCTGGCAGCGCTGGATGCGATTCAGCAGGCAACCGGCGCAAAAGACGTCAAGGCGCTGGCGTACTGCATTGGCGGCACCTTGCTGGCATCGACGCTGGCGTATATGGCGAGCAAGCGCGACAACCGCATCAAGGCGGCGACTTTCATGACTACGCTGATGGATTTTTCCGATATCGGCGAACTGGAGGTATTTGTCGACGAGCAGCAGATGGAGCAGCTGGAAGCCCACATGCACAAGAAGGGCTATCTGGAAGGCCATCACATGGCCGATGTGTTCAACCTGCTGCGCGAAAACGATCTGGTCTGGTCGTTCGTGGTCAACAACTACCTGCTCGGCAAAGAGCCGATGGCATTCGACCTGCTGTACTGGAACAGCGATTCGACGCGCATGCCGGCGGCGATGCACAGCTTCTATCTGCGCAATATGTATCTCTACAACCGGCTGCGCGAGCCGGGCGGGATCGAGCTCGACGGTGTGCCGATCGATCTGCGCCAGATCAAGACGCCGGCTTACTGGATTTCCACCCGCGAAGATCATATCGCGCCGTGGCGTACCACCTATCTCGGCACGCAGTTGCTGAGCGGGCCGAAGCGCTTTGTACTCGGCGGTTCCGGCCATATCGCCGGTATCGTCAATCCGCCGTCGGCCAACAAATACGGTTATTGCACCAACGATGCCTTGCCGGAGACCGCCGACGAATGGCTGCAGGGCTCGACGCCGCATGAAGGTTCGTGGTGGAGCGATTGGGCGCAATGGGTGGCGGACTACAATGGCAAACAGGTGGCGGCACGTCAGCCGGGCGATGGCAAGCTGCAGCCGATCGAGGATGCGCCGGGGCGCTATGTCAAGGCACGCCTGGTATGAGCAATAAGGAAGCCGCAAAGATGGATTTCAAGGCACTGCAGATCAGCAACGACGAGCAAGGATATCGCGCCGGTATCGTTGAATTGCCGCTGACGGCGCTCGGCGATGCCGAGGTGCTGGTGCGGGTGGAGTATTCCTCGCTCAACTACAAGGATGCACTGGCGGTTAGCGGCAAGGGCAAGATCGTTCGCCAGTTTCCGCTGATTCCCGGCATCGATTTTGCCGGTGAAGTAGTCGAATCTGCCAGCGCTGCATTTCGCCCTGGCGACAAGGTAGTGCTGACCGGCTGGGGTGTCGGCGAGCGCTTCAATGGCGGCCTGGCGCAATATGCCCGTGCGCGCGCCGACTGGCTGGTGCCGTTGCCGCTTGGCCTGGATTGCCGTCAGGCCATGGCTGTCGGCACCGCCGGGCTGACGGCAATGCTGTGCGTCATGGCGCTGGAACGCCACGCTATTGCGCCGGAAACGGGCAAAGTGCTGGTAACCGGTGCGACCGGCGGTGTTGGCAGTGTTGCTGTCGCAATTCTGGCCCGTTTGGGTTATTCGGTGGTAGCGCTCAGCGGCAAGCCCGATGCCGAGCCGTGGCTGCGCCAGCTCGGTGCCGCCGAGGTGCTGCCGCGCGAGGCGCTGAGCGCCTCGGCCCGGCCGCTGGAATCGGAAACCTGGGCCGGCGCCATCGATACCGTTGGCAGCAACGTGCTGGCCGGCCTGCTGCCGCGCATTGGCTATCGCGGCTGCGTTGCGGCGTGCGGGCTGGCCGGCGGATTCGATCTGCAGACCACGGTGATGCCGTTCATTCTGCGTGGCGTGACGCTGGCCGGTGTCGATTCGGTGATGTGCCCGTTGCCGGAGCGGCAGCAAGCCTGGCAACGTATTGTCAGCGATCTGCCGTTGGCGCAACTGCAACAGCTGACGCGCGAAATCGGTCTCGACGGCGTGGTTGAAGCATGCCGGCACATGGCCGATGGGCAGGCGCGTGGCCGGATTGTCGTACGTTTGTGATCGGACTGGCAGCGGCAGATGCGCATACCCTCCGTCCCAACCAGCCAGCGGCCGCCGCTAAAGGAAATCCGCACCGAAGGCGCCGTTTCCGCCGATGCCACCCGGCCGGTGCAGCCTTCGCCGCGTTCGCAGGTATATCGGCCGGTGCAGGCGTTGTCGGAGCCTGCCGGAGAGCATTGGGCAGACCGGCGCAAACACGATGACCGGCGCAAGGTGTGCCTGTTGCGTCGGCCGTTGCCGTGGTTGTTCGAATTCCGCCAGGCAGGCGATCGGCGGCGGCAGAATCGCCGCCACGACGACGATGCCGATCATGTCGATATCAGCGTATGAACTGATTCCTTCGCCTTTTCCTGCCGGTCCGGGGCGGGCGTCGTACAGCCCGTCTGGCAACGGCCTCAGGTGGGCAGATTGCCGGAAGCCTGGCGCAGCAGCATGAGAAACTCGTCCGCCGGCACCGGCTTGCTGCAGTAATAACCCTGATATTCGTCGCATTCGTAGCGGCGCAGGAATTCCAGCTGCTCCTGTGTTTCCACGCCTTCAGCGATCACTTTCAGTTTCAGGCTTTGCGCCATGTTGATGATGGCGCGGGTAATCGCCGCATCGTCGGGGTCGGTGGTGACGTCGCGCACGAACGATTGATCGATTTTCAGTTTGTCGAGTGGAAAACGCTTCAGGTAGCTCAGCGATGAATAGCCGGTGCCGAAATCATCGACCGACAGCTTGACGCCGATCTGGCGCAGCCGCTGCATGATGCCGATGACGCTGTCCGAGCCATCCATGATCAGCCCTTCGGTCAGCTCCAGCTCCAGCCATTGTGGTGCCAGCCCGCTGGCGCTCAGTGCCTGGCCGATCGACTGTTCCAGTGCCTTGTGGCGGAACTGCACCGCCGACAGGTTTACCGCGACCGCTAGCGGAAACCCCTGCACCTGCCATTCGCACGCCTGCCGGCAGGCGCTGTGCAGCACCCATTCGCCGATCGGTACGATCAGGCCGGTCTCCTCGGCTACCGGGATGAAGCGTAGTGGCGGAATCGTTCCCAGTTCCGGATGAATCCAGCGCAGCAGTGCTTCGGCGCCGACGATCCGGCCGCTGTCGATGTCGATCTGCGGCTGGTAGAACACCTGCAGTTCCTGGTTGTCGAGCGCACGGCGCAGCCCGGATTCGATCTGCACCCGCTCCACTGCCCGCTCGCTCAGGTCGTGCGTGTAGAAATGATAGCTGTTGCGCCCGGCCGCCTTGGCCTGATACATCGCTGCATCGGCGTGCTTGATCAGCGAATCGTAATCGCTGCCGTCGCGCGGGAACATGCTGACACCGATGCTGCAGGTGACGCCGAATTCGTATTCATCGATCAGGTAGATGTCGGCGACACTGCGCTGCAGTTGCTCGATGACCTGCACCGCATCTTCGGTGCGATGCAGACCGGTCAGCAGCAGGATGAATTCGTCGCCGCCCTGGCGACTCAGCGTATCGCTGGCACGCAGGTGCTGGCGGATGCGCTCTGCCACGGCGTGCAGCAGCCGGTCGCCGATATGGTGGCCGAGCGAATCGTTGATATTCTTGAACCGGTCCAGGTCCATGAACGCCACCGCCAGCATTTCATCCTGCCGTGCGCTGAGCCGGATCGCCTGCTGCAGCCGGTCCTGGAACAGGGTGCGATTGGGCAGCCCGGTCAGGTAATCGTGTTCCGACAGGTAGCGGAAATGCTCTTCCCAGGCGCGGCGTTCGCTGATGTCGGCCAGGTGGCCGATATAGTTGGTCAGCTGGCCATTGCTGTCGCGCACCTGGCGCATGATCAGCCAGACGTGGCGGGGGTTGCCGTCGCGGTGGCGGTAGCCGATTTCGCCTTCCCAGTAGCCGACTTCGTCGAGCGCTTCCCACATTGCCTGCAGGAATGCCTGGTCGTTAAGGCCGGTGCCGTGCAATTGCAGCGACTGACCATAAACGTCGGCCAGCTCGTAGCCGGTGATGCGGGTAAAGGCATCGTTGATCGATACCACGATGCGCGCGTTGTTGGTGATGACGATGCCTTCGCCGCTGTTTTCGAATACGCGCGCCGCCAGCAGCAGGCGCGTTTCTGCCTGCTTGCGTTCGCTGATGTCGCGCGCCGTGCCCCACATGCCGGTCACTTCGCCGTATTGGCCGTACATCAGCGATGCCTTGATGCTGACCGGGAACACGCGCCCGTTGCGGTCGATGTATTCCTTTTCGTATTCGTCGGTATAGCCGCGCTTGTACAGCTGGTTCTCGACGATCTGCGCCTCGATCGCATGCCATTTGTTCGGGGTGAAATCGACATGGCCCAGATGGCGGATTTCGTCCAGGGTGTAGCCGAGCATGTTCAGATAGCGCGGGTTGGCGTCGAGATATCTGCCATCGTTGTCGAAGATTGCGATACCGTCGCGGCTGTCGTCGAACAGCATGCGGTATTTGCGTTCCGATTCTGCCAGCGTTGCCTGATGGCGCAGCAGATCGGCACGTTCGGCTGCCAGCCGCTCGGCCATTTTGTCGAAAGTGGCGCCGAGCTCGCTCAACTCGTCGTTGCCGCTCAGCTGCGTGCGGGCGCCCAGATCGCCGGACGCCATGCGCCGGGTGGCCTGCATCAGGCTCTCCAGTCGTTGCTGCAGGCTGCGGCGCAGCATGTGCCAGAGCGCTCCGCCCAGCAGTACGAGCAACAGCATGAAGCCGCCAATATGCAACGCCGCCTGCTGGCGCTGCTCGCGCCGCAGCGGGCCGAGATCGTATTCGACATACAGTAGCGAAACCGATTGCAGCTGCGTCGCCAGCTTGTCCCTGTGCACGCTGATCGGCATGTAGGCCTGTACCAGCGACTGGTCGGCGCTGAAATGCACGTTGTGATGGCCGCTTTCACGCGCGCTGCGCGCCAGCCCGGTGTTGAAGTCTTCGACCAGCATCAGGATCGGCTGCTTCATCCAGTCCAGCCGGCTCGCTGCCAGCACGCGATCCTGTTGGTCGAGCAGCGCAATGGTACGGTAGTTGCCGCTCGCCGTCAGGTTGGCAATGCTGGTCTGGATATCGGTGGTGTCGCCGTGGGCGATTTCGTTGCCCCAGTAGGAGTCGACTACCGAAACCAGTTCTTCGATGCGCGTACGCGAATCGGTTTCCAGCATCTGCTGTGTGGTGTAGACCCGATCGACGATGAAGTAGGCGGAAACCAGCAGTGCCAGCGCCAGCAGTGCGCCACCGAACAGGCGGCCGATCGGACGGGGGTGGCCCGGAGTCATCGCGGTGCATCCGGCAGCCAGGATGGGTCGAAGCGCAGCGGCAGGGCTGGCGGATTGGCCGGTAGCTGGCCGGCACGCTGCAAATACGCTTGCAGCTGCCGGCCGGTGGCCTGCAGCTGCGACGGCTGCCCGAGCAGGCGGCGATTTTCCTCAAGGGTCGGAAAACGCAGTTCGCGCAGCGTCTGCTTCAGTTGTACCGGCAGCAGTTGCTGGCGTGCCTGCATTTGCGCCAGTGCCTGTGTCTGCTGGGTGAGCATGTGTTGCCGGCCGATGAACCAGGCGCGCAACAGATAGGGCAGATGGCTGCGGTGTTTGCGAACGGCATGTTCACGTACCACCAGCACGTCGATGATTTCGCCCGGTATCTGGCTGCTGTCGAACAGACGGTGTGCGCCGCCGTTCAGCAGGTATGTCAGCATTGGCTGGTAGCTGACAATCGCCGCGATGTCCGGCTGGCGCAACGCTTCCTGATGATGGTCGGCGCTGACCGGTACGATTTCGACATCCTGATGGGTCAGGCCGGCCGAGGCCAGGCCGCGTGCCAGCAGGTAGCCGCCGGTGGCGAGGTTTTCCACGCCGATGCGCTTGCCGCGCAGGTCGGCGATACTGGCGATTTCCGGCTTGCCCAGCAGCGCATCGGCGCCGTGAGAGAAATCCAGCACCGCGATCACCTGCAGATCGTGAACCTGCTGCTGCAGCACGATGCTCTCGTCCAGCGTCAGTGCCGCCGCGTCCAGCAGCCCGCTGCGCATTGCATCGATAACCGGCAGCGACGTGGTGTATTCGATCAGCCGCACTTTACCGCGTTCCAGCGCATCCTGTCCGCGCGCCAGATAGAACGGCTCATAGCCGAGCCACAGATTGGTGCCGAGGCGCAGCGGCTTTTCCTGCGGCTCGGTGCACGCAGCCAGTCCGATGCAGCAAAGCAGGGTGATCAGCAGGGAAAGGAGGCGCGCGCACATACTCTTGTTGATAATGGATGAACGCCGCCCCGGCAAGGGCTTTGCGCCGGGCTCAGCTGCGCAGTTGCGGCAGATTCCCGAACAGCGCCAGTGCTTGCGGGTTGGCCAGCGCATCCTGGTTTTTCACCGGCAGGCCGTGAATCACGTTGCGCACCGCCAGTTCGACGATCTTGCCGCTGATGGTGCGCGGGATATCGGCAATCTCAATGATTTTCGCCGGCACGTGGCGCGGGCTGGCGCCGTCGCGGATCTGTCGGCGCAGCCGTTGCTCCAGCTCATTTGTCAGTACGTGGCCCGGCTGCATGCGTACGAACAGGATCACCCGCACGTCGCCTTGCCAATCCTGGCCGACTGCCATGGCTTCCATTACTTCCGGAAAACGCTCGACCTGGCGATAGATTTCCGCCGTGCCGATGCGCACGCCGCCTGGGTTGAGCACCGTGTCGGAGCGGCCGTAGATGATCAATCCATCGTGTTCGGTCAGTTCGGCATAGTCGCCGTGACACCAGATGTTGGCGAAGCGTTCGAAATACGCCGCGCGGTATTTGCTGCCGTCGGCGTCGTTCCAGAAGCCGATCGGCATCGACGGGAACGGCCGGGTGCACACCAGCTCGCCCTTTTCGCCGCGCAGCGGCTGGCCGGCATCGTTGTAGATCGCTACCGCCATGCCCAGTCCGCGGCATTGCAGTTCGCCGCGGTATACCGGCAATACCGGGTTGCCGAGCGCAAAGCAGGAAACGATGTCGGTGCCGCCCGAGATCGACGACAGCCGTACGCCCGGTTTGATCTCGCGGTAGACGAAGTCATAACTTTCCGGCAACAGCGGCGAGCCGGTCGACAGGATCGCCTGCAGGCTGGCGAGCTCGTGGCTAAGGCCCGGCCGGGCGCCGGCTTTTTCCAGCGCCGCCAGGTATTTGGCGCTGGTGCCGAAGGTGGTGAAACGCTCGTCGCGGCAGTAATCCCAGAGGATATTCGCATCCGGATGGAACGGTGAGCCGTCGTACAGCATTACGGTAGCGCCAACCGCCAGTGCCGATACCAGCCAGTTCCACATCATCCAGCCGCAGGTGGTGAAGTAGAAAATCCGCTCGCCGGCACGCAGATCGCCGTGCAGCACATGCTCTTTCAGCTGTTGCAGCAGAGTGCCGCCGGCCGAGTGGACAATGCATTTCGGCACGCCGGTGGTGCCGGACGAATACATGATGTACAGCGGGTGGTCGAACGGCAGCTGGGCAAACTCGATTTCGCTGGCGTTGCGGTCCAAGCAATCGGCCCACAGGGCCGCGTGGGGCAGGGAGCCGATATCGGGCTCGGGCTGCAGATGCGGCACTACGATCAGCTGCAGCAGGCTGGGCAGCTGCGCGGCGATATCGGCGACACGCTGCAGGCAGTCGATCTGTTTGCCGGCGTACACATAACCATCGGCAGTGAACAGCACTTTCGGCGCGATCTGGCCGAAACGGTCGAGCACACCCTGAATGCCGAAATCCGGCGAACACGACGACCAGACTGCGCCAATGCTGGTTGCGGCCAGCATGGCAATCACCGTCTGCGGCAGATTGGGCATGAAGCCAACGACGCGGTCGCCGGGCTGCACGCCCAGTTGGCGCAGGGTGGCGGCCAGTTGTGCCACTACCCGGTACAGTTCGGCAAAGCTGAT
>ERZ724505.1102-NODE-1102-length-15432-cov-4.272225_pt1 | contig 15432 bp, 17 predicted proteins | sample MGYA00376038_ERZ724505 | MGnify/ENA primary metagenome ERZ724505 (study PRJEB28724, sample SAMN07190884) | wastewater metagenome | isolation source: effluent of sewage treatment plant in Hong Hong | place: Hong Kong | collected 2016-03-17 ... | reverse complement strand
GCTTTACAGGTTTAAATGTCAAGAAGCATAAGCAGTTTTGAGCAACAAAATTGTTCGATCTGTTTCGGGATCTATTCTAGGCGCTCGACAGGAGCGAATGAGAGACTTAGGTGCTTTGTGCCCACCCCCTCAAAGGCGGCTGTTAAGTCGTCACCGTCGATATCGGTTACTATGCCATTCCCAAATTTTGGATGCTTAATTTTGTCTCCTGGCTTGAGACCGGACTTCTCATCGGCAAGGTGATTCACGTCACGAGCGTTTCGCGGGTCCGAGAACTGATTTTTCGACTCAACTCCCCGAACCGCGACAGCTCCAGCACCTTGAACGTCAAGCGGGATATCAGCCAGGAAGCGAGATGGAGGATTGTGTTGCACCCCACCATAGAGCAGTCGTGAATGTGCGTGGATCAAAACAAGTTTATGTTGAGCACGAGTCATGCCCACGTAACAAAGCCGGCGCTCTTCCTCAAGCTCTGAAATATCAAGCGCACTTCGATTATGAGGGAAGATACCCTCCTCCATACCGGGCATAAATACAACCGGAAATTCGAGTCCTTTAGCGGCATGGAGGGTCATTAGTGTTACAGCATTCGACTCTGTCGAATAATTATCGATATCCGAGATTAGAGCTATTTCTTCTAAAAATCCCTCTAGTCCCGCCTCATTATAAGTTTCGGCAACGCTCATCAATTCCTTAACGTTTTCGATCCTGTCGGCCGCCTGGATGGTGCCGTCATCCAAATACTCCAAGTAACCGCTTTTCTTGATTACCAGCTCCAAGAATCTAGCAACCGAATGATTCTCTATCTCATCTCGCAGATTCTTTATTAGGGTGTAAAACTCAACCAAGGACTGGCGAGCACGAGTCGTCAAACCTTCAATCTGACTCGCCGAAAGAAGCGCATCAAGCATCCTGAGGTTATGCATCCGGCGATATTGGCTAAACCGCTCTAAGCTTTTATCACCAAGACCGCGGGCAGGAAGGTTGATGATTCGGTTGAAACTGATGACGTCCTCTGGATTATGGATGAACCTCAGGTAAGCCAAAGCGTCCTTGATTTCCTTGCGCTCGTAGAATCGTGTACCGCCAACAATTTTGTAGGGAATGTTGTGACGCAAAAAAGCTTCTTCAAGAGAACGAGATTGAGCGCCGACGCGATAAAGAACGGCAAAATCTTTGAGATCAAGTTTGGCATCTCCCATGCCGTGTAAAACTTTATTAACCGCATAACTTTGGCGCTGTGCTTTTTCTATCATTTGGCAAATAATATCGCCCTCATGGTCTTGATCAAAAGCGGTTAAAAGTTCAACCGATTCGCCTCCGTCGCGATCGGTCCAAAGCTTCTTTTCAGAACGGACGACATTACGACTGATTACCGAGTGAGCGGCATCGAGAATGTTCTTACTCGAGCGGTAGTTTTGTTCGAGCTTAATAACTTTTGCTTCGGGATAATCGCGCTCAAAATTGAGTATATTTTGAAAGTTAGCGCCCCTCCAGGAGTAAATAGCCTGCCAATCATCACCGACCACACAGATATTGCGATTTTTAGCAGCAAGCATTTTAACCAGTTGATACTGGGCGTGATTTGTATCCTGATACTCGTCGATCAAAATGTATGGAAACTGATTCTGCCACTTTTCAAGGAGCTCTTTGTATTTAAGCAACTGAACGGTCTTCATAATAATGTCGTCAAAATCGAGAGCCGAAGCTTGCGACAAAGTTTGTTGATAAAGCGGATACACTTTTGCTGCAACTTCTTGAGCTGCGCCGCGCGCATGCTCAGCATAATTACTGGGACCAATAAGCTCATTCTTCGCAGACGATATCAGCCCTGCAATCAAGTTAGGGTTAAACTGCTTCTCGTCGACCCCGAGCTGCCGCATTGCTTGCTTGACTGCAGCTAAGCTATCTGTGGCATCAAAAATTGTAAAGTTTGAAGCCAACCCAACGTGCCCTCCATCTTTACGCAAAATCCTCAAACAAATTGAGTGGAAGGTTCCAGCAAATGGGAAAAAGTGGCGATCACTCTCGCGTCGACCGATCAATCGCAGCACCCTTTCGCGCATCTCGCCCGCCGCCTTATTGGTAAAGGTTACGGCCAGAATTTGATTTGGTTGAACACCTTTTTCGGCAACTAAATAGGCTATTCGGTGCGTAAGTGCCTTTGTCTTACCACTACCTGCGCCTGCCAACATTAAAACCGGCCCTTCGGTTGAAAGGACCGCATCTTTCTGCGGCTCGTTTAAGTCTTTGAGTAGGCTGTTCACCTACCTATTATAGCGTACAAATTACGAACATGGAGCTACTTGCCGTCGGCAATTTTCTGCGCTTCTTCAACAATCTTTGTAAACTGTTCATAGTTGAGACTAGCACCTCCAACCAAAAGTCCCTGTACGTTTTCTAATTCCAGGAAAGCTCGACAATTATCCGGATTCACGCTGCCGCCATACAGAACTTCAACTTGAGAACTGGCCGCCTCTCCATACAACTCCTCGATGGTTTGACGAATAACTGTAACCATCCCGCGAACATCATCCGGCTTTGCTTCTGTGCCTCTTCCGTGCCCATCGCTGATTGCCCAAACTGGCTCATAAACAATCTTCATGCCGCGAATATCATCTGAGGTAAGATCCGAAAGATTCACGTGTAATTGATCAACTACAACTCTTTTTGAGTGACCGTCTTCGCGGTCGCTCAACTTCTCGCCAACGCAAAGGATCGGCGTAAGTTCGTTTCTAACTACAGCCCCAAGCTTTTTAGCAATCTTGAGGTCGGTATCATGAGCATTCTTTCTCCTCTCGGAGTGCCCGACTATCACGTAATCAACCAGACCCTTAAGCATTGGTCCAGAAACTTCACCAGTATGCAGCCCCTCGTCCTGCTCGCAAATATCTTGAGCACCAACTTTGAGTTTATCCTGCTCAACTTTTTTGTTTACCGCGTCGAGTGCAACGTATGAGGGGCAGACCACCGTCGTAACATGTGTATGAGGCGGTATTTTGTCCTGTAAACGGTCGATGAGTTTTTCGGACTGTTCGATGTCCAAATTCATCTTCCAGTTACCAGCAATTGTATAATGATGACTCATAAAATTATCATATCACGCTTATGTTTTTTAGCGTTCCAAAACCTTGATTCCGGCAAGATCTTTGCCCGCCATCAATTCTAAGCTTGCACCACCCCCAGTGGATACCCAAGTAAACTTATCATGCAAACCGGCCTCATCTATAAATGCGGCAGTATCGCCTCCACCAATAATACAATCGGCGCCCGATTCAATTATGTTATCGGCTAGAACCAGCGAATTATGAGCAAATGCAGGAACCTCTGTAATGCCAAGTGGGCCATTCCAAATAACAGTTCCATGAAAATCTATAGGGTTGAGGGCTTTGGCAACAGTTCTTGGACCGACATCGACAATAAACTCATCATCACCCACCTTATCAACCAGCACGTGATGACCTGGCCCCTTTTTAACGCTTTTTGAAACTATTAAGTCCTCTGGTAAAACTAGCTCTACTTTGCGCTTGTCGGCCTCATTCATTATCTCTTTTGCTGTATTGAGAAAATCTGGCTCATACTTACTTTTGCCAATCTTCTGATCTTTTGCAGCCATAAAAGTATTTGCCATTGCGCCACCAATAACCAGACGGTTAACATACCGAAGCAAATTGTTTAGTATATCGATCTTAGTAGAAACTTTAGCGCCCCCGATTATGGCGACAAGTGGCTTATCCGGATGCTCAAGAGCTCCATTAATGGTTCTTACCTCTTTTTCTACCAATAATCCGACAGCTGATGGAAGATAGTGGGGCACGCCAACAATTGAAGCGTGCTTCCGGTGAATTACTGCAAAAGCGTCATCAACATAAGCCTCCCCAAATGCCGCCAGCTGCTTTGCAAACTCTGGGTCATTCTCCTCTTCTTCTTTATGAAAGCGCAGATTCTCAAGAAGAATAATCTCCCCTTTTTGCATATTATTTACCACCGCCTCTACCTCGGGGCCGACGGTGGCGGGTATAAAAGTCACAGGTCTACCAAGCAGCTCGCTCGCTTTTTTTGCAACTGGTGCGAGACTAAAATTTTTGTCCGGTTTGCCTTCAGGACGCCCCAAGTGGCTGCACATTACAATTGAGCAGTTTTGGCTGAGCAAATAGTTAATAGTATCAAGCGAGCCAGCAATACGAAGAGTATCACCAACTTCTCCATTGGCAATCGGCACGTTGTAGTCGACACGAAGCAAAACTCGCTTGTTGCGAACGTTTAAGTCGCGTACCGTTTTTGCTTTCATGCACACATTGTAGCAAATTACTTATGCTTACACTAAATATATTTAACCAAATAGTTTAATTAAAGTAATTCTTGATTAAACTATCGTATTCGTCAGTACTTTTAGAGAACCCCTTCCCAATAATATTGAGCGTAATGTTCCCCCTATTGAAGTACTTGTCGTAAGCACGCTTTATATCCTGACGAGTTACACTTCGAATTCTTTCTACCTCTTCTTCAACACCAATGAGCCTGTCACCTTGAATAAAATCATCGTAATACCAGTTTGCGAACTGTGCGGGAGTCTGCATGCTGCGTAGGTATCCTCCAACCTTATAACCAATCGCTCGCTCCAGCTCATCGTCGCCATACTCACCTTCTCCAATCGCAGTTATTTCTATGCAGGATAGCTCAATTAGAGGCTTAAGTTTATCTACGCTGGTTTGAGCGCCAACCGCAAAGCTAGTGTAATCCGGAGATGTTGATCCGGCAGATCCTATTCCGTAGGTTAAGCCACTCTCGCGAGCCTTCCTATGTAGGCGTCCCATCAACCCACCGGTCAAAATAGTCGACATTATTCTGAGTGCCGGATCATTTTCTTCATCTTTTCCCTTGCCGGTGAATCTAAGCGCAAACATGCTTTGACGATCGCTGTAAGGCTCATATCCAAAAACTTTGCCGCCGTAATTTTTAAATTCAACCGGCTTCAGGGAGGGCTCATTTCCGGTAGGTACTTTTCCTAACCGCTTGTTGAGCAAATCGATAATGTCCTCCAGCTCTTGATCAGTGTAATTGCCCGCCAAAACAAATGAGGTGCCAGAAACTGAATACCGCTCATTGTGGTATTTCTTTATATCCGACTTCGTAATTTCTGCCAGCTTAGCGATTCTGTGATCAACGTCTGTGTAATGAGCTAGAATATTCCCCCAATCATTTTGAGAAAGCCTCCAACTATCGTTCTCTTTATTTCGGCTCAACTCTTGAGTGATAACTGCTATCTCTTGCTCAATTCTTTCCTGATGATAGAGGGGCTCAAAAATTTGACTTAAATTTAAATTTATTATCCTCTTAACTTCACTGCTTGCACCTACGAACTCATACCAAACATAATCTGTGCTCGTGAAAGCGTTGTAGTAAGTACCATCCTTTTCGACTTCTGATTTAAAGGAATCGGGGGTGGGATAAGTTTTCGTCCCCGCAAAAGCCAGATGCTCAGCCAGATGAGGTAATTCGTATTTGTCTTTATCAACGTGACGAAAACCAGGCCGAAAGAAGCTTCCCCAGTAAAAAGTAATGGTGTTTGGGATTTGAATCGCAAGAAGCTTAGCGCCTCCGGTCAGTTGATGTTGGCTGACTTTGTGTTCCATGGTTTTATTATATGTTCTCTTGAAAAGATCTTCTATTGACGGGTTGAGAATAACAATAAAATAGGTTATGATATTGCGGTTGATAACACCACTTGGCCCCATCGTCTAGTGGTTAGGACATCAGGTTTTCATCCTGGCAACCGGGGTTCGATTCCCCGTGGGGTCACCATTGCAATTATTTATAGCCATAGCTGTTGCGGGACCATATCTTACTTCTCTGATAGTATAAGATTGCGAGCATAAGAGAAATGGCCATCATTACAAAGCTTAGGTTTATCCCACTCATCTGCCTCATTGCATTCGGATTCGCATATTTTTTTGCACCGTACATAAAAAATGCCGATGCGGCGACAACATATAATTGTGGTGGAAGAAAATTTTATATCGACTACTCTGCCGGCAATGATTCAAATTCCGGTACAAAAACTAGCCCCTGGAAAAGAGCACCTGGGATGGTTGGTTTCACTGGAAATTATGCCCATGTTGCAAAAGATTGTTTTTACTTTAAAGGTGGTGTTTCATGGCCTAATAATGTGTTCCCGTTAACCACAACTGGTGGCGGAGACGCTACTGCAAATGATTATTACGGGACTGATAAAACCTGGTATGCAGGTAGCTCCTTTACCAAACCAATTTGGGATGGCCAAAATTCTCCAATCACTGGCACTAAAAAATCTTTCTTCGTATCGTCAGACGATTACAATACTTTGCACGACATAGAGATGACAAATTACTATGCCAGGAATTGCTCTTTTGGAGGCTGCGCTATGGTTTATTGGGTAGGGGTATCAAAGCAAATTGCAGATGATATATATGTTCACAACTTCAATGTAAGAGATGAAGTAAGCGATACAAACGCAATTATATTTCAGTCAGCGACCTACCAGAGAGACGACAATAGCTTAATAAATAGCAAGATTGAAGGTGACCCCCAAAGTTACATGGAGGTTTCACGAGCTGTTAATACCGTAAAGAATAACGTAATGCACGATGTTATTGGTATGGTATTCCCAAATGGAACTGGAGAAATTAGCAGTAACCTCATGTATAACTGTGGCTACCCTTCGTTCCCCGCAGGCGGTAAAAGCCATCATGCAGATGTTATACAAGTTAACCCGCCAAACTATTCTTCAACGCCCGAACAGACTTTCCTCATCCATGATAATGTAATTTACGACACTGGTGTTGAAGATGCTAATGGCAATGAATGTGAAACGATGCTTATTGGTAATCCAGGAGAGAATTACTTTATCTGGAATAACATCATCTACAGTTCACACGGGAATGAGATAGGGCTGCTCCAAGATTCATCAAGTGGTGGTCCAGCAAAAAGCATAAATATCTTCAATAATACTATCGTTGGAGGTAGAGATTTTTCTGGGCCATGTATACGCTCTGGCGCCGGTACTCAAACAATAAAAATACAAAACAACCATTGTATAACCGACAGTTCCTTTTTATATGAAGTATCTGCTGCAAATTTGGTAGTGCAAAATAATTTGACACAAACCGTGGCGCAGGCAACTTCATCAGGATTCACGCCTAACAGCACTAATGCTTATTCTCCATCATCTGCAAATGCTTCTACAATTGGAGCTGGGGCGAATTTAACCTCATTGTGTAGCGGGGGGCTCTCTGGCCTATGTAGCTCTACAAACTATGCGGGCACATTGAGTCAGGCTCAGCGCCCCACTACTGGAGCTTGGGACATTGGAGCTTATCAATACTCAAACCCCGGAAACTCACAAAAAACCGGCGACCTCAACAGTGATGGAAAAGTAGACATAGTGGATTTATCTACATTGCTTACAAACTATGGAAAGTCTGGGATGGGAGACATTAACAATAGTGGGTTGGTGGATATCTTCGATTTGAGTATTTTGCTTAGTAATTACGGTAAGTAGAATCTGTTAGTATATAAGCATAACCTTTTAAGAATTTGCTTACTCGCCGCAAAAAAATAAATAAAGTAATAGTACTTTCTGTATCGCTCATTTTCGCTGCAGTTGGTATTGCATTCATCGCTTTGACCAGAGCAGCAGAACCTAATTTGTCGCAAGCCAACATATGGGTCGACAGTAACGGAGGTAGCTGTACCAGAACCGCAACAGCAGGAGGATACGTTGATACTGCTGCTTGTGGAAGTCTACAAACTGCATGGAGTCTGGCGCAAGATGGTGACGTAATAATCATTAAGAACAACTCATCTTCATATGGCGACCAATCAACTAGTGGAGATAAAAATGGCACAGTAAGCGTCTACGGAGAAAGCAAGTCGGGGGTCAAGTTCAGCAGCTTAAATACATCTGGCTCAAATCTTTATATGAGCAATCTAACCGTAGATACGGGGACAACTAAAGCAAAGGGATGGAATAACTCCTCAAGTAACGTAACTTTAGATGGCGTCGATTTACTTGGCGACTACATTGTTAACAGAATTGACGGAGATGCTTCAGCCCACGTTACAAGTATCAACAACGTCACATATAAAAACGGTAACGCAGGTACGCCTGGCCGCGTTGGGGGTAAAAGAACTTGCAATAGTACCCCACAAGACAATGAGCCTTTCTGGGTTGAAGATGCCACAAACGTTACGTTTGATAATATTAACTTTAGTGCATTCGGCTCGGACCCCACCCCTTGTCCAAGTAGCTATAACGGTTTTCATCTCGAAACTATCAGGGTCGATTATGGTGCTCATAATTTAACAATAAAAAATTCATACTTTGCTCCGGGTAGTGAAGATGGTTCTGGGAGGGTATTTATTACTCAGTATTCTGGAGGCTCATCATCCGGGGCACCAAAGAACTTCGTATTTCAGAACAATATAGTTCACGAGGTTGATGGATTTTTTAGTATACAAATCAATTCGGTTGTAACAACTTGTTCGAATTATGTTATTGCTTACAATACCTTCGTTCAAGAGGTTAGCATCCCTTGCGATGCATCAACTTGGCGCTGGATAGGTAATTTGGGACCTAAACCTAGCTCTACTTGCTATGGAACCTATATAAAAAATGTTTGGCAACACAATGTTAATACTTCCTGCGGATCTGACACTTGGGTTAATGGGCCTGCATATTCTTTGAGTGCAGCAGGGTTAGACTCAGATTTGAGGTTAACTGCGCAATCACCCGCGCTAAATAAAGCTGAACCACCGGGTACAAGTGATTATTGTACTCATGAATTAGGAGCTATAGATATAAACAATCAATTGAGGCCCAGCGGGCCAGCATGTGATGCAGGCGCAGACGAATACGGAGGGACTCCACCTCAAAGCAAAGCCGGAGACCTCAATAATGACGGTATTGTTAATATGACCGACCTCTCTACTCTGCTTAGTAACTATGGTAAGACAGGTACTGGTGATATTAACTCGAGTGGCATAGTAGACATTTTTGATCTTAGCATTCTACTGAGTAACTATGGGAAGTAATTAAGAACGATGGAGCATCATGACCCAAGAAAACAATTCTGAAACCAGGGTAGATATAGATTCAACTGTAGAGCCAGCACCCCTGCCAGTAGAATCGAAAAATAATTTCAAGAAAACACTACGTTGGATAATTGTGCTGTTGATATTTGCCCCATTTGTATACTTCGCATCGATGATTGTCATATTTTTTACACAAAGCTCTATAAAAATGAATAGACTAAATAACAACGCAGAAATATTGCAGAATGAACTCAATAGCTTCGTATTCGTGAAGGGCAAACAAATTAATGCGGAAGGAATTGTAGACGGAGATGGTCTTACTGCTAAAGAAAATCCTGACGAATCTACCTTCGCGCGCGGATCATTAGAGATCAATAACATACCATTAGCACAGCTGGAAAATGAGATTTACGGCAACTTAAGTAAAGCAGGATTCGAACGTGAGAGCAGTCAGTCTATGCCCTACTACTTTGCAACTAGTTACAAGGGAGATAATTTCGATTTTCTTACTATGAGGTACGTTAAAGCTGATAAAGCAATTAGGATAACCTACGTTCTAGATAAAAAATACTCATGCCCAGAAGACTACATTTGTAAAAATGATCCAAAAAGCAGGGCAGGTGAAAAAATCTATCCGATTAGTGGCCTTGGATCTTTGATAGTAAAGAGGATAAATATTGATTATTCAAGTAGATCCAGTAATTATCACTCCGGGTTTCTATACTAAATATGATTTTTAAAGTAAGACCCCGCAGGACGCGAGGCCTTACGGGGTCGTTGGGTTGTTCTAGCGCCGGCGCGTGAAATGCTCACGTGCCAAAGTGGCGAGGTAGAGACTGGGTGGCCACACAATGACGCAGATCGTGAAAAACACCAGGGAGGCAAAAATGCTCAAGTCAAAGACGATGGCGAAGACCACAGCCATGAACATCCCCGGGAGCATGAAACGTGGAATATAGAAACGCTTCATGGCCCCTCCTAGTTCCGGAACTTCCAGGCGTTGGCGAGGCGACGAGTCGCTTCCTTGCCCGCTGGGGTCACGATCGATGGTCCGATGCATCCTAGGATGCTGCCGGTCAGCACCCCGATCCAGGTCAGGTTGCTACCAATGATTGAGCCGACGAATGCCAAGGCTGCACCGACCAGAGCACCGACTGCACAGGCAGCGATTGCCCCCTTGATGACATCCGACCGAGCCACCTTGGCCTGGTCATAGATCTTCTTGGGGCTCATGTTGTTCAGTTGCGCGAGCGTGCTCAGCCGTTGCGACTTGCTCAACCCATCCTGGCGTAGGCGCTTGTTCAGCGCGCTCAGGTTGAGTAGAGCCAGCTTGTTCGCCATCGATCCAGCCGTTAGATCCGCAAAACAACGGGTGTCCTTAGGGTCCTTCAGGCTGATCGTGATGCAGGGCAGATCCGGCTTCTTCGCCGTGACTGCAACCGGAGCGTCTCGCGCCGGTGAAGCCATTGCTGCCTTCGCATAAGGCCAGCAGCAAAGCCAGATCAGTGCGATGGCGACAAGACCATGTGTGGGGAATAGGATACTTCGGGGCATCCTTACCCTCCTCCTCATTGAAAGTTACGACCGCTCAACCGACGAACGATCTCGGGATTGGTTGACCAATTTATATAATTGCTATGCTATTTTGTCAAGATTTTTATGAACAATCTTATTTACAATAATTGCGTTTTGCAGGGGCCGGGATAAACCGACCCCTGCTTTATTAGGCCGCGAGGGCCTCTTCATCAATTGTGAAGAACATATCGAGGAGCTTGTGTGAATTGCGGCCAGTTACTACAAGCCCACCCGAGTTTCCGTCAAGAAGCAACCGCACCCACTGGGCATGGGTGCCAGAGATTACGTTTTCGGCACTGGACGGATAGCCATCAGTGTTGATGAACTCCACCACACCATCCAGAACGCTAATCAGGTAATGGCGCGTACTTCCGCTGCTGATTACCTCGAGAAGGACTTGACCCAAACTACGATCATTATTACGAAGCCTCATAGCACTCATCGTGCCCGGTATCGACTTCATCGCAACCTTATCGAGCAGAAGCGACTCAACGCTAACCGACTCATCTTCAAGCAACGGACCACTGGCCCACTGCTCTCCCCATTCGGTCAGAGCAGACACAACCTTTAGAGCGCTACGGCCCCGATCTGTGAGCTCGTAATCGACACGAGGAGGCACCTCGCGAAAACGCTCTCTCCTCAACAGACCGTACTCAGTCATCTGGTTGAGACGAGTACGAAGTTGTTCGGTGGAGATACCGGGTAGACGACGCTGGATCTCCGTGAACCTCACGGGTCCGCCCGTGAGAATGCGGATGATCAGGAGCGTCCATCTGTCTCCTAGAACATCCAGTGCTCTGGCAGTCGGAGAGCACTCTTTATACCACAGAAGCTTCTTCCTGACTGATGGCATATACCAATCTCCCCTCATGAAATGTGCAAGAACCAGGCAACTTCCTAGAACCTTATGAGGTTTTACCAGTATAAGAGCCATTTTGCAAGCATAATAGTTTAACCAAAAATTTTAATTGTATGACTGCACAAAGATGTTGAGCTTGCATTACAAAAATCTTTCAACCAATAAGAGGAGCCCAATGGTAACATCTAGCCACAGTATTGAAATTGAAGTTCCAGTTGAAGTCGCTTTTGAATTTCTTACCAAAATAGACAATTACCCTCTTTGGCAAGCTGGTGTATCCGAGCTTCATGCGACTGATGGGTTTAACCCTGGAAGTATAATAACTTTTACATCCATGGGTCTGGGTAAAACGTTCAACCTGACTGCCCACATTATTGATAATGATGGCAAAACTGGTTTTAGAGCGATAAGCAATCAGGGGCCAATTACATTCAACTCCTCCTACAAGATCAGACCTACAAAGGCTGGGTGCCGAGTACAGCTCACAAATAATATCGAGACTGCCAGCCTTTTTTCGTTAGCAGAACCAGCTCTCCAGGCAATTGCAAATAGTCGATATGAGTCCGATCTCAAGACTTTAAAAATTGTCCTCGAATCTACTTACGCTTTGAAATAGCCACAAAACATAGTAAAACTTTATTGTCGTTATCTCGAAGATCTTTAGAAAGAGGCGAAGTTGACAACGATAACCACGGTTAACGCAGTTATCGCTATTTGCGGTAGGTGCAATCAGAGGAGCAACCCGATGGATCCGGAGAGGGTTGCTGGTTTCGAAGCGAGACACCGAGCTCAACACGAAAAGGAGGATCGGAGGGATCGCATGGCGAGGAATGGCCACATAGTGGAAATCTTCGACATCGAATCCAGCTGCGATGACACAACAGGTCGAGCTCGGTGCTCCTGCGGCACCTGGGAGAGCGGCAATATGAAAGCCTGCAATCTTGATGCCGCAGCGGACAGACACCTCGTTGAAATCGAAGCCATTATGGCTTCGTGGGCATAGGACATACAATGACTCTCATCGCAATCAACTGTGGAGAGCCTCTCAACCAAGAGAGCAGGTATCGGCTCGAGCAGCGAGTCGGCTCATTCAGAGAGATCTGTTATCCTGACGAGACGTTCTACTGGAAATGCTGGGACGTTCTCAAAGAGGCTCGCAAGAATCCGAACGGTCATCTTCACGAGATGGTCGCCCAAGGGGTTGAACGGCTCATCGATGATTTGCCGATCACGGATGAAGAGTTGCGCTCAAGCGAAGTGCTGGTGCTGCTTGCCTCGACCTGGGTTACCGCGGGAATCGAGATCATTCAGATCGTGACAATCGGTGCTTTCGAACGGCGCAAAGCCGGCTCGATCAGATGGATGGTATACGGAAACGACATACTCGGACATCACGAAATCCACCAATCCCGAGAAGAAGATATTCGGGCGCTTAGTAGTTAGCTCTCAAGCAAGGAAAGCTCCTGCTGCTTGGGGGCTTTTCTTTTTTCTATTTATGTGTTCTAATAGTTTATTCCTTCTACTTGGAGGCGCACATGCCAAAGATCACCATAAACCCCGTTGAGGCTTGGTACCCCACAAGTACCGATGAGAGATGCTCAAAACTCTCCGATGATCAGCGATTTACTCTCCATTTCCTCTACGAGCTCCCCGTCGTGATGGCCGGAGCGATGCGAAGGGGATTTGGTGAGCACATCGACCATCGAACGGTAATTCCTCGTATTATCGGACCAACGATCTTCAAAGTACGAGGTACGCCGGATATCGATCTGGTTGCATCCCCCAGCTTCACCGAGGCCCGGTGGGAACGTCGAGGCGAGTTTCTGGAAGCTCTGGCAGCAGAGATCAATGCGACCAGAGATGACCTCCAGTCGCGCCTTGATGTTGAATTGCAGTCTCCGCAAATCGATATCGACGTTGACTTCGTTAATGGCCCCGGCCTAGCCCTGGACCGAAACGGTGATGTCACAAGCCGATGGCCCAAGGAACCTGAGCCCTCAAGCTGAAAGGAAGCCCCTGCAGTTTGGGGGCTTTTCTTTATCTAAGCAAAACTCCAGGGACTACCCTCGGTATTTAACTTCTTTATAAAATCATCTTCAAATAGCGTTATGGTTGACCCTCTGCTTTCGCAATACAGATTGTACCTAACTCTACCGTTAACTTCTGTGGCAGCAATGACTTGATACCTATCTCCCCCGTCCCTTTGGATTACCTCAGTGCCTTTAGATATAGATCCAGCCCAATCTGTTTCTTCTGGAGCTCTTGTCTCCTCAACCAAGCTACCCTTCAATTTTGACTCTTCAGCCTTCAGCTCAGAAGCTTCCTTTGGTTTTTCCGGAAAATTTGCTCTCACTTTTGATTCTTCCGGGGCTCGCTCTGGGAAATTATGACGTACTCTGCCTTCACTTTTTGCCTCATCAAGTAACTTTGAGTAATCGGTTGAACTTGCTGACTCTTCTGGTGTTTTTGGAAATTCTGCAGACATTATTGGTCCTAAGTTATATCTGCATTGTACAATATAACAACTATTGTATTTTTATATTTTTATGGTATTATATTTCCTAATTCCTGTTCTTATGTTCAGGTGGCTCTAGAAAGAGTAACGCGGGTATCTGCGCAACAGATACACTCAGACAAGGGAGTAACCCATGTCAGAAGATGGTGTTATCGCCATCGTCCGTGGCCCAGGGAAGTTCAACTTCTCGGTTGACTTCTTGAACCGCTACGAAGAACCAGGGTCTGATCGCAACCCGAACCTTCAACGCAAGGTGCGGTTCACCACCAGCTTGCGCACTTCGCCCGATTCGCGCCGTGCCGGCGCATTGGTGGCGGACGTTGCCCTCAACAAGCTCGAGTGGGTCGATGAGGGCGAAACGCTCGCTTTCACTGGGATCTGCTCCGGCGGGTTGCCGCTGAATCGCCTCGTCGAGGGTGAGTACAGCCTGAAGACCGGTAAGGGCTTCATCAAGTCGGCTTAGGCTGCCGGCAGTTTCCGGTCTGTCGAAAATTAAAACCGGTGCAGTCAACGAATTGCTAGTCGTTCTGATGAGCTCTATCGAGAGCGAAACTGCAAAATAAGCATAGACATTTTGTTTGAATTATGCTATAAATGTATCGACCTTTTTCGTACCTTCTAAGGGAGTGGAGATGCAGTCGGAAGCAGTAAATCGTCGCAGCGTACCCCTCCAGGCGCTGATGCTTGTTGTCTGGGGTGCCTGCACCTACTTCTTCATGACCACTCTTATCGAGTGGGCAGTGACCCTCAACAACGAGAACCGTGGAATCATCGTGGTTTTGGTGCTTCTGGCACCGATCGTCCTAGCCGGCGTCTTTGTAGTCATCTTGGCTGCAAAGGATTACATCATCGCGTCGATACCCGTTCTCCTCTGCGCCTTTGCCTACACCATCATGATGGGCATCGCAGTGCTCACCGAGTTCTAGTAGTTGTGCCCTTCCTGTCAAAAAAGCCCCGGATCTTCCGGGGCTTCTACATATATAATTGCGGCCCCGCCAAAGCGAGGCTTTAGAGCTATCTTGGCTCGCGAGGCTTGGCAACGCTAACGTTGACAGCGCGTCCACTGATCTCTTTTCCGTTAAGACCATCGATGGCGGCCTTAGCCTCCTCTTCCGATGACATCTCTACGAATCCGAATCCCTTGGAGCGACCTGTTTCGCGGTCCGAAATCACGTTTGCTGACTCAACCGTACCAAAAGCTGCGAAAGCCTCTTTAAGGTCGTCTGAAGTAGCACTGTAGGATAAGCTTCCTACAAAAAGTTTCTGTGACATTTTGAATCCTTAGTTATTACTATGCAGTTCGACCTAGATTACGATCGATGAACTACACACGTTAGGCACCAAGGAATCTATACACTGCTGATTGCAGTATAACAGATAAATTGACCCGTGTTCATATCTGTAGGACAAT
>ERZ724505.1101-NODE-1101-length-15447-cov-5.687955_pt1 | contig 15447 bp, 8 predicted proteins | sample MGYA00376038_ERZ724505 | MGnify/ENA primary metagenome ERZ724505 (study PRJEB28724, sample SAMN07190884) | wastewater metagenome | isolation source: effluent of sewage treatment plant in Hong Hong | place: Hong Kong | collected 2016-03-17 ... | reverse complement strand
AACATTTCCACCTGGTTGATGAACTTACCGGCAAGCCCTTGGCTGGTCAAAAATACAGAATCACCTGGCCAGGAGGCGCTGTGTCTGGCGTGACCGACGATGAAGGTTTGACGCAGAGGGTCTCAAGTCATCAAGCGGATGACATCACCATTGAGATACTGGGATAAGACATGGCTGCCAAGAATATTCACACCCACGTCGACTCGATGACGCCCAAGTCAGACACGGCGCCAATCAAAGTTAAGGTCCCCCGTCGTCGCTTGATCTTTGGGATCTACTACCAAGTGCCAGACCAGGCATTCAAACGCGCGCTTCACACCGAACTCGATTTGATCAAAGCATCAGTTGAGTGGAACCATGACCGGGATGTGATCCTGACCAAGGAAGTCAAACACGAAAACGACTTCAAACAAGCCTGGCACTCAATACACGCAGAAAGCCAGGGCAGCAACTTCGAAGTGATTCAAGGCTTTGTGTTTACTCATGCAAGCAAACCAACCGGAGAGAGGAGCGGACTCGAGTTTGCCCCCAACAACGGTGAGGATGCCACGCTGCGACGCGATGAACTGGAAGCTCTGGAGCGACTTCCATGGGCTGCCGCGGCTCGATTGGATATGCGAGGCTGCAACACTGCCATGACTGGCGAACGCCGGTCGTGGTCCATTGCGGAAATCATGGCCAAGTCGCAGCGCGTTTCAACTGTCGGACAGATGGGGTATTCCTATTTCTCCGCTTCGCGAAGTGAGTACGTCGAAATCACGCCAGCGTCCCCTAAGATCTACCTCTGGGCTTTCCATCGAAAGAAGAACGATCACTTTGGCGATGGCAGCATGATCCCAGCCAAGGTCTACACGCCATGATTCGTAAATTGATTTGGTGGGCGCTCGTCTCAACTGACCTCATTGGCATTTGGTACACGATTGCCCGCGTAGTCACTGTTCCTGAGAATCATGTCGGGATCAATCCCTGGTGGCTGGTCGCAGGCGCTGGCCCTGCAATCCTTGCTTCAGTTTTGTTGCCAACTGGATGGCGCGTTGCGGCTGTGGCCATCGGGCTGGTAAATGTCCTCGTCGTCGCCGCAGCCATCCACTTCAACTTTCTACTGCAATACGAAGATTGGATTCAACGCGGAATGCCAGACAAGCCCAGCATACTGGGCCGATAAACGACACCGAGTTCAGGATAAATTCAAAACGCATGCTTTAGCCCCCATAGGGCACTTCAGGCCCTCGCTTGCCTGCGGAATTACCAAACATGCGTTGTGGATCAAGTCAAAGCGAGTAGAGCTCCACGCTTTGCTCGCGTCAACGCCACATAGAGCAACTGCCGTTGCGTCCCGCCCTCAACCACGGTGTCCACATAGCTTTTTGGCGCAACAACCGCGACACAGTCAAACTCAAGCCCCTTTGCTCGGTGCATAGTCGACAGATAAACTACGCCCACCTCATCGGTATGGCTGCTTTGCGCGCTAATCGACACCGTTCTAATACCGATCATTTGCAACTGCTGCGCTAGCGCATCGCGAGTGCGCTCGCTGGATGAGACGACGCAAGATGTGACGGGCGAACCGGTGCTAGATACGCTCTGCCACTGAGCCAAGAAGTCCTTTACCGCAGAGAATGCCCCCTCCAAACCCTCAACCCTGACAACAGCCGGCACAGGGCCATGGGAGAGGGATCGATAGCGTTGAGTCTCATCATGGCCGTCGTCTAAATCATCAACCTCGATGCCTTCCAACAAGGCTACAGCTTGGCATCGAATCTCATCCGTGGTGCGGTAGTTGATATAGAGCTTCTTTGATCTGCCTCGAATGTCGATGCCACACTTGCTCATGGCCGCCTTGTGGCGGCTGTAAATGCGCTGATGCCCATCTCCAACAAAGAACAAATCATTGGTTCCAGCTGGAATCATGGCTCTGAGCAACCGAAGTGCCTGGGGACCAAAATCTTGCGTCTCGTCGATGACGATGGCGCTGTACGGATGTGCAACGCCATCCTCGCTCAACAGCATTGAAGCCACCTCGCGGTACGCATCGTCCACTTCCTTCAGTTTGCGTGAGCTCAGTTGCCCCCGATACTCCTCAAACACCGGCCAGACAGCATCGCGCTTGGCACGGCTAAGGATCACCCCTCGGCCAGTGCGGCGTGCAATTCGGTATTCGTCCAGCGTGGTTATGCCTTGCGCCAGCACCACATGCTCAAGCTCTTGCTGATAAAAATCGTCCGGCAGATCTAGCGATGTATCACGCACGGTCAAGGCCGCCTGCCATGCCTGAGATGCCCCCTCCTGCTTTCGGTCATAGACGATGCGGTGCTCCAGCTTCCGTGCCCGCATGAAGCCATTGACCCACGCATCAAGATTGCGTACCTCCAGCTTCTCCAGGGTAGCGCCACTACACAGCGTCTTCAAATTCTGTTCAATGTCTGCAGCCAGGTTGCGGGTGAACGTGGTGAACAGCACCTTCTGGCCACCTCCCGTTCTGTTTTCCGCCAGCCATTTGGCCCGGTGCATCGCCAGCACGGTCTTACCTGTCCCTGCCCCACCCAGCACGCGGACCGGACCACTGCGGTCCCCCATGGCCAATTTCTGCTGGGTCGGGTGCAAGAACACGCGCCACTGCGACAAAGGCGCATTCAGGATGGCCGTCAACGTTTCGTCATCGCTGACCACCACGAAGCGAGATTGAGACTCAGGCGTGCTCAAGGCCGCAGCAAAGTCCTCGACGTCGACCACCTTGTCCACACGAGTCTCGCGCGACACCAAGACCTGAGTAACCGTATCGCCTGCAGCCACCAGAAACAAGCCCTCGTAGGCCTCCATCGGCAAACGTGGTTGGAGCGCGTCCAGCTGCTCATCTGATGCAATGTCGCGAACGCTGCACAGCATCTCCTCCGGCACACCCAAGCTCATCAACTCCTGATCAGACAGGGCAACAAACAACGGCGATGCCTGCGATACATCCCCCGTGGATGGCACAGCAGAAACAGGTGCAGCTGATACCTCAGTCTCGGCGACCTGCTCAAATGTCACCATCTGCATCGCCCCCGTCACCGGGTTGATGGTGAGCTTACGGTTCTCTGCCCAGCGATAGGCGTCGTCATGGTGATCGACATACAGCAGCACATATACATCGCCGGAAGTAGGCTTGAACACGATGCCGCGCCAATCCTTATCCAGTCTGACCGATTTCAAGTTTGGATCGCGAGCGCCATTGATGTTTTCGTAGTTGATGCCTGGACTTTTCGGATCCGCCTGAAACTGAATTGCCCACTTCATCACCTTCGTGTGCACATTGGCAGGCAGCTTGGACAGCTGAATCAAGAATTCGTTGCTCAAAGCAACCTTAGGCTTAAAGCTCATGGGTTCATTCCTTGTTCGACAGGGCCAGGTTCAATCGCTTGGCGACAGCTGCCGCCCATTCCTGATCACCGATCTTTGTGGTCGTTTCGTCCATCACCAGCACAGCCCACCCCTGTTGGCTCCAGTTATCGAAGAGATCCGCCTGGTCATCGCGCAAAAGCACCAGCTTTTCAGCCGCCCAACAAAGTTCAGCATCAGCGACCACCTTACCCTTCTCGTCAGCCAATTCTGTACCCACCTCGGGAGGCTGTGCACCAGCTTGTGCCAACAAGTGCATGCCTGCCTGCATAGGCGTCAGCACCTGTTTGATCACATCCTCCCATGCCGCATTTAGCGCACCATGGGAACTTGGCTGAGCGGGCGACGCACTGGCTTTGAGTTTCAAACCAGAGTAATCAAGGGCGTCCAGGCCAGAAGCTGTGACAAGCCACATGCCTGGCAGCGTTTGCACGGTATTGAACAGGTGCAACCACTGTCTCCAAGCCATATGCAAAGCTTCCTCGCCTGTGGCAGCCGTGTCGTCAAGCACAACAACACCAGGTGCCTGCCATCCTTGCACGGCATCCACCCCCTCCTTGGCCACGGCCAATGGCCATCCGCCAAACTGCTTGCAAAGACCAGCGGTCTTGGCCACGCTCGGTGCCATGCCTTTGTCCATCACACGCAGGTGATCGGGCAATCGGTCACGCCATTGCCCCAGCAAGGCATCACACAGCGCTCTCTCCTCGGGGTTATGGGGCACCATCAAAAAACCGTGCCACAGTCCGTTGCTCTGCAACTGCTTGACAGCCACATCCTCTTCGCCTGATCCGGGGCTGGCCAACCACATCAACAATCTGCTCACACCATGGAAGGTAAAGGCCTTCTCCTGGGCTCTGGGAACATTGGGTGGCGCCGTGGCGCCTGTATGACGTGACATAGTCATCAGGGGCGAATCCAGATCCGTGTTGAGATCGCCCTTCAACGCGGCGGTAACATCGTTGTGCGTCAACGACCACACCCAAAAGCGTCCACTACTCACAATCGCACTGCGCTTGAGGGCATCTTCCCGTAGCGAGTCCTTGTGATAAGCCCACCCATCGCAGAACACCGCCACAGGACGTCGGTTACTGGCAGTTGACCATGGCCAGATCACGAAATCGGGTTTGCTGGTCACGGCCACGCCTTCGTCTTTGCCGAGCATGCACTGGGGCTCGATTTTGTAGCGTTGCGCACCAACCTCGATCACATAGCCAGATTTGCCGTGCACCACATCCTGCACCAACTTGACAGGAGGCAAGCCCCCCACACCGCCCAGGCGCTTCAAACTCTCGATGAAACGGGCTTCCAGCACCGAATCAAAATTCGGGTTGATGTAAATGTCCGAAATGGTGTCCACACGCTCAAGCTGGCCCAAGGCTCCAACTAGCTCCCCCAGCACGGACTTGGCCACGTCTCGCGACACCAGCTCCATGCTGCGGCCCAACCGGTACTGGTACACGCAGCGGTAGCAGCCATCTTTCTCAGGGTCTTGGTTGCAGGCGCAGCCCGTCACGGCGTCCAGTGCCATCTTGAGCACATCGGACAAGGTGCCCGCGTCTTTGGCCAGCAGCTGGTGCAGATAGCCTGTGCCGCCTGGCACCGAGTCATACAGCATGACGTAGTGCCGACGAGGCCCGCCATCCTTTCCAGGCTCGTCTTGCAGCACCATGCGCAAGTGATCCACCTTGCCGCCAAAGCGCTTCTTTAGGCCTAATTGCACTGCAGCCATGAACGATTGCACAACGCGCTCATCCACACCATTCTTGGTGTACGGAACCAAAATCCGCAGGGCTTCTGAATTGAACTCACGGTACAGGTACAGACATTCCAGCAAATTTCCGGGGTCACTGCTGTCGCGCTTAGGGCAGTCAAAGCTATGCACCTGCTCAGATGCCTCGCCATTGCGCTTGGGCGCCTTTTGCACCTTGCCGCAATGCTTGCACAGCCGGAAGCCTGGCCTGGATGCATCTTTGTCTGCAACCTTGAATGCCTCGCCTTGCTTGGCAAGCTCACCAAAGTTGACGTCTCTGAATGTGACGCGGCTGATGAACTCAAACCCGAATGGCAATGATTCTGTGTTGATCTTCCAAGCCTCACGCACATCCTTAGGCTGGAAATCTGCCATCAATTGGCGTATGTAGTACTTGGGTTCTCTGTCCTCGGCGCTGTCGTCAATGCGCACTTCCGTGTCATTGCTGTTGGCAATGGCCTGCTTGAAACGCAGCAAGGTTCGCCGCTGAGCAGCATCCGACCACATCGGGTCGTTGCAATGCGGACAGGCCATGTGAACGTCGGGCTCTACCGCCAAGTTCTGCATGTGATGGCAGGAAGGGCAAAAGCGCCAGTCTTCCGCCTTGGCCAAGTTCATGTTGATCTGATCCACCTCCACGCGGCGTTGGTTGGCGTAGAAGCGGTTCTCAGGCGCAAATTCAGAAAGCGCGGATTGCGCTGGGCGCTCATACTTCAAGGTGTTGAGCGTAATGTAAGCGCCCTGCCCCGGCTCATCGCTGGCACGCTTTCGCCACAACACCGACTTCAGCTCCACCCCCGATTCCGGGAAGGCGTAATTGGGCAAAAGCCCGCCATCGGTCAGAGTGTTCAACAGGTCGCGGCCATCGATCTCCTTGATCAACTCCAGCAACTTGTCGCGTTCACGCAGCAGGTTATCGATCTCTTCGCGCGTGGCATCGTCCTGCGGACGCTGCATCAGCTTGGCCTTGGCCTTGTCCAGCTCGTCCTTGCGAACCTTGTAGCTGCGTCGCTCTTCCAGCAACTCCGTCAGCACCTTGATCAGCCTGGTGCGCAGGCCATCGCCTTCGCCTTGCCCCTGCATGAAATCCAACAGGCGCTTTTGAACCTCTTCATCAATGTCTTTAGCCAAGAGCGCCACGAACGCCTGGAACAGGCGATCCTCATTCACCAGCACATGGTCATTGAAAAGATGGGGGAACCGGTCCATCTTCTTCTTGTCCATGGCATCCAGGGCCTGTGACGTGTTCTCTGGCAGGGCCTTGTCGTTGCCCAGACTGGCCACCCAGTCGTCCATGCAAAACGCAAACAGCTGGCGTCGCAGTACCTCTGCCGCGCGCAAGAAGACCCCAGGTGGCGCGACCTCGCCACTGAGCATCTCTTGGGTTTCAGCAAAGAAATAAAGGTCATGCGGGCTGTTGCCATCGGCCAGCGTGGTCGTCATGGCATTGCCGTCGCGCCGGCCCGCACGCCCCACGCGCTGCAAGAAGCTGGCTTGGTTGGGCGGCACCGAACATAACAACACTGACGACAAATCTCCAATGTCCACACCCATTTCCAGCGTGGGCGTGGCCGACAGTAGGTTCTCGAACCAAGGTTGTGGGTGCCTGCTCTTAAAGCGGCTCTCCAGGTCTTCTCTTACTTTGCGTTCCAAGAGGCCGGTATGCTCGGCCGCGATCACACGGCGCAGATCACCTTGACTGAAGCGCTTGGCCCACCAACTGGCCGCATCAGGCACCAGCACGTCGTAGTGTGATTCCGGGGCGTCTAAGCAAGGCATGCCCAGCAGGTACTCGGAGTAATTGCGGGGCACCGTCAAGCGGCGCTTGCTGCCCTCCGTGGCAATGAAGGCCAGCTCGGTGTGCAGCTCCAGCCGCTGGGGATTCAAGGCCCAGGTTTCGCCCTGCTGGTGCACGGTTCGCACCACCAGCCCGGTCGATGCCATGGCCTTCAAGGCCTCTGCATACATCTCTGCGGCCATGCCCTTGCCCAGCAAGGTTTGCTTCCCCAGCACGGCATCAGCCCAGCGGTCATACCAGGTGGCGCGCTTCACACCGCTGAGCTTGTCAAAGTCTCGCTGACTGCCCTGCGTGAGAAACACAGGGCGTGGGGTACTTTCTCCCATCTTGGGCATCCATTCGGCGCGGCCCGCCGTATGGGTCAGCGCGTAGATGTTGCCGTCACCCGCATAAGCTTGCAGCTCCGGGTGCATCACCCCGCCACGGCGACGCATGTGGGTCAACATGCCCCACAGCCATTGGGTGACAGTCTTCAAATCCAACCCATGGGCGCCATAGTGCTCGCGGTAGGTCACAAGCAGACCACTAGCCACGTCTTCCACCACCGGCCAAGGCACAGTTAGCACAGCCTTGCCGATGCGCTCCAGCGTACGCCCTCGCTGGCTCTGATAAGTTAGCTCACTGAAAGCCTGCCAGAGGAAACGTTTCTTCACGCGTGCGGGCAAGCGACTACCTGCAGGCAAGCGTTGCTTCTGCATCAGCTCTACCGCCCAATCGTGCTGCCACAACATGTTTGGGGCAATGAACTCCGCCAGCAGCGATTCAGGCGGCATGTGCAGCACCGAGCCCGAGGTGTCAAAGCACTGCTCGGCTGCAGCCAAGAACTGATCCCAGGCCTGGACGGGCTGCTTCAGCTCGTCCAGCACATGTGCCAGGGCCGTTCGCACATTGTTCAGGTAGGTACGCGCGCCAAAAAAGCCGGCTCGGTGGGCAGCGTCTTGCACCGAGTCTGAAAACGCGATCAGCTTCTTGTCGTCGTTGAACACGCTGGCCCAACTACTTTCCACCACCTGTGAGCCAAGGGTGGCATTGCGGGCGCCCAACAGCAGCAGCTCGTTTTGCTCGCCACACGCCGGGCAAGTGTTGTCATGCAATGTGAACTGGGCCTGCCCACGCACTTGCGTCTTCTGCGCTGTGACGTGAAAGATCTCCAGCAACTCCTGGTGTCCGCAAGCCAGACAAGCATCCTTTGATTGCTGTAGCGTGCCGCAAGCCACACACAGACGCTCAAAAAGGCCATCCACATGGCTGCGCTGGATACTGGCGGCCGCATAGAAGCGCGTGGCTTCAGGCCGCTTGGCGAACCAAGTGTTATAGATCTCGTCCAACTGGGTGGACAACTTGCTGCTGCCCTGAACCAGCCGCGAAATCCAGCCGGTGGTGCGACATTGGCTGCACTGCACCATGGGCAGGTAAACACCATCTCGCTCGCCAGGCAGATCACGTTCACTACGCAAGCGCACCTCGCGCGAATCGACCGACAGCTTACCCACCATGCGCCGCAACTCGCGCACCCACAGTTGCAAGCGCATGGTCACCAATGGCTGATTGCCCTCCCGGCGAGACCAGGCTACCAGCACCAGCAAGGCATCCATCACCTGCGCTACCTGGACGGGCGTGGCCGACGGCATGTGGCGTGCAAAGGTATCAACGACATCGCTGTAATCGACCACCCCGCCCTTGAGCAGCTTGAGCAAATTCACAAACAACTGGTGCTGCTTGAGCTGACGCCCCAGTTGCAACCGCCAGTCAGCGTCCTCCACATCGGCAGGCACAGGCTCACCCTGGAAGAACAGGACGAACCAGGCCCGTACCGCCTCGGCTGGCGACGCATACTGGCTGGGCTCAAGCGCATCCACCCACTCGGGACGATACGCAAACATGTACTCCACCATGGCGTCTTCAAGGAACGCCCCCACGGTCTGGCGGTTTTCAGTGACCACGGCATCGGTCTCGAAGGGCACGCCAAAGATCTGGCGGGCGTACTCACGCAAGGGCCCGGTGTCTGAGGCCCCGCCCAGCGTGGCTGATGTGCCCGCGCAGATCATGTGCCCCTCAGGCACCTTGAGCCGTGCGCGCAGGCGGCGCAACAACAAGGCCAGGTCAGTGCCCTGCGCACCATCAAAGGTATGAAGCTCGTCCACTACGACATAACGCAAGGTGGTTGGCGTGTTCTGTGCCCACAGCTGCCGGTCCTTTGGGCGCAACATCAGGTAATCAAGCATCTTGTAGTTGGTCAACAAGATGTCGGGCGGGTGCTTGCGTAGGGTATCGCGGTCGGTGATGCACGACTGAGGCGTCATCATCGCCCCTTCGCCAAAAGCACCTGCCTGCCCACCCACATACAGGCCCACTCGCAACCCAGCGAATGCTGGCACCGACGCCACCAGAGCCGCAATGCGCTTGGCCTGGTCTGTGGCCAGAGCGTTCATAGGGTAGATCACCAGCGCCTTGACGCCCCCCTCACCTGCCGCCCTGGCTCGCGCGCAGTGATCTAGCAAGGGGTATAGGAAACACTCTGTCTTGCCACTGCCGGTGCCTGTGGCCACCAAGGTACTGGCGGCCATGCGGTCGCTTGCCAGGCGCAACCAGGATTTCTCTTGGTGACTGTGCCCAGGGTGCTCGGTTTGAAAAGACTTGAAAAACTGACGTCCCGCGAAACCTTGCGCAAAAGGCAGCCCCAATTGCAAATAGGGCCCCTTCATCCATGAAGCTTCTTCGTCCACAAAGCGGGTAATCAAACCGTGGTTGAAGGCATCGGCCGGTTCAAAAGCCGAAATCAAGAACTGCTTGAGCCCGGTTTGAATGTCTCGTGCAAGGAGTGAGGGAAGCATCGCTGAATTTTGATTGTTTTGAATGAATGCGGACAGCCAACATCATGTCCGGATAATGTCCGGATATATGCCTCCAGCCCTGACAGAATCACGGCAAATCAAGCACTTGACGCGCTCAATAGCCAAAGCATGCTGCGCCGGGCGATGCATGCATGTCCGGACAATGGCCGGTTCTAGGCGCGTCATGTCTGGCTGGTCCGCACATAAGTGGTAGCGGCGCCCGCGCCCTCCACGCGCAGCCAACCCAGTTCCTCCAGCGCCACCAGGTCTCGCCGAGCCTGCCGCTCAGACACCTTCGAGGCAAACCGATCTCTGTACTCGGCTGGTCGGACGCGCTCATCCACCTTGAGCACGGCCAACAGCGCTTTCTGGCGGGCATTGAGTGAGGCCTGTGCATCCTTCCCATGGCTCGCCCCCCACAGCGTGAGCGTGACACCCGTTTCCTTGTCCTCCCACAGCGGGGGCCGCAACCCCTGCTCGGCACAGGCCTGGATGATCTTTTGCGTGCCACGGCCAATGCGCTCCATCAGTCCCCGCAAATAGAGCACCTGCGCCATGTCCGGATTGGGGGGCAAAGAGGGATGGTTGCGCTTCAGATCAGCCAGCTTCAAACCTTCTGGCAAGCGACCCGTGTTCCAGATCTCGATGCGATCCGCAAAAACACTGACAGTCAGTCCACCTGAAAAGCTCGAGTAATCGCGGTGAGCAAAGGCATTCACAAGCCCCTCACGCAAGGCCGCCTCGGGGTAGGCCAAACGTGCTTGCCTGGCCAGCGCAGCCTCGCCCTCCGCGCCAAAACGTTGAGCCAACGGCAGTTGCCCCCGCACCCACTCAAATACCTGCTGCAAGATACGCACCATGGGCCCCTGCAGTTGCTTGTCATCCAGGTACGCCTCACCCGTCTTGTCGCTTGCGTACCGGATAAGCCTAACGCGCGTTTGGGGGTGGCGCACCGCCGGGTTGCGGGCAAACAGCACATCCGCACCTTGTGTGTAGCCCCGCGCATTGGCCAAGCCCAGTTCCGCCAGCACAGAATCCATATCCTCGGGCTTAGCAAAGCGATGCCGCTGCGAATCACCGGCCTCGCGGACCAGGGCTTGCACTTCTTCTCGGTCCAGATCGGCGTCATCCATGGCCATGGAAGGGCGCCGCTCCCAACGGTCTGCAGTAACTGACTTCGTCTGTACCATCTGGCGCAAACCTTGTGCATCCACAGCCACGGTATGTGCACCGCTGCGCACCAGCACCTGACCACCAAAGACATAAGGCCGGTCCTTGCCTTCGGGCACATCAATGGTCAACACCGCTCTGCCCTCTATGTCATCCACGCTCACCGTGAACAAGGCAGACGGCGTGACATGGGCAGCCAACTCACGCTGTAAGCGCCCCACTTGCGCTGGCGTGACAACATCACGCGACAAACCCAGCACCTCGCCGTGTTCATCCACCCCACAAAACACCGTGCCACCCTTGGTGTTCAGGAAGGCACAAATGACTGCAGCCAAGCGCTCAGGGTTGGAAACATCAGGCTTGAAATCCGTGTGCAGCCCCTGGCCTGCGGCGATCTGATCCCGCAACACATCACTGATCATGGCTGCTCCTTTTCCTTGATCTTGAGGGCCACGGCCTGCGGATCGCTTAAGTGCTCTGTCACAAAACGCTCAGCCTCCTGGTAACGAAAGAACTGTGCTGACGCGTACAGCAGCGCTTCGTCCGGATTGACAAACTTCTGAACCCAATTGCCTTTGCGATCAGGCATGTGCACATCATGTCGAATGGCTGCCTCGTACATGTCAATCACACGCAGATCATCCATGACCTTGCCCTTTTTGAAGCCCAGCGCCGCGCGCTTGACTGCCGAGTCATGTCCCATCTGCATCAGCAGTGACCTCGCAAAAACCACATGATCATGCGCCAACACCCATCTCGGCTTGTTCAGCTCAATGGCCTTGATCAGCTCCTGATGGGTGATGGACAGCTCACCCTTGGCTTCGACGCCGGAGCCATACTGCGGCGTGATCAGGCTCAAGAACAAATCACAGTGCGCCACACCGTGCAAACAGTTCTCGAACGCGGTGCGGGTCGAGCTGACTGGCAAGGTGCCCTTGTGCGACATCCACACCTCGTAGCCAAAAGTAGTGAGCGTGGCATAGATTTTTTCCAGCAGCTCTTCGATGCCGTAAACCGTTGATGACACCATCACGGTCAATCGTTTGCTGCTTGCAGCCGAACTCATGCCTGATCCCTTTACAGATTCATTGGTATTTGATGAAGCCATGCTGCCAGAAAAAAGTCACCGCCTCGCCTCCGAGCCATCCACGGCATATAGCTTCTTGCCCTCAAGTACCGCACGCCAGGCGGCCTTCAATGGATAGTCCAGCAGCGTGTCTTCAAGCCGTTGCTGCGCCCGTTCACGCAAGTCGGCCAGAGGCATGAATGCCTCCAAACGCTTAATGTCTTCAGGCAGCGAAAACGCATTTCCTTTGATGCTGTCCCGGCTGTGGTTCAAAAACGCCAGCACGAACAGGTCCAGTTGGGGATCAGTCAATTGAATCGCCGACATGACTTCACCGCACACGCTGGGCATCCACTCAGCCAGACGCCACAGTAAGTAACCAGGCTGCGGTGATTTGAACAAACGCCCTTCTTTCGCAGCTCTCAACACGTTGTCAGCGTAGGCGTGGATGTCGTCAAGCACCGCATGGCCAGCCAAGTCACCGCCAGCCTCTTTGCGCTCGTTCAGCGCCTCATTGCGTCGATCCTCGATCACGTCCACAGCCAGCGACAATGCCAATGGGTCTCGTGCAATCACGCTCCAAACGGTTTGCTCGTCTGACACCGAAGCGGCCTCCATCACAGCGGCAATGGTTGACTTGCAAGAGCTAGCCGGACGTGCAGAAAGAAAACCGCCGCGCTCAGACGCCTGAGCGAACGGCTCGGCTTCCACAAGTTGAGCCAAGGACAGACACAACAGCTGCACATCACAGATGCCTCGCCCATCGTTGCGCAGCGCCACATCGGCTATGGCACCCAGAAAGTCCACGCAGTTGTCCGCAGTCAAGGCGGCAGCCGTAGCCGACCGCGACGCAGGATCCACCAAGTAGCGACGCGCCGACACCAAACTTACATCCAGAGAGCTGATGCTATGCTGAAGCGCCACCAGCAGTCGTACAGGCGCAGCAATGTGCCCCTCAACCGCTTCCACTCGGTGGACAGCATAGTTGTTACCAGACCCCGCCACGAGCGGAAACAGGAAACGTACCAGTCGGCGGACGGCATCCGGCGCTGAGCAAGCAATCAAAGCAGCTTCCCTCGCGTCTGCCCCGTCTTTCACCAGATCCTCTGATTTCGTCAACAGGCTAACGTCACCAGGCAGGCGCCCGACAAAGTACTGTGGGCTCTTTCTCAGCAGCTCAAACACCTCGGGCGCTTTGACCTTCAAGGCAGCCAGCCCAACGATGTCCGCCAACGACACCTCACCGCGCAGGCCAGGCTCCAGCAGGCCAACCGTGTTGAACACTCGCATGATGTCGCGAGGCTGCTCCAGCAACTCACGCAAGCCAGAGAAATAAAGCGACGACAGACGCTGCTCATCGTCTTTGAAATGCCACTTCAGTGCTTCAGGGGCCAGCGCATCAATGGCTTCGTCCACAAGGCGCCCCTTGGCGGAGGTGGACAGCTTGGGCAGAGGCAGACGCACCTGAACGATCTTATCCAGGTAGGTCGCGGCTTGCGGCACATTAGCCGCCCGCAGGGCCTCGCTCACATAGGCTGAATCCCAGGCCAGCACATAGCCCACATGCGGCAGGTCGCCAACGGCCTTGACAATCCGGACCATCTCGAACACCTCGTTTGGAAAGAGGCGGTCAATGTCGTCAATGAAGACCACAATGGGTCGTCCGAACTCTCTCAACGCGGCTTCAACGAGGCGCTTTCGCCCCTGCAAATCGAGCGCCTTGTGATCGCTGACCGCACCCACTGCCTCTCCAACTTTGAGGAATACATCGCTCACCGCTTTGACAATGGTGGCCCACGGCTCAGCCCCTGGGATGAGCTTGAGCACATCAAACACTTTGCTGTAAGCCTTCAGCTCCTTGGCAACGCGTTGCCCAACCCCTGCGTTGTCGGTGAGCGCCAGTTTCGACGCGATGGCATTGAGAAACTGCTTCAACAACGCATCCCGGTCCCCCACCAACCAGGGATTGAAGTGCACGATCACAGGCTCGACCGAGAAGCGTTGCTCGTCGGCCAGAAGGGCCTCCATCAGAGCCAAGGTGGAGGTTTTGCCGCTACCCCATTCGCCTTCAACCGACAACACGAAACCAGATTGGGCAGACACCTGGCGGAGTGACGCCACGGCGGTTTCGGCAAAGCCCTTGCGATCAAGCTTGTCTGTGCCCAGCGCTTCGGATGCGGACAATGGGCGGTCATGGCTGATGTTGGCGCCCATCGTTAGCTTGATTCCTTGTTGTCTGCATGCGAAACGTCAAATACAGTAAGACCGATCTGGTTCCGCGTTGCGCATCCTTGACATGCCCAATAAGCGCCTGGCCGAATTTCGTGATTGAACAGTTTCAAAGCGTGCCCACATGACAGGTTCGCGCACTTAACGTCCTGAACCAGCGGACGAACTGAACACTTGCCATCCCCATCCACGGTAACCTCATGCTCGGCGCTGCAATCAAAGCATTCGGCGATTACGGTCTGTGCGCCACGCGGTAAGCGCTTGCGGATCTGGCGAGCGCAATCGTCATTCATGCATTGGAAACTGGTGAAGTTGCCAAAGTTGATGTTGAAGATCGGGGAAGACAGCACCTCTTCCAACTGGCTTGCGATGTGCTCAAACTTCAGACGCGCCTTGGGCAAATCATGCCCACCTTTGCTCAACTGCCTCAATGTCGGCTGATGAAGGTATGAACCCAACGCGTCGTAGCTCTTCTTGATGGCAGCCAGGTTGAAGACCTTTTCAGCCCCCAGTGTCTTCATCTCCTTGGCGTGCTCACCCGGCACATCTTCAATGCCGAACGAGAGCGTTCCGCTGGTATCGGCGTCTGGGTCGATCTCCAGCAGCTCTTTCATCAGCTTGCCGGGCTGCCAGGTGTCGTACTCGGTAGGTTGCAGCTCTTTCTCGTAAGACCTGGCTCGCTCGTAGGTCACGCACTCGATGGCCATGCGCAACTCCAAGGCGGCGTAATGCAGCCTGGCGTCTGAGCCGCTGGCCATTTCTTCTTTGGCTCGGGCCAAGGCCTCGCGCGCAAGCTGCCTGAAGTTGACCGTCATGCCAAAGCACCTTCACTCTCGAAGAACGCCCACGCCACGCGGTAGTCCTCCTCGCGGTTGGCTCGGGCGAACGGGGCCGTGTAGGTGCGCTCGACCTCACGCGGACCACCGGGCAAGGTGTCGTCCATCACCCATTGGGTGATGACGGTGCCATCGGGCACCTTGGGGGTGCCGCCGCGCTGGATGACGTCTTCGCTGTCGCCAGCCTCGGGGTTGGCGTAGGCCCAGAGGTCGTCCCAGCCGAACTGGCCTTCACGCGTTTGGCCATCGGGCGTGACGATACGGGTGCGCGGGGTGCTTTTGGCGCCCTTGCGGCTCAAGCCCACGCCCACCAGGCCCTTGCTGTTGGTGAAGACGATGCGGCCGTGGATGTCGTACCAGGTGTCGCGCTCGTAGCCCTGCAT
>ERZ724505.1099-NODE-1099-length-15462-cov-3.534238_pt1 | contig 15462 bp, 12 predicted proteins | sample MGYA00376038_ERZ724505 | MGnify/ENA primary metagenome ERZ724505 (study PRJEB28724, sample SAMN07190884) | wastewater metagenome | isolation source: effluent of sewage treatment plant in Hong Hong | place: Hong Kong | collected 2016-03-17 ... | reverse complement strand
TACTGACGCAGCACTCCAAGCTGGCGCGGCCTCAGGTCTTACATGGGGAGTGTCACAAGCTACTGCGACCATCTATATCACATCAGGTACTGCAACCATTCCTGCTAACCGTTGTGTGCAGATTGAAATAGGTTCCAATGCTACTTCAGGAGCAACAGGTGTGTCACAGATTACCAACCCGACATCGGCGAACACCTATGCGATTTCTATTATTGCTGGAGCGGACTCTGGTACTATTACGCAGAATATTATTACCAATGATACTGTGGTGGTGAGTGCGACTGTTCAACAGTCACTCACCTTCACTATCTCTACCACCACTATCTACTTCGGTAACCTCTCTTCTGGTTCTGCGAAGTTCGCATCATCAACCAATACTTCTGGTGACACAACAGAAACTATTGCGCACACACTTGCTGTAGCTACTAACGCTTCAACGGGCTATACTCTTACCATTCGAGGTCAGACACTTACCTCACAACAAAATGCCTCTAATACTATCAGCTTTATAGGAGCAACAGTTGCTTCGTCTACTGCCGGCACAGAACAGTTTGGTATTCGTGCAACTGTGGCAGGCGGAACAGGCGCAACCATCGATACAACATATGCAGCGGCTACGTCGTACGGGTATGATGCTACCGCGACCACGTCCGCAGTATTCGCAACCGGATCCGGAGCAACTAACACGTCGACATACTCATTAAGATATGTGGCGAACATCGCTTCTCTCACAGAGGCGGGAACATATGTGGCAAGTATTGTCTATGTTGCCACTGCCAACTATTAACTAACTCCTTCTTTGGAAAAATTAAGAAATAACAAGAAATAGGTGGTTATGTATATGTTTTTATCCACACCTAAGATCTTTAAAAGTAAGGATTATTTTATGAATAGATGCTACACTTGCGGTATACAGACTGTGTTAAAAAGTGTGTTTTATATAGGGTGTAGAGAAAATTAATTATTTACTATGTTAAAAAGAACCATCGTTTCAAAAATTTTTAGTGCTGTTACTATTATTGCTTTAGTTGTTGGTGTATCTATTGTTCATGTGGAGCTTGTACACGCAGCCTCTCTCTCTAGTCTTTCCGATGCTCAGTCATCTGTTAAGATAAGCACGCTCTCTGATCATACGATTCAGTTCGTGACACCAACGGGTATCTCAGCAGGGCAGAGTATCAGCATCACGTTTCCTTCTGGATATGCAACAGGAACATTCGCTGTCGCTAACCTCGACCTAGCAACCTCTACTTCTGCTACGTGTTCAGGTTTTACTGATGCAACTCTTCAAGCTGGTGCAGCCTCAGGTCTTACATGGGGGACCTCACAGGCTACTGGGACTATCTATATCACTTCAGGTACTGCAGTGATTCCTGCCAACCGTTGTGTGCAGATTGAAATAGGTTCCAACGCTACTTCAGGAGCAACAGGAGTGTCACAGATCACCAACCCTTCTAGTCCTGGTGCGTACGTTATCTCGATTATTGCCGGAGCAGACACGGGGTCAATCTCTGAGTACATACTTACAGATGACACTGTTGCTATGACGGGTATTGTTCCACAGTCACTCACCTTCACCATCTCTACCACCACTATCTACTTCGGTAACCTTTCTTCTGGATCTGCGAAGTTCGCATCATCAACCAACACTTCTGGTGACACACTAGAAACAGTTGCGCACACACTCGGAGTATCCACAAATGCTGCCTCTGGATTTACGTTAACTGTTAAAGGTCAAACTCTTACCTCACAACAAAATCCTTCTAATACTATTTCATTCATAGGTGGAACGTATGCTTCTTCTACAGCTGGATCAGAACAGTTCGGTATTCGCGCGACAGAGTCGGGGGGTACAGCGGTCACTGTTGACCCAACATTCTCTGGGGCGACTTCATACGGTTATGACGGAACAGCGACCACTTCTGCAACGTTTGCAACCGGAGCAGGGGCAACACTTACCTCAACTCTTTCTCTACGATATGTTGCCAACATCTCTGCTATTACTGAAGCTGGTACCTATGCCGCTAACCTTGTATACGTTGCAACTGCAAACTTTTAACCAGTATCATCTCCACACATTACTATGAAAAAAAGCACATTCTTAAAAAAAATATCAGGAGGGGTACTCTTATCTGTTTTCCTTCTTAACGCTTTGGTTGCTTCTGCTCTTACCGTTTCTCCTGCAAGAGAAGAACTTACCGCTGATCCGGGTGAGTCAATAACCAAGACGTTCACTGTTATTAATGAGCAAGACGCAGACCAGGTACTGTACACCTCAGTGAAAGCGTTCGATGCACAAGGTGAATCAGGAACACCTAACTTTATTCAATCAAACGAGGGGCTTCCTTCATGGGTTACCATTGCACCATCTGTAACCCTCAAGAAAGGTGAGCGTGTTGCTATCCCTTATACAGTAACGGTTCCTCCTGGAGCTGAACCTGGTGGACACTTCGCAGCCATCTTCCTATCTACCGTCCCTCCTTCTGCCGGAGAAGGTCAGGTTTCTGTTGGTTCAGAGCTTGGGATGCTTGTACTTCTTAGGGTGACAGGCGAGATAAAAGAGCAAGGAGGTCTTGTTGAGTTTGGTATAAAGGGAGGTAAAAAAGTAATTACAAATCTTCCAATTGATTTTTTCTACAGATTTAAGAATGATGGTAACGATCGTGCTAAGTTAGAAGGTAAGGTTACTGTTACTAACATGTTTGGAGGAGAAGTTGCTTCTATCGACCCGAACCCTTCACAAGGAAATGTTCTTCCTGGAAGCACAAGAAAGTTCGAATTTCATCTTGGTGACAATCCAGCACCTGCAGTGTCAGCTCCTTTTCTTGAGCACGTAAAATATCAAAAAGCTAATTTTGCTTTTGGTATGTATACGGCAGATCTTTCCCTTACTTTTGGTAATACTGGTCACGCACAACAAGCTATCACATACTTTATGTTTCCTTGGCAACTTCTTAGTGTTGTAATGGTTATAGCTGTTTTCGTGATACTTTCACTTGTTCTTGTTGTTAAACAATATAATAAATGGATTATCAAGCAAGCAAGAGCGGCTGCAAAGCAGTAGTTTCAAAAAAAGCATCGTTACTGTATCTTTCTCTAATTGTCTCCTTCTGTGCAGGTTCGCCTCTTTTTGCCCAAGAGTGGGTAGCTACGACTACTAACCCACTCACAGAAGAGATAACTATCTCCGCTGTTGTCCCTCATATTCCTCAGGTGTACCCTGATACGCCACCAGCGTCTCCTCCTGGTCCAGTGAATATGGTCAATACCGTCGATGCTGTTGTCTTTAGGGGGACAGCATATCCAGGAAGTGTGGTCTCAGTTCTTAAAAATGGTGTTATGGCAGGAGAAGCCCCAGCGAACCCTGACGGCACTTTTGAGGTGAGAGTACGAAATGTTGGTCAGGGAACCTATAGTTTCGGTGTACGCGCTGAAGACGTTGAGCGTCTCAAGTCGAAACTCCTCATGATTAGTGTGTATGTTACAGGAGGAGTAACAACAGTGGTTGATGGTATCTTCATCCCTCCAACCATAACCACAGATAAGGTAGAGGTTAAGCGTGGAGAGTCTATCACTTTTCTTGGAAGGTCTGCACCTAACACTGAACTACGACTCTCTGTTGCTTCTGATGTGGAATTTTTAAGGAAGGCTACATCGTCAACCCAAGGGGTGTGGTCATACACGTTCGATTCATCTCTTCTTGAATTTGGTGAATATCGCGGTAAGGCGAAGACTCTCACCGCGAGTGACACATCTCCGTATTCAGACGAGATACTTTTTCGTGTTACTAACGAAACACGTCTTAGGAATCGCATCTCTTCGCTTGCTGGATTTCGAAAGAGATGTGATCTTAACAATGACGACAGGGTCAACATCTTAGATTTTAGTATCATGGCGTTTTGGTACAAGCGTCTAGGGTTCCCTGCGAGAGTTGACCTAAGTGATGATGGGAAGGTTAACCTTACTGACCTAAGTATCTTAGCCTACTGTTGGACAGGTTAATCATATAGTTATGAAATCATTTATTGTAAAATTACTCTGTATTACTGCGATAGTTTCAGGTGGACCACATCTCCACGCTGCTTCCGTGTATTTGCAATCGCCGAGAATAGATAATCAGTTCTCCGGGCCCTTCCTTGTTGATGTTATGCTTGATACCGAAGGGGAGAAAGTGAGTGGAATTTCTGGGGAGCTTTCCTTTCCACAAGACGCCTTTGATGTGTACACCATAAGCACAAGTGAGAGTGTTGTGTCTCCTTGGGTTACCTATCCAGAAGTCTCCAAAGAAAAATATATTGATGGAAGAGTGCATATTCCTTTTGAGGGTATTTTCGCAGGAGGGTTCTCTGGTGTACGCAGTGCATATTATAAGGGAGAAAAGCCAGGCAAACTTTTTTCGATTATTGTGATACCGAAACGGGTAGGTGTAGCACTCTTCCTTTTGGATAATGTTTCTGTGCTTGGTTTTAATGAGCGAGCTACCCCAGTTCCTACTTCTCTTATGTCACTTAAGGTGTCTGTGCCGTCTATTACCACAGCATCCCTTCCTGTGTTATCTAAAAAAGAAGTATCTAATAGTAACCTAGAGGTGATTCTTTCAAGAAGTGATCTGATTTATTCAAATGAGTGGTACCTTTCTGTTACAGAAAAAGAGTCATATAGTCCTATTAGTACAATAGCTATCGCTGAGAGTAAGGAATATCTTCCTGGTATGGTTGCTTCATATGAGTGGCACATAGTAACTAATCCCTATGTCCTCACGTTTCAAGACAGATCAAGATACATACATGTAAAAGTTGAATACGCTAACGGGTCGTACACCTTCTACACGATACCACCTGTTGAAAACTCGAACACAACTCGCATTCCTTCGATTATACTTATAGGTATAAGCACACTCGCTCTACTACTTCTTGTCATATATGGCACACACACTAAGTTCTTTCAAATCATCAAAAATAAACTTATTCCGTAAGTTGTTTTTAGGTGTTGCGCTGTGTATCGTGAGTATCTCTTATAGCTATGCTGCGAATCTTATTGTGAGCCCTTCCTCTGTTACTACAAAAGTAGGCAAGACGTTCTCTGTTGATCTCATGGTTACTAACAACATTGAGTCTATCAATGCAGTGTCCGCACTTCTCTCTTTTCCAGGTGACGCGCTTGAGGTTACTTCACTTTCTAAGTCTGGAACATTCATTAACCTTTGGGCGGAAGAGCCTTCATTTTCTAATACAAAAGGCACAGTATCTGTAGAAGGGGTTGCTCTTAATCCAGGATATAGTAAAGCATCAGGAAAGGTTATCTCTGTTACCTTTAAAGCTAAGCAAGCGGGGAATGTGAGTATCGCTGTTAAGTCAGGGTCTGTGTTAGCTAATGATGGTAATGCTACCGATGTGCTTAAGACGACAGGGTCAGCGTTTGTATATATCAATGACGACGAGACACCTGTTGAAGAGGTACCAAAAGTTGCTGAAGCGGTGATACCAACGATCACTTCCCCAACACACCCAGACAGTACTAAGTGGTATAGTAGAAAAGATGCATCGTTTGAGTGGAAGCTTTCTTCTGGAGTGACAGCGGTTCGTACCATCTACAGCGAAAAAGAAAAAGACACCCCTTCTAAAGTGTACGATCCACCGGTCGCTAATCGCTCCTTCACTGTTGATGCTGATGGTGTGTACTATTTCCACGCTCAGTTTAAAAACAAAAGCGGATGGGGAAGTGTTGCTACGTATAAATTCCAAGTAGACTCTCAGGCACCAGAAGTTCTCAAAGCTTCTTTCCCTGATGGTTCTGTTACCACCAATACTACACCAGCGGTTTCCGTGCAAGCAGAAGACTCCCTTTCTGGTGTTGCTAAGTTAACGATGAGTGTCGATAATGGTCAAGCTGTTGACGTAGCTCTTGATCCGTCTACTATCTACCGCCTCCCTAAGCAATCAGCGGGCAACCACACCGTTACTATCAACGCTATTGATAATGCTGGGAATACAAGCACTGTTTCCCTTGATTTCACTGTACAGGCTATTTCACCTCCTGTTATTACTGAATATACAAAGAAAGTTGATTTCGATAATAGATTCAAAGTTGTCGGGGCTACGTACCCTCAAGCGAAAGTAGAAGTTACCCTCACTAACGAAAACAACAAAGTTCTCACCAAGGAAGCTCAAGCAAATGAGGGAGGAGTGTTCAGTCTCGTGTGGGAGGATGGTCTCGCGTCCGGAGTGTATGAGATGAGAGTAAGAGCGCTCGATGGTCGCGGATCGGTGAGTGATTATACTGACACGCGAGTGATAGTCGTAGAACGTATGATGCTTGTTCGTTTCGGAATCTTCGTGATGAACTGGCTCTCTGTTCTTCTCATCATCATCATTTCGGTGCTCATGGTGCTTGCGACACTGTGGTACTCCTTTGTACAGTTCAATAGATTTAGACGTAGAGTTAAGAGAAATCTTAAAGAAGCAGAGAACACACTTCGTGTGAACGTCTCAGCGTTACGAAGAGATATAGAAGAGTTCCACGACGTGCTTGTAAAAGCAGAACGAAAGCGAGAACTCACAAAAGAAGAACAGGCTATTCTTAAGAAGTTCAAGAAGCGACTTGAGATTACAGAAAAAGAGATTGAGAAAAAGCTAGAACAGACCGTATAGTCACAAAAAGAGCCCTCTATAAGGGTTCTTTTTGTGACTAACGTATGCTCTCTTTAAAGGAGAAGGTGATATACTTTTATCATATGCTGACACCAAATTATGAAACCATTGCACTAGAACTTAAACATCTTATTAAGGGTGATGTTTCTTTAGAAAATATTGACAGAGAAAGGACCGCAAGAGACACTAGTCTCTTTTATGTAAAACCAGAGATGGTGGTATATCCTAAAAATTCGCTCGACATAGGGGCTCTCTTTGAATATGTTCTTAAGAAAAAAATCGAAGGATATCATATTGCTGTTGCGATGCGTTCTGCGGGAACCTGTATGACAGGAGGGTCACTTACTTTTTCGATTGTGGTCGACACTACTAAGTATATGAATCATGTCACTATGGTGACAGGTGAGTACGCGGTTACTGAACCGGGGGTATACTATCGTGATTTTGAAAAAGAGACTCTTAAAGAGGGGTGGATTATGCCAAGCTACCCAGCATCTCGTGAGCTCGCCGCTATGGGTGGAATCGTCTCTAATAATTCAGGAGGAGAGAAGACACTTACCTATGGCAAAACAGAAAAGTACATACAATCTCTTGATGTGGTATATGCAAGCGGAGCAAGAGATGTTCTCCACGCATTCACAGAAGAAGAACTCGAAAAAAAGATGAATGAACATGGAGAAGGTGGCAGAATTCATAAAGAAATGTTCGAGCTTATTTCTAAGAATTATGACCTTATTAAAAGCGCGAAACCAACAGTATCTAAGAACTCCTCTGGTTACTATCTTTGGAATGTCTACGATAGAGACACTGGAGTGTTCGATCTTTCTAAGTTGATCGCAGGAAGTCAGGGTACTTTGGCGGGAGTAACATCAATAACACTCACTGGAGTAAAGCCTAAGACACATTCGAGAATGCTTGTCATGTTCGTGCCTTCGACAGTACATTTGGGTGAAATTATTGTGAAGATGCTCACTCATAAGCCAGAAACACTTGAGTCGTACGATGATCATACTTTCAAAATTGCTATCAAGTTCTTTAAAGATATCGCAGTGAGAATGGGTGGGAATATGATAACGCTCGGGTTCAAGTTTTTGCCAGAATTTTGGATGGCACTTACCGGTGGGGTGCCGAAGATTATTCTTATGGCAGAGTTCACGGGTGACAGTGAAGAGGAAGTTGACCAAAAGGTTGCAAAAGCATATGAAGATATGAAACAATTTAATCTTCCTATCAAGAGAACCAAGAATGAAAGTGAAGCAAAGAAGTATTGGACCTTTAGACGAGAGAGTTTCAACCTCCTTCGTTCTAGAATGAAAGGGTATAGAACCGCGCCGACTATTGATGATATTGTGGTGCACCCTAACGATCTTCCAGAATTTCTTCCTAAACTCGATGCTATTTTTTCTAAAGAAGCGTATAAAGATTTAGTGTACACCGTTGCAGGTCACATGGGAGACGCTAACTTCCACATTATTCCACTCGTAGATATTCACAAGGAAGGTATAGCAGAAGTTCTTCATGCGCTTATGGATGAGGTGTACACACTTGTGTTTGAGTACCGTGGATCTATGTCTGGTGAGCACAATGATGGACTTTTGAGAACTCCATATCTTGAAAAGATGTTTTCGAAAGAGATCGTGGAACTTTTCGAGAAGACGAAAGCAATATTCGATCCACATGGAATTCTCAATCCAATGAAGAAAGTTCATGGAGACAAAGATTTCGCATGGAGTCATGTTGATGTCGGGCAACAGTCATAACATTAGACAGGAAACAAAATAAAAACTCTCACGTAGTAGTGAGAGTTTTTTTATAAAGAAGTCAAGAGTGCGAGTGCCCCATAGATACCACCTAAGTCTTGAAGTTTTCCTCTCACGAAGATAGGGTGAGTATCGTACATAGTAAGAAACTTCTTAGCTTCTTTTTCTATTGTTTCTATATGAAGATCGTTCATGACGGGTCCACCATACACAACAATAGAAGGTGACCAGTACATCACGGTGTTGGCACCGAAGATGCCAGCATAGTGGTTCACTTCTTGCCAAAGTGCAATATCTCGCACTTCATGAGAAGGTTTTCCGTAGCGCTCCTCGAGAACTCCACCAGAAATGTAATATTCTACGGTCTTATCTTTCCCTATGACTGTGTGGCCAATCTCGAAACCATACATGTTCCTGTCTATTTTTCTATCAACAATACGAACACCGTTTACTCCGGTGCTTATGGTGAGATAGGCGACGATACTATGACCTTTTCCTGCGCCATAGATGGCCTCACCTAGACCAACAAGTGCCGTATCGTTCTCTACTGTGACATGACAATTAAAAGCGTTTTCAAGGTGTGTTTTTATTGTTACACCTTGCCACTCTTTTAGGTGAGGGGCTCTCTTTATTGTGGTCTTATCTTCCTGTAGTGTTCCTGGGAAACCGGCGACGACTGCTGTGATTGGTTCTCCTTCTGTTATGGATGCTACAGCTTCTTGTGCTTTGTGTAACCATTCAGAAAAGTTTTGAGGTGTTTCGAAAATAATAGGAGTCTTAAAAGTAGCCCTGTCGTCTGTTCTTGCTACTCGAGTCTTCGTTCCCCCTATGTCGAAAAGAATATAGATACTCATGGTGTGCTATGTTATGGGTCAATCATCTTCTTCTTGAAGAGTTGAATAAAAGGTGTTTTGTAAGGTTCTACTTGGTTGTTGAGGGCGCTATAGGTTGCCATGAAATATCCAGTGAGTAGTGTCTCTAGGATCTGTTTAGGGTTAGTGTGGTCTGTGGTGATTGTTGCTACTCTAAAAGACTTTTCTTTATAGAGTTCCTCCATGACCGTATATCTTTTTTGGATTCTCTGATGATCGTAAGTAGAACTAAGAAGGAGGAATCCGAAATGTTCATGCTCGTCATGTTCTCCATCTCTTACGAAGCCGTGGAGCTCGTTATGGTTGGCTTCCGGTATGATACTTACAAAGGCAGGTACCTTTGGTCCTTCTGTAAGAGATGCTTTTATACCCTGTGCTACAGCATAGAGTGCTTTGGTTGTGTAGAGTACGATATATTTTTTGTTATAAAGATCTGCGAGGATTTTGCCTTTTGTTTCGCACGCTGTGCTGTTAAGGGTGCTCACTGCGTTTTCTAGTTCCTGCACTTTTGAGTGTTCACCCATAAGGGTAAGGATAGCAATCATCTGGTGAACCAGAGCGAAGCGGGGCTCTAGATTGGTGTCAGGAAGTGTGATGTGAGGAATATTTCTGTCAACTGCTTCTTCTCTAAGTGTTCCTCCTTTACTTACTACCGCCATTGCAACACCCTCTCTTGTGCATCTGTCGAAGGCGTCGAGTACTTCTTCTGTTTCCCCAGAATAAGAATTGAGAATCACAAGGGTATTTGAAATATCAATATCTTCTGGAAGACCGTAAGAGTTATGAAGTGTAAGAGGAAGAGAAGGGAACATTGTCATAAGAAGGAGTGCTCCGGTTGCAGAGCCTCCCATGCCAACCACAACAGTTTTCTCTTTTGTAGGGAGAGATGCTTCGAACTCTATGTTCGGTGAAAAGGATGTTTGTTCTTTGAAAGTGTAGAGGGGTTCAAGTGGTGTTGTCATAATGTGTAATGATTATTGTGGAAGTTCACATATTCCTAGGCGGGACATCGCCTCGTTGTACTTAAGCATAGTGCGCACATACTCTGCGTGGCTCCATGTGAGAGGGTTGGCAGAAAGTTGTTCTCCTGTGAACGGATGAAGTTGCTCTGAGAGTACACCTGACAGAGGGGAGTGTGTAACGACCCACTCGAGCCAGTAGGTTACTTTCTTCAAGTCTTCTACGTTTTCTGCGGTTTCAGCATAGTATTGAGCAAGCCATAGCGTGGTGATGTACCAAGGGTTAGGTACGCCATCGACATGCATGTAGTATTTGTCACCCTCATAACGAGGGATACCGTCGATGCCTGTATGAAGGCGGAGCTTTTCTTCGATAGTCTTAATACATGTTTTGACAATGTCGTCTTTAGGATCAAGTAATTTAAAAGCGAAGACACCGTAGATACTCGACATGTCGATTGTGGTATCGTAGACGAGCTTGCCATCTTTTTTGTTACACATCTTCACGAACATCTTAAGATCTTTATCATAAAGGTGGGTAAGTATCGCGCCACGCATGCGGTCTTTTATTCTTGAAAAGAGAAGCTCATCTTGTTCTTTTCCGAAGAGTTGAGCGAATTGTACACCCGCTTCTAGTCCTGCGTACACCGCACACGCGGAGATGCCATGCTTTTCTTCCCAAAGATCATAACTTGGAAGTGGGAGACCTGTCTCTTCATCAATGAACTCTGCGAGGAAGGTGAGCATTATCTTGATAGTGGAGTTGTAGTGAAGCTCGATAAAGTCAATATCTTTAGTTCGCTTGTAGTAGTCCCACAGTGCTACGAGTACAAGCGCTGTCTCATCTTCTTGAATTGGGAGTATCGGTGTGCCATTTTTTACGAATGCATGCCATGAACTACCAAGAGATTTGTCAGAGCGGTACTTATGCATGAGATAGCCGTCAGGCTCTACGACATCGTTACAAAATTTGAAAAAGTGTTTCGATATGTTGTACTCACCAACCTCAAGGAGTGCGAGCACCGTCATTGCACCATCTCTTGGCCACATGTAACTGTACGTATCTCTCCCGTGCTGAAGCATTCCTGAGTCGCCAGATGCTACGATGGCGCCTCGGTTGTCGATATTACCTCGTATGTAAAAGAGAGATTTTTTGAAAAGTTCTAGGTTTCTCTTCGCGGTGATATCACATGAAAGGTATTCTTGGTGAGTGAGCCACGCTTTCCAAAATTTGGAAGTTGATTCGATGATGTAGTCTGGCCCTTTATAGAGAATATGTTCATGGAGTTCGTAGACTTCTCGTTTAGTTTCTCCAACAGTAATCCAGTAGTAGACAGTCTTCTTTTCTTCCTTGTGAAGCGTAAGAGGTACAGAGAATACAGAATCAACATGACCATGCTCTATCGGGTTTTTGGAGAGGGTTCCGTCTTCTGCATCTTTGAAGGTGCCTTCCTTTCCCTCTATACCATACAGTCCAACGCTATAATCTGAGAAGGGGATATCGCTACTCTCAGCATACATCATGAACATTCTCCTGCCTTCGTAGTGAATGATAGTATTCTTCACAGGGTCGTAGTACGCGGTGTCTTCTTGTGCGGTGCTGTAGAGAGAGAATACTTGATGGAAGAAGAGCTTGATTTCTTCTTTGTGTTCGGTGTGATTGATGACATCTATCTTTCGTATGAAAATATTTTTTTCATTATAGACAACATCAGTGAAAAGGAGTTCAAGGTGTGTTTCCTTGTTGTAGCATCGCATTGTTCCAACGAAGGTGTCTTGGTGTAAATCTATTGTTGTTTCCCAGACGCTGTCGCTTAGCCAAGAGAGTTTTCCTCTTTGCCAGATTCCTATTTTGTGAGCTTCTCCGCGAACGTGGTTTTCTACGCCAACGTACGGAAAGAAGAAATCACTCACCAAGCCTCGCTCGTCGAGTCCGACCATAATGTTACCGTTAGCTAGTATGAGTGATTTCGACATGATGTGTTATACGATATGCGCTCGCAACTTCAGGTCTGCAAGAGCGTTAGTGAACGCGATAAAAGCCTCGTAAGGTGACTCGTAGGGAGAGAAATACTTGTGCACGTCGCCATCTGAGAACCACTTAGTACACATATAGTAGACATGGTCAGAGGTCTGTAATTTACGCCAGTCGTCGATAATCTTCTTATCTTTTGTGGCGAGTATTTGGTGTTCAATGCGATACAGCTCTGCAATGGATGACTGTTGCATTGCATTTCCCGTCCACGCTGAAAGATCTCGCTCTGTGTCTGCCCAGGTGACAATGTTTGGCATGTCTACTGTATCTCGAACAGGGTATGCTTTACATGTTTCAGAAAGGGTAAGGAATCCGTTGTCTTTATTTTTGAAAATTTCTTCAGGAAGGTGTTTTAGAAATTCGAAGATTCCTGTCGACTCCCACTGATGCTCCCCAAAAGTCTCATAGTCCATGAAGAGATTGACGGTCTCACCGTTACCGTTGATAGAATTCACCCATGTGCCGAACTTGCCTGCGGTGAGAGGCCACTCAGGCCAGTTCTTATCACCGAAACGAAAGGCGATATCATCAGAAAGGCGGTAATTTTTTAGGAGAAGTTTTATTTTCGAGGTTCCTTTAGGTTGGTAGACGAAGTTAGACGATCTCCATCCAAGTACAGGGTCCCACCCTTCTGCGATGATACCTTTATATCCTGCTTGCTCTGCCCACTGCGCTAAGTCGTTCCTGTAGGCGAGTTCAGTGTTAGAAAATACTTTTGGTGTTACTCCGAAGATTCTTTTTAACGTTTTGTTCTGAAGCTTTACCTGCTCCTCAAATTCTGAGAGTGAGTAGTAGAACGCAAGAGAGTGGTAATAGGTCTCACCTAGCACTTCCACACGTCCTGTGTCTACGAGTTTCTTGAATGTTTCGAGTGTTGCAGGAGCATGTTCTTCGAGTTGCTCAAGAAGAGTACCAGAAAGAGAGATACTGAATTTAAAGTCAGGATGCTTTTTCAGTAATTCAAGGAGGAGTTTGTTCGTTGGTTTGTAGGACTTCTCACAAATTTTCTTAAGAATCTTTACGTTGTTGGTGTTGGCTTCTCCTTTATCATTAAAATATTCATGATCATGTCCAATGTCGAAAGCACGATAATTCTTTATACGAAATGGTTGATGGGTTTTTAGGTAAAGAGCAATTGTTGGCATGATGTTTTTTTAGGTTACGGAGTTATAAATAGTTTTTATCTTCTTGGCTGCTTTGTCCCAAGTGATTCCTTTCACTTGTCGCAAACCTTCGTGATGAAGCGTGCTTCGTAAGGAAGGGTTGCGGACTACTGCGAGGATGTCATTGGCCATCTTGTCAGTGTCCCAGAAGTCAACCTTAAGTGCATGGGTGATGACTTCCGCAGCGCCTGACTGCTTGGAGAGGATGATCGGTGTACCATGACTCATCGATTCAAGGGGGATGATACCAAATGGTTCTGAGACCGAAGGTATCACCATCACATCTGCAAGTGAGAAAAGAACAGGGAGATCCTCGAGCTTATAGTACCCCGTGAAGAGGAAGTGCTCGCTTATATTCATATGCGCAGTGAGTGACTTAATCTGATGCTCCATGTCACCTGTGCCTGCTACTATGAAGTATACACTCTTATCATGCTCAAGTACCTTCTTCGCGGCGTGGATAAAGTAGTCCACGCCTTTCTGTATAGTGATACGACCAGCGAAGAGTACTATCTTCTTACCTTGCTTCTTTAGGTTCTGAAGAGGGGTGAAGCGCTCACTGCGTGCAGTGATTTGTTCTGTGTTGCCATTATGGACGACACTTACCTTGTGCGGGTCTATGCCGTAATGCTCGACGATGGTGTTCTTCGTGAGTTCGCTCACTGCTATGATGTGGTCAGCTTTATGCATACCTTCACGTTCCTTGTTGTAGACCTGCTGGTTCACATGTACTCCTGCACATCTATCAAATTCTGTCGCGTGCACGTGTGCAATGAAAGGTTTTCCCGTTAGGTTCTTGGCTGCGATACCTGCAGGGAAGCATAGCCAGTCGTGGGCGTGTATAACATCAATTTGTTCTAGGCTCTTCCTGGGGAGTGTGGCTACAAGTTTCCCGTAATGTTCAACTTGTTCAAACAAGGTTCGGGGAATTATTTTCCCTCCAGCTTTAATAAAGGTGTGAAGCTTCTTCTCGTATTCTACAGAAGAAAGGTAGGGGTTCTGTAGTTCCCTTGCTAAGGTTTCGAGGTGAGTGCTTGTGATTATTTCTGGTTGACTCTTGTGTGCGTCGGTGAAGAGTACTTCAACCTTTTGTTCCTCGAGAGAAGGGAGTGATTTTGGGAGCACAAAACACACATGTACATCGTTATCAATAAGTGCATGTGCCATACCTTTACAGGCAACACCCAAACCACCGCTGTGGTGTGGTGGGTATTCCCAACCAAACATGAGTACCTTTTTAGCGGTCATTATACGCTGAGTATAGCCTGTACTTCTCATGTGTGAAAGTCAAAACAGTGGATTACTATATTTTTTTATACGTAAGTGATCAGGATAACAAAAAAGCCCTACAGTGTAGGGCTTTCAAGGTGTTTCCAGGGGTGATTTTCTAGAACAGGTGAGCACGTGGGTGATATCTTCCGCTTTTGTTGCAATGAGTGCATAGTACTCTGCTTCCTTATAGTGCCGTAGTTTTTCAAATACGTCACTTAGGCTTATGTACGCAATCTGACTCATTGAGAGAAAGTAGTCAGCAGACACCCTTGCACGGATATGTCTTTCTGGAAAAAGTCCAGCGATGAGAAGTGCGTGATCTCCTGTTTTTTCTAAATGTAATGCTTTGACAGTGTCTTTTTCTTCTAAGCTTTTCAGATAGAGCGATGCCACAGGAATATCAAGCAGGTGTGTATTGTGCATATGCCTCATTAACATGAAGACCGTATGACTTTCTGCTTGCTCACTAAGAGTGGTGCCGGAGCGTCTTTGTCCTTCCTGAACCAAAGAGACCCACAACGCTGTTTCGGTGGTCTGGTCGATGTACATGATTAACTGAACCTTTCAAAAGAACATGCGATTGTTCTATACTTAACGTTTTTGAAATGTTTGTCAAATAGGATAGGTAGCACAGAGTGCGTGCTTAGTCGTGTTTCAGGGATACCACTACACAGTATGAGGTGTATGCTTGTTATTTTTCTTGTAGATATAGAGCGGTATAAGTCCTACAAGTATTCCTCCTATTCCTATC
>ERZ724505.1098-NODE-1098-length-15479-cov-5.726206_pt1 | contig 15479 bp, 15 predicted proteins | sample MGYA00376038_ERZ724505 | MGnify/ENA primary metagenome ERZ724505 (study PRJEB28724, sample SAMN07190884) | wastewater metagenome | isolation source: effluent of sewage treatment plant in Hong Hong | place: Hong Kong | collected 2016-03-17 ... | reverse complement strand
AATCGGCCAGATTTACACCCGTTTCGAAAACGCAGGTCTGAAAGTGATTGCTGCCAAGATGAAGCAGCTGTCGCGCGCTGAAGCAGAAGGCTTCTACGCAGTGCACAAAGAGCGTCCTTTCTTCAAGGATCTGGTTGATTTCATGGTGTCGGGCCCGGTAATGATCCAGGCTCTGCAAGGCGAAAACGCCATCGCCAAAAACCGCGACCTGATGGGCGCTACCGATCCGAAGAAAGCGGAAAAAGGCACCATTCGCGCCGATTTCGCCGATTCGATCGATGCCAACGCCGTCCATGGCTCCGACAGCGCCGAGAATGCCGCGATTGAAATCGCCTACTTCTTTGCCGCTTCGGAAGTTTACGGCCGCTAAGCAGGAAATCATGGCAAATAACCTGCTCGATTACGATCTCGATGGTTTGACCGAATATTTCGCGTCGATCGGCGAAAAGCCGTTCCGCGCCAAACAGGTGTTGCGCTGGATGCATCATTTCGGCGCCGACAACTTTGACGCAATGACCGATATCGCCAAGAGCCTGCGCGAAAAGCTGCAGGTGCAGGCGGAAATTCGCGTACCGGAAATGATCACCGGGCAGGAATCCGACGATGGCACCCGCAAGTGGCTGCTCAACGTCGGTGCCAGTAACGGGGTCGAGACCGTCTTCATTCCCGACGACGGTCGCGGCACCCTGTGTGTATCATCGCAGGTGGGCTGTGCGCTGGAATGCACGTTCTGTTCCACCGGCCGGCAGGGCTTCAACCGCAACCTGACTACGGCCGAAATCATCGGCCAGCTGTGGTGGGCCAACAAGGCTCTCGGCCGTGATCCGAAGGGTGAGCGCATCGTCAGCAATGTGGTGATGATGGGCATGGGCGAGCCGCTGGCAAATTACGAAAACGTGTTGCGGGCGATGCGCATCATGCTCGAAGACAATGCCTACAACCTGTCACGCCGCCGCGTGACACTGTCTACGTCCGGTCTGGTGCCGGCGATGGATCGCCTGAGAGACGATTTGCCGGTAGCGCTGGCAGTCAGCCTGCATGCGCCCAACGATGCGCTGCGCGATGAAATTGTGCCGATCAACAAGAAGTACCCGCTGAAAGAGCTGATGGCGGCTTGCGTGCGTTATATGGAAAAAGCGCCGCGCGACTTTGTGACTTTCGAATATGTCATGCTCGATGGCGTCAACGACACCGCCGAGCATGCGCGCCAGCTGGTGGCGCTGGTGCGCGATGTGCCGTGCAAGTTCAACCTGATTCCGTTCAATCCGTTCCCGAATTCCGGCTATCAGCGTTCCGGTAACGATGCGATTCGTCGTTTCCGTGAAATTCTGCAGCAGGCAGGCTATGTTGTAACCACGCGCAAGACGCGCGGCGACGATATCGATGCGGCTTGCGGCCAGCTGGCCGGTCAGGTCGAAGACAAGACCAAGCGCCAGCTTCGGCGCATTGTGGAGATTCGTGCATGATTCTGCGCCGGATTGTCTGGCCGTTGCTGTGTTGTGTGGCGCTGGTGCAGACCGCCGGGGCCGATGAAGACAGGGACCTCAATCGGGCGAAAATTCATACCGAACTGTCAACCCAGTATTTCCTGCGCGGCCAGTACGGTTACGCACTGGAAGAAGCGAATATCGCGATCAAGGCCAAGCGTGACCATGCCGCAGCCTATAACGTTCTGGCATTGATCAATGCCGAACTCAAGGAAGACGACGAAGCCGACAAGGCATTTCGCAACGGCCTGGACTACCAGCCGGCCGACTCCGATCTGAATCACAATTACGGCTGGTTTTTGTGCGAGCGTGGCCGGGCCAAGGATTCGCTGAAATACTTCCGCGCCGCACTGCGCAATCCTCTGTACGAAGCACCGGAAAAGGCACTGGTCAGTGCCGGTGTGTGCTCGATGCGCAGTGGTGACTTTGATGGTGCGTTGACATTTTTCGACAAGGCGCTGAAGCTGAAGCCGGATTACCCGCCGGCCTTGTGGAATCTGGCCAACGAAAGCTTCAGGGCCGGCAAGCCGGGCGATGCGCGCCGGTATCTGTCGCGCCTGAACCGGATTGCCGAACCCACTGCCGAAGCGCTCTGGCTCGGGGTTCGGGTCGAGCGTCGGCTTGGTGACAAGGACGCCGAATTGGACTATGCCAATAAGCTGAAGAAGCAATTCCCCGAATCCAAAGAAGCAGCAGAAATGCTCAACGGACAGCCCTGATGATGGATGCAGACGTAGTGGTGGAGAACGGCCCGGCCAGTGCCGGCTCGTTGTTGCGCAAGGCACGCGAAGCCAAGGGAATGAGCCTGGAGGATGTGGCGGGCAAACTCAAGTTGTCGCGTCGGCAGATCGAGGCGCTGGAGGCTGACAATTTCTCCGAATTGCCAGGGCTGACGTTTGTGCGTGGCTTTGTGCGCAATTATGCGCGCGTACTCGATATCGATCCTGACCCGATCCTGGCCTATCTCGATGCCGGGCCGCAAACACTGGCGCAGCTGCGCGCCAGCGACCCCCCGGCAGAGCCTAGGGCGCCGCAACTGGTCAAGTTGCCGCAACGTTCCGGCTATCTGCGCCCACGGCGCGTGCCGGTAAAGCTGATTGCCGCTCTGGTGCTGGCTGCATTGCTGGCAGGCGGTGGTGCGTTGCTGGTGCACCAGTCCAGCCTCGAGCCGGAATTGACGCTGGCGCCTGCCAGCACGCCGACTCCGGCTGTGGAAACAGCGAAACCGGAGCTGCCGGCTGAAGCGAATGCCGCTGCGTCAACGGCTCCGGCTGCACCGGCAGATACTGCGGCACCGGCGGCTGCCGCATCCGGCTCAACCGTGGCTCCGGCGGTGGCGGCTCCTGCCGGCGAGGCTGCTGCCGGCACGACCGGTGCTGCAGCTCCTGTTTCCGTTGTGCCGGCATCCACCGTTGCGGATGGGGCGGGGCAGTTGCGCTTGGCGTTCGAAGGCGATTCCTGGGTGGATATCCGCGATGCCGACGGCAACAAGGTGGCATCCAAGCTGTACAAACCGGGAGCGGAAGATACGCTCAGTGGCAAACCGCCGTTCAAGCTGGTGATCGGCAATGCGGCGCAGGTCAAACTCTTCTATAATGGCCAGCCGGTTGATCTGGCTGCCCATGTCAAAATCAATGTGGCGCGTCTAAAACTCGAATGATTTCAAGGGGCCGGCGCAATTAAGCGCCGGTTTTGCTAGCGGGCTGTATCATGTTTCACGTAACCATTCCCCGGCGCAAAAGCCGGCAGATTCGTATTGGCAGTGTGCTGGTCGGCGGCGATGCGCCGATTTCGGTGCAGACCATGACCAATACCGAAACCTGCGACGTCGATGCCACCGTGGCGCAAATCGAGCGCGCTGCCAAGGCAGGTGCCGATATCGTGCGTGTGTCGGTGCCGTCGATGGAGGCTGCCGAGGCGTTTGGCGCCATCCGCAAGCGTTCGCCGGTGCCACTGGTGACCGACATCCATTTCGACTACAGGATCGCGTTGCGGGTTGCCGAGCTTGGCGCCGATTGCCTGCGTATCAATCCTGGCAATATCGGCCGTGAAGACCGCGTGCGTGCGGTAGTGCAGTCGGCCAAGGATCATGGCATTCCGATCCGTATCGGAGTCAACGCCGGTTCGCTGGAAAAGGATCTGCAGAAAAAATATGGCGAGCCGACGCCGCAAGCGCTGGTGGAATCGGCAATGCGCCATGTCGAAATCCTCGACCGGCTGGATTTCCACGACTTCAAGGTCAGCGTCAAGGCGTCCGAAGTGTTCATGGCGGTCGAAGCCTACAAGCTGCTGGCGCAGCAAATCGAGCAGCCGCTGCATCTGGGGATCACCGAAGCGGGCGGTTTCCGCTCCGGTGCGGTGAAGTCGGCAATCGGCTTGGGCATGCTGCTGGCACAGGGTATCGGCGATACCATTCGCGTATCGCTGGCGGCCGATCCGGTCGAAGAAGTGCGCGTCGGTTTCGATATCCTCAAGTCGCTGCATTTGCGCAACAAGGGGGTGAACATCATCGCTTGCCCGTCGTGCTCGCGCCAGGAATTCGATGTAATCAAAACCGTCAACCTGCTGGAGCAGCGCCTGGAAGACATTACCGAGCACCTCGACGTGGCTGTGATCGGCTGTGTGGTAAATGGTCCGGGCGAAGCCAGGGAGGCCGATCTCGGCGTGGCTGGCGGTAGCCCGAACCTGTTTTACGTCGATGGCAAACCGAGTCACAAGGTAGATGCCAACGACATCGCCGATGAAATGGAGCGCCAAGTGCGCGCCAAGATCGAATTACGCCGCCAGCTCGGACTGGATCAGGCGGCTGCCGGCAAGATCATCCCGATCAAGCCGGCATGAACCGAAACACGAAACCAAGTAAAAAGACTGTATTGAATGAGTAATCCGATTCAAGCCATTCGCGGCATGAACGACATCCTGCCGGAAGATTCGGTCTGGTGGCTGCGCTTCGAAGCCATTGTGCGCGAGTGGGCCGATGCCTACGGCTATCGCAACATCCGTACCCCGATTGTGGAAAAAACCGACCTGTTCGTGCGCTCTATCGGCGAAGTGACCGATATTGTCGAAAAGGAGATGTACAGCTTCGAGGATTCGCTCAACGGCGACAAGCTGACATTGCGTCCGGAAGGCACCGCATCGTGCCTGCGCGCGGTGCTGCAAGCCAATTTACTGCATCAGGGCCCGCAGCGCCTGTATTACACAGGTCCGATGTTCCGCCACGAACGGCCACAAAAGGGGCGCTACCGTCAGTTCCACCAGGTTGGTGTCGAGGCGCTCGGCTTCAATGGCCCGGATGTCGATGCCGAACTGATCCTGATGACGGCCGATCTGTGGCAACGTCTGGGTTTGCGCAACATTCAGCTGCAGCTGAATACGCTTGGCTCGGCCGACGAGCGCGCTGCTCATCGCGAACAGCTGATTCGCTATCTTGAGGCGCATCAGGAGCAGCTGGACGAAGATTCGCGCCGCCGCCTGCACAGCAATCCGCTGCGCGTGCTGGATACCAAGAATCCCGAGCTGCAGGCACTGGTCGAGGCGGCACCGAAGTTGATCGATTTTATCGGTGATGCATCGCGGCTGCATTTTGACGGCCTGCAAGCCTTGTTGCGCCAGGCCGGTATCGATTTCGTCATCAACCCACGGCTGGTGCGCGGGCTGGATTATTACAATCTGACCGTGTTCGAGTGGGTGACAACCGAACTCGGTTCGCAAGGCACTGTATGTGGCGGCGGCCGCTACGATACGCTGGTGGAGATGCTCGGCGGCAAGCCGACACCGGCCTGCGGTTTCGGTATGGGTATCGAGCGCCTGCTGCTGTTGATGCGCGAACAGGGGCAGGAACTGGCGCAGCCGGCGCCGGATGCTTACATTGCCTGCTTTGGCGACACGGCGACCGGATTCGCACTGCAGGCGGCGCAGGAACTGCGCCGGGCTGGACTGGCAGTACAGATGCACTGCGGCGGCGGCAGCTTCAAGTCGCAGATGCGCAAGGCCGACGCCAGCGGTGCCCGTGTTGCCGTCATCATCGGCGACGACGAGGTGGCAGCGCAGAAACTCAGCATCAAGCCGCTACGCGGCGAAGGTGCGCAGCAAACGCTGGCGTTGGCTGAAGCTGCGGCATACATAAGGCAAACAGAGGATTGAAATGGCAGCATACGATCTGCAGGAACAGGAACAGATAGCGAATCTCAAGGCATTCTGGAAAAGCTGGGGTACGCCGATCGTGGTCGCGCTGCTGGTGGGCGTGACAGCGGTGGTCGGCAGCAAGCTGTGGAACGGCCACAAGCAGAAGCGTGCCGAAGCGGCGTCGGATCTGTATGTCGGTATGGAGAAGGCGGTCAAGGCCGGCGATGCGGCCAAGTCCAGGGCACTGGCGCTGCAGCTGCGCAGCGACTACCAGAATACGCCGTACGCAGTGCGTGCGGCGATGATGCTGGCGCAGACGGCAATCGCCAGCAAGGATCTGAAAACTGCGCAGACCCAGCTGCAGTGGGCGTTGGACAATACGGCTGAAGACGATCTGAAGGATCTGCTGCGTTTGCGGCTGGCGGCGGTGCAGCTGGATCAGAAGCAGTATGCCGAGGCACTGAAAACACTCGAAAACAAAGCCGATGAAGCTTACCTGGCGCTGTTTGCCGATCTGAAAGGCGACATCCTGTTTGCGGAGGGCAAGACTGCCGAGGCGGCCAAGTCCTATGAAATAGCCATCAACAAGGCTGACAAGCAATCGCCGTTGCACCAGCTCTTGCAATTCAAGGTCGATGCACTGGGAGGCAATAAGTGAAACATTGTCGCGCCTTGATGGTGGCCGGGCTGGCCAGTCTGTTGCTGGGCGCGTGCGCATCGACCGACAATGCGCCGATTCCGGCCCCGTTGCCCAAGATCACCGAATTTAACCAGATGGAGCGTCTGTGGCGTAATCGTGTCGGTGCGGCGGAAGAATTTGTCTTTGTTCCCTGGCTATCCGAAGCGGGCATTGTCTATGCGGTTTCGGCCAAAGGTGTGATCGAGGGATACGAATTTGCCGGCGGCAAGCAGGTCCTGACGATCAAGACCGGCAAGCCGGTGTCGGCCGGCGTTGGCGGCGACGATCAGGCGCTGTATGTTGGCACCGCCAAGGGCGAAGTGCTGGCCTATGGCTTCGATGGCAAGCCGAAATGGACTGCGCGCGTGGGCAGCGAGGTGCTGGTTCCGCCCAAAGCGGCGTCGGGCCTGGTACTGGTGCGCGCCAACGATGGCAGTGTCGTGGCGCTGGATGCACGCGACGGCGCGCGCAAATGGAGCTACCAGCGTTCCTTGCCATCGTTGACTCTGCGTGCTCAGGGGGCTGTGCTGGTCAGTGGGCGCAAGGTGATCGTCGGCATGCCGGGAGGTAAGCTGGTGGCGTTGAGTCTGGCGGATGGCGGAATCCTGTGGGAAGCGGCGATCGCGCAACCGCGCGGCGCCACCGAACTGGAACGCATCGCGGATATTGCCAGCAGCCCGGTTAGCGATGGTCACATGGTCTGTGCCGTCGCCTATCAAGGGCGTTTGAGCTGCGTCGATGGCGAAACCGGCAATCCACTGTGGGCGCGCGACGTCAGCAGCAGCTACGGTGTCGGCATCGATTTGCGCAATGTCTACGTGACTGACGAGCTGGGTGCGATTTCGGCGTTCGACAAGCAGAACGGCCGCAATCTGTGGAAGCAGGGCCGCCTGTATGCTCGTGCTGTAACTGCTCCGGCGGTGATGGGACGCTTCGTTGCCGTGGGCGATTACGAGGGTTACCTGCACCTGTTGTCGACCGAGGACGGTTCGTTTCTGAGCCGTGCCAAGACCGACGGTTCGGCGCTGCGCTTTGCGCCGCAGCCAACGCAGGAAAAACTGCTGGCGCAGACCGCCAACGGCGGGACTTTCCTTTTTGGAATCAAATAGTTTGACTGTTGTTCCGGCCCTCGCGAGGAGGCGGCAAACGTTGCCGTCCAGCCGGAGATGAAAGGTGTTGCATGAAACCGACAATAGTATTGGTAGGTCGACCGAATGTCGGTAAGTCTACACTGTTCAATCGCCTGACCCGTACCCGTGACGCGATCGTTGCCGATATGCCGGGGCTTACCCGCGATCGCCATTACGGCACCGGCAAACTGGGCGGCAAACCCTATCTGGTAGTGGATACCGGCGGCTTCGAGCCGGTTGCCAAGGATGGCATTTTCCACGAAATGGCCAAGCAGACACTGCAGGCAGTGGATGAGGCCGATGCGGTGATTTTTCTGGTCGATGGCCGCAACGGACTGTCGGCACACGACAAGGTGATCGCCGACCATTTGCGGCGCTCCGGCCGGCCGGTATATCTGGCGGTCAACAAGGCCGAAGGTCTGAATCTCGGCGTGATCACTGCCGAATTCTTCGAACTTGGTCTGGGCGACCCGATCGGCGTTTCCGCTGCGCATGGCCTGGGGGTGCGCGAGCTGATCGATCTGGTGCTGGACGATCTGCCGGATGCGGGCGACGAGGAAAAAGAGGCGCTGCATCCGAAATTCGCGATTGTCGGCCGCCCCAACGTCGGCAAATCGACACTGGTCAACAGTATTCTCGGCGAGCAGCGGGTGATTGCATTCGACCAGCCGGGCACCACGCGCGACAGCATTTATATCGATTTCGAGCGCTCCGGCCGGCGTTACACCATCATCGACACCGCCGGCATGCGCCGACGCGGCAAAGTGACCGAGGCAATCGAGAAGTTTTCCGTGATCAAGACGCTGCAATCGGTCGAAGATGCCAATGTAGTGGTGCTGGTGCTCGATGCGCAGCAGGAAATCTCCGATCAGGATGCCAGTATTGCCGGCTTTGTGCTGGAAACCGGGCGTGCGCTGGTGGTGGCAGTAAATAAATGGGACGGGCTGGAACAATACAAGCGCGACTGGATCAAACGAGAGGTGGAACGCAAGCTCGGTTTTCTGTCGTTTGCCAAGCTGCATTTCATTTCCGCGTTGCAGGGGCAGGGAGTGGCGGCGTTGTTCAAATCGATCGATGACGCCTATGCGGCGGCAACGGCGAATCTGTCGACACCGCGTCTGACCCGCGTGTTGCTTGCTGCAGTGCAAAAACAGCAGCCGCCACGCAATGGCCTGCACCGGCCGAAAATGCGCTATGCGCACCAGGGCGGTGTCAACCCGCCGATCATCGTGGTTCACGGCTCCGGGCTGGATCAGGTGCCGGATAGCTACAAGCGTTATCTGGAGCGGTGTTTCATGGATTCGTTCAAACTGCAGGGAACGCCGTTGCGCATCCAGTTCAAGGTGTCCGGCAACCCGTTTGCCGAACGCTGAGAATGCAGCTTTTCGCTCCGGGAAAAAATGTTGCAGCGCGAACAAATGATTGGCGCATTCGTGTGAATTAAAGTAAAGTTGCAGCGGAATTTAGCAATTTGATACCACCTAAATTGGGAGAAAAATAATGAGCAGCAAAGGGCAGATGTTACAAGACCCGTTTCTGAATATCCTGCGTAAAGAACATGTGCCAGTGTCTATTTATCTGGTGAACGGTATCAAGCTGCAGGGCCAGATCGAGTCGTTCGATCAGTACGTTGTGTTGTTGAAGAATACTGTCACCCAGATGGTGTACAAACATGCCATCTCGACAGTGGTTCCCGCCCGTTCGGTCAGCATTCCCTACGATCAGCCGGCTCACGCCGCTGCTGGCGACGCCTGATTCCATTCTGGCCGGGGCGTAAAGACAACGCACATTGACTAGTCAATGTGCGTTGATCGTTTTTGTTCTACGGAAAAGCCTAATCAGTGTTTGAACGTCATCAAGGTGGCGACCGGGCGGTACTGGTCTGCCTCGATTTCGGTGATCCCGACTATCTCGATTCGCTGGAAGAGCTGCGTGAACTGGCTGCCAGTGCCGGCATCGAAACGCTGGACGTGGTGCGCGGCAAGCGCAGCCGGCCCGACCCGGCAACATTTGCCGGCTCCGGCAAGGTCGAGGAAGTCGCTGCCGTGGTGCGGGCGCATGAAGCCGACGTGGTGATTTTCAATCACGCGCTGTCGCCGGCGCAGGAGCGCAATCTGGAGCGTGGCCTGGAGTGTAGGGTGATCGACCGCACCACACTGATTCTCGATATCTTCGCGCAGCGCGCCAAGAGCCACGAGGGCAAGCTGCAGGTTGAGCTGGCACAGCTGAAACATATATCTACCCGCCTGGTGCGCGGCTGGACACACCTGGAACGGCAGAAGGGCGGTATCGGCCTGCGTGGTCCGGGTGAAACCCAGCTGGAAACCGACCGCCGCCTGATCGGCAAACGCGTCAAATTACTGCAGGACAAGCTGGACAAACTGCGCAAGCAGCGTGCCGTGCAGCGCCGCGGGCGCGACCGGGCCGGCGAACTGTCGGTATCGATTGTCGGCTATACCAACGCCGGCAAGAGCACGCTGTTCAATCGCCTGACCAAGGCGCATACCTATGCGGCAAATCAGTTGTTTGCCACGCTGGATACCACCAGCCGCCGGCTGTTCATCGATTCCGAGTTGTCGGTAGTGCTGTCGGATACGGTTGGATTTATCCGCCAGTTGCCGCATTCGCTGGTCGCAGCGTTTCTCGCCACGCTCGAAGAGACGCTGCGTGCCGATCTGTTGCTGCATGTGGTCGATTGCAGTCACCCGGCGCGCGATCAGCAGGTCGAGCAGGTAAATCTGGTACTGAAGGAAATCGGCGCCGACGATCTGCCACAGATTCTGGTCTGGAACAAGATCGATCTGAAGGAAATGCCGTCAAAGATTGAGCGCGATGAGTATGGTAGAATTCGCGCCGTGCATTTGAGTGCTATAACTGGCGAAGGTTTGGACTTGTTGCGCAGTGCGTTGAAGGAATTCGCACAGCAACACTCGACCGAACCGACCGATGACCATCGTCCGTACAATCCTGAACAATCCGTAGACTGATATCAATGGCACAAAACGATCCACAGTGGGGCAAAAAAGGTAACGATGGCCCGCCGGATCTGGACGAGATTTTGCGCAAAATGATGCAAAAGCTGTCCGGATTCTTTGGTGGCAGCAATGGCGGCAACCCCTTGCCCGACAATTCGGCCAAACTGTTTGCCGGCGGCGCCGGCCTGCTGGCGCTGCTGGTTCTGGGTATCTGGCTGGCTACCGGCTTCTATGTGGTCGATGCGCGCGAGCGCGGCGTAGTGCTGCGTTTCGGCCAGTATGTCGAAACCACCGATCAGGGGCTGCACTGGCATTGGCCGTATCCGATCGAATCGCGCGAGATCGTCAACCTGACCATGGTGCGCAATATCGAGGTCGGTCACCGCAACAGCGGTCACAACAAGGTTGCCGAAGAAGCGCTGATGGTTACCGGTGACCAGAACATCATCGATCTGCAATTCTCGGTGCAATACAACGTCAAGGACCCGCGCGCCTTCCTGTTCAACAATCGCAATAGCGATCCGGACGGCAAGGATCTGGTATTGCAGGTCGGCGAGACCGCAATTCGCGAAGTGGTCGGCAAGAGCCCGATCGATTTCATTCTCAATGAAGGCCGCGCCGAGATTGCCGACCGTGCCGGCCGGCTGATGCAGCAGATGCTCGACCGTTATCAATCCGGCGTCACCATCGCCAAGGTCAATATGTCCAACGCACAGCCGCCGGAGCAGGTGCAGGCCGCATTCGACGATGCGGTCAAAGCCGGGCAGGACAAGGATCGCCTGAAGAGCGAGGGTGAGGCCTATGCCAACGACGTGATTCCGAAAGCCCGCGGTCTGGCGGCGCGGCTGGAAGAAGAAGCCAATGCACACAAGCAGCGTGTGGTGGCGCAGGCCGAGGGCGATGTCAGCCGTTTCAGGCAGATATTGAACGAATACAGCAAGGCGCCGCAGGTAACGCGCGACCGCCTGTATCTGGATACCATGCAGCAGGTATTGAGTAATTCGACCAAGGTGGTGGTTGACCAGAAGGGCGGCAACAGCCTGCTGTACCTGCCGCTGGATAAGCTGATGCAGCTGTCCGGCCCGCAAGCGGCAGCTCCGGTGCCGGCTCCGCCTGTCGCTGCGCCGGTTGCCGCAGCGCCGGAACAGGCTGCGCGCGGTGCGGAAGCCAATGTCGGCGACAATCTGCGCAGTCGCGAGGTGGTACGCGGCCGTGAACGGGAGGGGCGCTGAACATGCAAGCCAATAAACTGATGCCCATGCTCGCGCTGGCCTTGCTGGCGGTGATGTTGCTGTGGATGGGGCTGTTCCGTGTCGATCAGCGCCAGTATGCAATGGTGATCCAGTTCGGCCAGATTACCCAGGTGGTGAAAACGCCGGGGCTGCATTTCAAGAAGCCGCTGTTCGAGAACGTGCGTTATTTCGACAAGCGCATTCTGACCATCGAGGCCGATGAACCGGAGCGCTTCAATACCGCGGAAAAGAAAAACGTGCTGGTAGACAGCTTCGTCAAATGGCGCATTGTCGATGTCGAGGCCTATTTCAAGAGCTTTGGCGGCGACGAGCGGCTGGCTGCCAACCGGTTGCGCCAGACCGTCAATTCGGCGCTGCGCGAGGAAATCGGTACGCGCACTGTGTCCGACGTGATTTCCGGCCAGCGTGAGCAGATCATGCTGGAACTGCGGCGCAAGGCGAATCGCGACGCGGCCAAGCTGGGTATCGAAGTGATCGATGTGCGCCTGAAGCGGGTGGACTTCCCGAGCAATGTCAGCGGTTCGATCTACGACCGCATGCGTGCCGAGCGTCAGCGGGTTGCCAACGAGCTGCGTTCCGAAGGGGCTGCCGAATCGGAGAAGATTCGTGCCGACGCCGATCGCCAGCGCGAGGTGATTCTTGCCAACGCTTACCGGAAAGCACAGGAGCTGAAAGGCGAGGGCGACGGCAAGGCCGCGGCGATCTATTCGCAGTCATACAGCCAGAATCCGGAGTTCTACTCGTTCTATCGCAGCCTGGAAGCCTACCGCCAGACGTTCCGCAGTAAGGCGGATGTGCTGGTGCTCGAACCCGGGTCCGAGTTTTTCAAATACATGAAGAGCGCGGGCAAGGCAGCGGGCAAATAGTTCATGCTTGACCATCTTCTGCCCGCGCTGGCCCTGATGCTGATTCTGGAAGGGGCCATGCCGTTCCTGTTGCCGAAGATGTGGAGACAAACGTTCAGCCGCCTGATCTCGTTCAACGACGGCCAGCTGCGTTTCATGGGCCTGTTATCGATCGTGATCGGCCTGTTTGTGATGTATTGTGCCGGCTGACCGGCAAACAGAGTTTTTGTTCATGCATACTTGGTTGTTACCCGAATACATTGCCGACATTCTTCCCGCCGAAGCGCGGCTGGTGGAAGAGCGTCGGCGCGCCCTGCTGGACCTGTTCCACGTACATGGCTACCAGCTGGTCAGCCCGCCGCTGATCGAATTCATCGAATCGCTGGTAACCGACGGCGAACTCGATTTGCGCACCTTCAAGCTGACCGACCAGTTGTCCGGCCGGCAGATGGGGTTGCGCGCCGATATTGCGCCGCAGGTGGCGCGCATCGATGCACATCTGCTCAACCGCAATGGCGTAGTGCGCCTGTGTTACGCCGGCAGCGTGGTGCATACCTTGCCGGGCAGCCTGCTCGGCAGCCGCGAGCAATTGCAGGTGGGGGCCGAGATTTACGGCCACGCCGGTGTCGAAGCCGATGCCGAAATCATCGGCCTGCTGCTGGACGCGTTGCGTCAGCTTGGCGTGAGCAAGGTGCAGCTGGACGTCGGGCACGTCGGCATTTTTCGCTCGCTGGTGGCGCATTTCGGCATTGTCGGCGAACAGCAGCAGACCCTGTATGCCGCGCTGCAGGGCAAGGATGCAGCCACTACCCGCGATGTGCTGGCGCAACTGCCGCCAGCGGCGGCACAGTGTTTCGGCGCGCTGGCGTCGCTGCACGGCGGTGCCGAAGTGATCGAGCGCGCCCGCACGCTCTTGCCGGATCTGCCGCAGATTGCCGTGGCACTGGACGCGCTGCTGGCCATAGGCCGGGCGGTGCAGGCCAAGGGTGCGGAGCTGTATTTCGATCTGGTCGAGCTGCGCGGCGCCAATTACCACAGCGGCCTGGTATTCGCCGCCTATGCACCGGGCTGGCCCAACAGTATCGCCCGTGGTGGCCGTTACGATGATGTCGGCAGCAGATTCGGCCGCGCGCGTCCGGCTACCGGTTTCAGCTTCGACCTGCGCGAGCTGATCGGCGGACTGAGCCTGCCGGATGCGCCGCAGGCCGTGCTGGCGCCGTACGGCGAACAGGATGTCGAGCTCGACTCGGCGATTGCCCGGCTGCGCCAGCAGGGCGAAATGGTGATCGTAGACCTGCCCGGCCATGGCTCCGGGGCGGGGGAACTGAATTGTGACCGTACACTGGTAAAAGTTGACGGGCAATGGATAGTCCGGCCGCTGTAATGCGGTCGTGAATGCAGACAAGCGCAAAATCGATGAGGTTGTGATGGCACGTAATGTTGTAGTAATTGGCACCCAATGGGGCGACGAAGGCAAAGGCAAAATCGTTGACTGGCTGACCGACCATGCGCAAGGTGTGGTGCGTTTTCAGGGCGGTCACAATGCCGGCCACACACTGGTGATTGGCGGCAAGAAAACCGTTTTGCATCTGATCCCGTCGGGGATTCTGCGTGACGATGTTGCCTGTTTCATCGGCAACGGCGTAGTGTTGTCGCCGCAGGCGCTGCTGAAAGAAGTCGACGAGCTGGAAGCTGCCGGCGTATCGGTGGCCAAACGCCTGAAGATTTCCGAAGCCTGCCCGTTGATCCTGCCTTACCACAGTGCCATCGATCTGGCGCGCGAGGCGGCCAAGGGTGCCGGCAAGATCGGCACCACAGGTCGCGGCATCGGCCCGGCTTACGAAGACAAGGTGGCGCGTCGCGCCATCCGTGTGCAGGATCTGTTCCATCGCGAACGTTTTGCCGCCAAGCTGGGTGAGGTGCTGGATTATCACAACTTCGCCTTGAAGCACTATTACAAGGTTGACACCGTTGATTTCCAGAAAACGCTGGATGAAACGCTGGCACTGGCCGAGCGCATCAAGCCGATGGTGGCCGATGTGTCGCGCACCTTGTACGACATGAGCCAATCCGGCAGCAGCCTGCTGTTCGAAGGTGCGCAGGGTACGCTGCTGGACATCGACCACGGCACCTATCCGTTCGTTACCTCGTCCAACTGCAGCGCTGGCGCGGCTGCACCGGGTGCCGGCGTGGCACCGCAGATGCTGCAATACGTATTGGGCATCACCAAGGCCTACACCACCCGCGTTGGCTCCGGCCCGTTCCCGACCGAGCTGTTCGACGAAACCGGCCAGTACCTGGCGACCCGCGGCCACGAATTTGGCTCGACCACCGGCCGTGCGCGTCGTTGCGGCTGGTTCGATGCTGCTGCACTGAAGCGCTCGATCCAGATCAACGGCGTATCCGGCCTGTGTGTGACCAAGCTGGACGTAATGGACGGCATGGAAACCATCAAGCTGTGTACTGGTTACGAGTGGGATGGTCAGCAGAGTGATATCCTGCCGGTCGGCGCCGAGTCGTTGTCGGAATGCCAGCCGATCTACGAAGAGCTGCCGGGCTGGACTGGCACCACCGTCGGCATCAAGCGCTATGAAGACCTGCCGGAAAACGCCAAGCGTTATCTGAAGCGGATTGAAGAAGTGTGCGGCGCGCCGGTTGATATCATTTCGACTGGTCCGGATCGCGACGAGACGATCGTCCTGCGTCATCCTTATAAAGGCTGAGCCTTGCCGCTGCGGCGGTAACGAAAAAACGGCATCCAAATGGATGCCGTTTTTGTTTGCCTGTTTTAAACCGGCCTGCAGCCCAATACCAGAGCGGCCTGCAGGGGCCGCGCCAGTATTGCTCTGCAGCCCGGTTTTATTTGACGCGCATGCCCGGTTTGGCGCCGTCATCCGGGTTGAGGATATACAGCCCGCCATCGCCGCCCGCCGCCAGCACCATGCCTTCGGACATGCCGAACTTCATCTTGCGCGGCGCCAG
>ERZ724505.1097-NODE-1097-length-15480-cov-4.729595_pt1 | contig 15480 bp, 14 predicted proteins | sample MGYA00376038_ERZ724505 | MGnify/ENA primary metagenome ERZ724505 (study PRJEB28724, sample SAMN07190884) | wastewater metagenome | isolation source: effluent of sewage treatment plant in Hong Hong | place: Hong Kong | collected 2016-03-17 ... | reverse complement strand
GGGAGGCCTCGCCGCCTCTACCCCGCGTCGGGCGGGCGGTCGCGCGGCAGCGAAGGCGCCGGGAGCGGATCGAGGTCGATCTCGAAGCCGGCGTCCGCCGCCGCCGCGCGATTCAGGCGCGCCCTGGCGTCATCCGGCAGCCCCAGGGTGGCCGCGATCGTCCTCGTCACCTCGGCCGTCATGGGGCTGGCGCCCGTCAGCAGCTGGCTGACATAGGACGGCGACACCCCCATGCGTGCGGCGAGGTCGGCCTGACGAAGATTGGTCGCCGCCAGCGCCCTGGCGACGACCTCTCCGGCCCTGGTCTTGGGCGCCGCCATCAGAGCGTGATGTCGTCGACCGCCGGCGCGCGGGGCCGCTCCGGCATCGGCTTGGGACCGGGGTTCCCGCCCGGCCAGAACTTGTCGCCCGCCTGCGCCCGCTGCCCGGAGAGGTACGAGGCATCGACGCGGCGGCCGGCCGAGAAGTCGGCGGTATTCGTCGCGGTCGCCCGCATCGCCGCCGACGCCTCGTCGAAGTCGAACTTGCCGTAGCCGATGGTCTGGGCGGCGGAGATGCCATACCGGGCGGCCATGCCGTAGGCGTCGATGTCGGCGCCCATGAAGATGAACTGCCAGCCAGCGTCGGTCCGCGCCTTGATCAGGGCGTGCAGGTCGGCCGATCCGTATTGGGTCGAGGCATTCTCCTCGCCGTCCGTCTGGATGACCATCACGACCTTGGCGCCGGGCTGCTCGGCGACCTGCTTGTCGACGGCGTGGATCATCTTGACCGCAGCGTCGATCAGCGGCGTGCCGCCGGCCGGGTGGTAGTTGGCGGTGCTCAGCTTCGGCGCACTGGCGATGGGGGCCGCCGAGCACAGCTTTTCGGTGCCCACCGAGCTGAAGGCGACGAGGTTGAGAAGGATCTCGGCGTCCTTCTCGGCCTGCAGGCCCTCGATGTAGCTGTTGAAGCTGCCGATGGTGACGGCGATCCCGTCGGCCATGGAGCCGCTGCGATCGAGCAGGAAGGAGACGATGGTCCGGTTCATGTGCGCCTCAAATTAAGTGAGTGGCTTACGTTTCACATGAAGCAGCCGTAAGCGCAACACTTAATTCGGTGCGCGGCGCCACGATGATTGCCACGGCGCCGCGCCGATGCGATCATCCCGTCGGGCGGCGTTGCCAGAGAGGCTGAATGGTGAGCGCCACAAGAGCCCAGGCGCGGCGTGGCGCGCGGCTGCCAGGGCTCGCGGGTTCGAATCCCGCACGCCGTCCACCACCAACCAGACCCACCAGTGAGACCACCATGACCATCTTCACGATCAAGCACGGGGAAGCGCTCGAAACATCGTTTCGAGTGCCCTCACTGTGGTCTCCGGGCGCACAGCCAGCAGTCAACCGGCTCATCCGACGAGCGCGGCGCCACCCATCATCAGGGCCAAAAGGCCATAAGTCGTGGCGCCCCAGACGGCCTCGCCCGTCTCGATGTTGCGGCCGAGCGCGTCAGGGCCGCTCGATAGCCCGAACGGGAGGCCGCCCAGCTTTTCGTGCGCGATCTCGTAGGCCGGCGCCTTGAGCGTGCCCGCGACGAGGAACAGGGCACCCACCAGCCAGTGCCCGTGCCAGATAGCAGCCACCGACACCGGGAGGTGGATGAGGACGCCGGTGAGCGTCAGCCCGGTCAGCTCGAACGTGGGGTCGCCATAGTCGGCCTTCTTGCGGAAGGCCCAGTAGAGGGCGGCCACGACGTAGTCGATCTTGTTCGGCCGCTCCGTCGCCTCGTCGCTACGGCCGCCGTCCATCTGCTCGCCATGCCCCTCGGAGGTGAGGATGGCGGTCGCCACCAGCACTCCCGCTGCCCAGGCGGCCGTCTCGACCGGCCCGCGCCCAGCCGCTACACAGAGCCCTGCGATCGCGGCGGCGTAGGGCGCGGCGGCCGAAACCAGGGTCGTGAGGCGCCGGAATCCGCGCGATCGGCCACCCTCCGGCCATCCGCCCCGGAAACGGTTCAGAAACGCCCCGCCGATGACGCCGGCGGCGGTCAGGCAGGCGAGTGCGAAAATGGCGATCATGGTGCCTCCGGTGGCTATCGTTTCCCCAGCATCTCGTCGCGGAATCGCTCGATCTTCGGCCCGTAGGCCCGGGTTTCGGCGGCGTGCCGGCCGGTGAACTGGTGCAAGCAGGCGACCGCCTCGGCCCAGGTGTCCGGGCGCCCGCAGGCGCGCCAGGAATTGAGCTGGTGGCTTGCCCCGCTGTTGTAGGACGCCATGGCGAAGCGGTGGTTCTCGATCGGCGCCAGCATCGGGGCCCACCGGCGCCATGTGCGGTGCTGGTCCGCCATGTAGAGGGCGCCATAGCGGATCGCCACCCGAGCGGTCGTGCGCGGCACGCTGCGCGGGTCGGTGCCCATTCGACGCGAGACGTCGGCCCAGGTCGCCCCCATGAATTGGGCGATCCCTTCGGCGCCGGCCGGCGACCGCGCCGCCGGGTTGCAGCGGCTTTCGGCGTAGAGCTGCGCCTTCCAGAAGAGCCAGTCCGGCCCTGCGCGCCAGTATTCCGCCGTCGCGGCCTGGATGGCCTCGTCGTATCGGTCGCAGGCCAGGAACTTGCCCGGGCGATGGACGGGGCGGGGGTCTGCCGCCAGAGCCGACCACGAGGCCACCAGAAGCGCCGCCGCGAGCGCCCCAACGGCAACCCGACGGATAGGGGCAAGAACGCGGCGGAATTTTGCCCCTACCGCGGCGCCGCGCTCGGTGGTCACTTCCACACCGCGACGACGATCTGCGCGCGCGCCAGCATGCCGGCGGCGACGAAGATCGAGAGGGCGATGGGGCTCTCCTTCATGGAGAGGAACACGTCCGCGAACCGGACGCGCGGCGCCCCTTCGCGCTGCGGGCGCGCGCTGCTGACGCCCTCCGAGATCTTCCTGGTGCTGTAGCGCAGCATGCCCTCGAACATGATCAGCGCAGCGGCGGCGCGCACGATGTTGTAGGCGAGATCGACCAGGAAGAGGTCGCCCCCCGGCCAGAAGCCGACCACCCCGGCCGAGATGGCGACCACGGTCACGGTCGCCCACCGCCCCCAGGTCTTGCGAATCCACTCCATTGGCCCCTCCAACAAAAAAAGGCGCCCATCGGCGCCCGTGCGGTTGACCGCCCGCAGAGGGCCGGCCATATTCGGGTGGCCCTCAGGGCGTTCTCTTTCCAGGGGAACGGCGGGGCCCGTATCGTGGTGGATCGGGTCCCGCCAACACCTACCGCCGCGCAGTCGCGCGCAGCATCCACGCCCACTTCTGATGGGCGGACATCCGATCCTGCAGATAGTTCGCGAGGCCAAGCTGGCCGGCGCCGTTGGCCGCGTTGTAGGCGGCCTGGAGCGTCTCCAGCACCTTCTCGCTATCCGCCAGCAGCATCTCCAGCATGGCCGCCGCGGACATGGTCGCAGGCGCGTCCTCGATGGCCGAGAGCTTGGCCATGCGGCCCATGGAGCCGGGCGCGTAGGAGCGGACGATACGCAGCTCCTCGGCCAGCCGGTCCACAGCCGCGATGGAGTCCTGGTAGATGTCCCCGAACAGGCCGTGCAGCTGCGGGAACCCCGGCCCCTCCACGTTCCAGTGGAAGCCGTGGGCCTTTAGGTAGAAGGCGAAGGTCGTGCCCAGCGCGCGCCGCAGGGTCTCATGCAGCGGGTTTTCCATTCTTGCCCCCACGGCGCTTCGTCCGCGCCTCCGTAGTCGGTTCGTGCGGCTTTCTCCGCACCAGGATTGCGCGCTCGGTGTGCCCCGTCGGCATCTTCTCGAACCAGTTCGGCAGCGGCTTCCACCGCGGCCAGAACTCGAACTCCGGGATCATTTGCGGGCGATCCGGAAGTGGACCGGCGGATGTGATACGGTCCTGGTGACGAGCGGGTTGATCTTGTAGGTCACCGAGACGAGGTAGCGGTACTCGCCGGGCGGGATAGCGTCGGGAAGATCGACCAGAAACTTGCGCCCGATGAAGCAGCCGGTCTCGGCCGTGGACTCCGTCGCCGGGAGCGCCCACACGACCCCGTCGACAATGTGCCGCTCGACGGTGCCGCGGATGGGTCGGTCGACGCAGTAGTTCCGAACCACCACCAAGTCGCCCCCCGCCGGCACCTCCGAGTTCTCCGCGTACTCGCCGCCGACGATCCGCATCGGCACGGCCGTGTCCGTGATCATGAAGAGGCCGATGGCCACAAGCCCTGCCGAGCAGACGCCGGCGACGATGGCCCCCAGTGCGGTGAAATAGTCGATGGGGGTGGGGTCGCGCTTCCCGCCGGCCGCGAACCTGCGCGCACGGTCCCAGAATCCGAGGTCTTCCTGGATATGCACCATCTCGGCCTCCCTCACTTACTGATCCCCAGCAGTTTGTAGAACGCCACGATCAAGCCTCCGGTGCCCGTAAATACGACGCCGTACAGGAACCGTCGGAAAAAATCGAACTCGGACCGGTCCACTTTGGAGGCGGAGAGATTCTCGATCGCCTTACCCTGCGCGAGGGACCGCTCCTGCAGCGTCGCGATATCCCGTTCCAGGGACCGGATATCCCGCGCGTTGCTTGCCTCCTCTCCCATCCCACACCCCCGCGAACATCAAGCCAGCCACTCTTTGACCTCTGCTCCGATGGTCCGCCACGTCGGCTGCGGGTACTCGATCGACGAGAGCACGCGCAGGCGACACAGGTAGCTTCTCCGGATCCAGCGCGCCGGCTCGGCCGCATCGTGGAGGAAGAAGCATGGCCTGTGGATGTCGCAGTACCGCTGGATGTCCTGCCATGCGTCGGCGGCATCGTCATCGACGAACGAGATGCCGAACTGCTTGGCGCGGCCGTTGCTCCTGACGAAGAAATACTCAGCGAGCCCTACCGACTCGTCGACCGCGGAATAGGACTCGACCCCGGTCCGGGCCCCGATGTCGTACTGGTGCGGCGGCGTATAGCCCTGCCAGACCCCAAGGTGCTCTATCTCGACCACCCCATCGGGGTTCGACGTGTCGGTGATGTCGAACCGCAGCCATCGGGTCGTCTGGTCGGTGGACGCCAAGCACACGGCCGTCGGCTTGTTGCCGTCCGTGCTGGTCGGCGTGTTCGGGGACACCCAGGCATCGAAGGTCTGATCGAAGGTCGGGCTCGATGTCAGGGCGGCCTCGGAAGAGGCGCCCCGCACCCTGATCGTCGCCGATGAGGTCAGGTTGTTGCCGACGAAGCTGAGGAACCGCCACGTCCTGGACTGCCCGAGGTCGATCACCCCGTAGGTGCTGCCCGTGGTGGCGTCCGTGGTGCGCGCCGCCTGGATCAGGCGGCGGGTGCGCAGGTTGGTGGCCGGGTACGCGGCGGCATAGCTGCCGCCAGTGATCGTGGCTGAGGTGAAGTCCTCCGCATCGAGCCAGTTCTTCCAGCCCAACATCATGACCATGGATCACCACCCAGCAAGGAAGGAGGGAGAGGGCGGGCTGTAGGTGTGCGAGGCAAGGACCTGGAAGGTGGCGCCGCGCGCGGTCCCGCTCGTGTTGTAGCCGAAGCACAGGTAGACGGTCCCCGTCAGGCCAGAGTCGTATCCGCCCGTACCCGCCGCCGGGTCCCCATCCCACGAGCCATTCTCGCCGAACCAGACCCTGCCATTGATGGTCGCCATCATCAGGACCGCGTTCGGTGCGCTGAGCCCGGTGGAGCCGATGGTGGAGCCGCCCAGCACGATGTTGCCGTCACTGCCGCGGATCGCGATGCCATCGGCGTCCTGCCCGAGGGCGGTCGCCATGTCCTTGGCGGCGTTGGCAATACCAAACCGCCATGCGACGTTGCCCGCGTTCTGGACGGCGGAGAGTTCGACGTAGCGCCCGAACGCGATGTCCACGCCCACGGTGGAGCGGATGGACCCGACCGCAGATGTCGAGCATGTCCGGTCGCTGTTCGTCAGCGTGTAGCTGCCGGACGAGTCCGCGCTATTCCAGAGCGGCTGGCTGGCGCCGGGGTCCGTTGGGCCGGACGGGGCGACACCAAGCCCGGTGAGGTGGGTGACCGCGAACATGGAGCACAGCGGCTGCCGCCGCCGCGGCACCCACAGACCGGAAGGCAGCCGCTGCATCAGCTATCGTCCCGCGCGTCGGTGGTGAAGACCAGCTCGACGTCGCTGAGCCACGCATCCACCGAGTTGAGGGTGTCGCTGCCGGACGCGCCGTCGCGGTACACCTCCAGGAAGATCATGTCGCCCTTGGCGGGTGACCCGGCGATCGTGCAGGCGCTGGTGAAGCTCGACCACATGAAGTTGGCCGTGGTCGTAGAGGCGGCTGCGGTGACGGTCGCTCCGGTGCCGAAATTCTGCGCCGGCGACTCGTTGCTGCCGATCGACAGGGCGCGAATGCCCCACACGACGTTGGCTGCCCCGGTGCCGGACGCGCGCCGCCAAGCGAAGCGCGCCATGATCGTGCCGCCGTTCCAGCCCTTCGGGAAGGCGAAGGGGCCGAAGGTCGCGTACTCCGCCGCGGCGCCGTCGAAGGCGAGGTACGGGATGTCGGGCTGGTTTGCTGCGCCGTTGGTGGTCGCCAGCGCCGCGCAGCCGTTCGCCGACCGCTGCCGCAACGACGCCGCCGGGATGTTCATGGTGTGCGTGCCGCCGAACAGCCGGTTCGGCGAGACGCTGTAGGTGAAGCCGTCGCTGTGCCGATAGAACATCGCCCCTGAGGGGTTGTCGATGAGCGTCGAGAACGTCGTCAGCGCCGTGATGATGTTGAGGAAGTTGCCCATGGTCAGCAGCTTCGGAACGCCGCCGTCCATCGCCCACAAGTGGTCGCTGGTGGCCGGGTCCGAAAACGTCGACAGGTTGGTGCCGGCGTAGAACAGATCGGTCAGGAGCGTCCGTCGCGGCGAGCCGCCGTCTCCGTAGAACGCGATCTGCGCCGGCGCATCGGGCACCGTCATGTAGCTGAGCAGGGGAATCGTGTGGAAGATGTCGGTCGGGCCGATGTATTTCGCCTGCGCTCCGGTCGCGGCCGAAACGTCGGCGATCAACAGGCGGTCGCCAGCCGCAATCGCGCTTCCGCTCAGCGACGAAAGGTTTGCGACTCCGCTGAAGAAGGCCGTCGGCGAGATCTTCGCGGCGGCACCACCAACCTCCAACTCGACCCACACCGTGGTCGGCATGTTCGAGGCGTAGGTGTTGAGTTCGGAGATCAGTGCCATGGCGGCCCTCAGCTTTCGTCGAGAACTTCGCGGGTCGCGCCGCCGGGAACGGTGCGGGTCGCGCCGCCGGGAACGGTGCGGTTGATGCGCGGCAGATCCCAGGAGATGCCGTAGCGATCAGCGAGGTAGTCGCGGATGATGGCGCGATCCCCGCCGCCAAGGGTCGCATCGACGGCGATCACCTCCGCGACACCCATGTTGGCGAAAACGTAGAAGCTGCCGTCCGTCGACCGACCAAGTCTAACAGTGGTTCCGCTTGCCGGGCGCACACTCGGAAGGGCGGTAACTTCCTGCACGCGCCCGGAAACGGTCATGTAGATGGACGCCCCATCCCCGTACACCTCGACGGCGACCCACTCTCCAAGAGTGACCCCGGCGCGCGCGTACTGATCCGTGATCGTGTTGTCGAGTTGCCGCGCGAACACGCGATCCGGCGACGGGGATCCGCCGATCGCGACGGCGTTGGTGGACACGAACTCGGGGTCGACGAAACCGAAGCCGTCCATGCTGTCCGGTCGGACCACGAGATATAGCGTGTAGGCGGAAACATCGAATAGGCCGGTGTCGTACGGGGCCGTCATGCACTGGTAGGCCGTGTCCGACAGATCCGCGCCAGGGCCACCGAGAAACTCCAGGTACGGCTTGTTGTTGATGAGTGGGTCACTGGAGACCCACGCCGGCTGGGCGGCGGCAACCGCCTGGGTGAAGGGCCGGCCGTTCCCGGTCCGGTCGTTCATCTGAGCGACCGCGCCGGTGCTGGAGTAGGTCACGTCGTCCGCGCGCCACCAGCCAGAGAACAGCGTCTCCATGTAGTCGGAGATGCTGCCGGTCACCTGCGCGACGCCAGATGCCGAGCCGGACATCGCGTTGCGGACGCCGCCCCACAGGTCGAAGCCGATGACTTTCCGGTCGAGGAGGTAGTCGACGCCGATGATCTTGAACTCCGCCCCGGAGCCGAGCCCCATGACATCGATCTCGACATTGACGTCCTGGCCGAGATCGAGCGCCAGCGTCTCCGGCGACATCGGGGCCTCGATCAGGAGGCGGCGGCGCTTCACGCCGTAGAGCAGCAGCAGGTAGTCGTGGATGGTCTGGGCGTCGGCCTCCTGCGGAACCAGGGACTCGAACGTAAGCTCCGGCGATTTCGGGTGCCGCTGGCGCACCGTGTTGTCGGGGACGTTGATCTGGCGCCAGTCCTTTTCCAGAAAGGCGCGGCGCGAGGCGGAGACGGAGCCGGCCACGCCCGTCGTCTGGACCGTGTAGTTCCGATAGTATTTCAGGATGACCGAATAGGCGGGGATGCCGTTCCCCTCGTCCATGGGCGCGCGCGCCTTTGCGGACAGGATGTTCGAGGCATCGAAGGTATAGACCGGGCTGCTCGGCAGCGCGAAGCGGCCGGCCGTGAGCGTGCCGTCGCGCTTGAAGGAGTACCAAGCGCACACCGAGCCGGCGACCTCGTCGAGAACGTCTCGGATCTGCCGCTCGCTATCGACGAAGACCCCAACGATTTCCGGCGCCGCGACGTCGAGGGCCGCGAAGTCGGCCGAGGCAATGTCGCCGACGGTCAGGCCGGCGCGTTCGCGCGCGATCGTCTGGATGATCTGCCCGGCGGTGGCCGCGGCGAAGGAGGAGGCGGTGACGGTGGCGTATGGGCCGTCGGAGCACTGTGCCGGCAAGGTGGATGATGTGGCGTCGAAGCCAGCGCCTCGGTTCACCAGGATGTCGCTGCCATACCCCTTCAGGTAGATCGCGGGCGATGTGCCGGTCGGCGCGGCGCCGGTGTTGCCGAGGTCGGCGGGGTATCCGGACAGCGTGCGGAACGCGCGCATGTTCACCGGATCGGAGATGTCGAGCCACTGGTCCGGGGCCAGATAGATCTCGGCGAGGCAGCCGCGCAGGAGGTTCTCGGTGCTGCCGGGCACATAGCCGCCGCCAATGCGGACGGAGGTGCCGCGGCTCGCGAAGTTCATGGTCCCGGTCGGGCCCGGCAGCGACGCCGTGGTGGCGATGTGCGTCTCGATGTTGCCGTCGATCGCGACCTGGAACACCTGGGACGGGATGTCGAAGGCGAAGGCGACGTGCGTCCACTGGGCGAGCGGGATCGTGGTGGCGGTCACCAGATTGTCCACAGTGCTGGCAACGCGGAACTTCAGGCGCTTTCGGTGGGCCGGGCTCGACAGGCCGTCCGAGCCGACGCCGGCGAAGATCCCGCTATCGGCGTTGCCGATGATCGGCATGCCGTAGACGGGGTCGTTCGGTGCGTAGGTCTCCAGCTTGAGCCAGAAGCTCCCCAGCACGCGCGCGGACGCCGCCGGGACGACCTTCCCCTCGAAATGCAGGGTCTCCGCGTTGTTGAAGCGGGCCGCGGTGCCGGAAGCTGCCGCCGAGCCGCCGCCGGTCGAGACGTCGGCGGTGATCATGCCGGCCGGCGACGCCCCCAGCTTGGCGCAGGCGATCGCAACGCAGGTGATGAAGCCGCCGCTGGAGGCGGTCCCGGAGATGAGCGACGCCTCGGTCGCCACATCTCCGTCGAAATTGAGCGGCACGCCGTTGTCGTAGACGGTTGGGATCGCCTCGACCGGCTTGTCGCTCCACTGGTAGATCAGGAGCGAGGCGTTGACCGGCTTGCCGGTGGCGTTGAACACCTCCCCACCGGTCCACGGCTTGACCGTGCCCTTCAGGTCGTCCGCCGTACCTTCGAGGCCGGTCGGGCCGGAGTTGGTGCCGGCGTACTTGGTCGTCGAGAACGGCTTGTCGAACTCCGACATCGGGTCGGTGATGACGATCTCGACGCCCAGGCGCGGTTCCTTGCCGCGCAGATCGGCCGTCGCCTCGATGTAGGCGCTCCTGAGCGCGGCCACGAGCGTGAAGTCGCCGCGCTGCATCTCGGTGTTGCCGATGTAGATGCGAAGTGCGGCGCCATCGACGCCCCAGTCGTCTGCGACGAACGTGTCGAGGGCGCTGTCTGCGTTGCGGAGCCGGACGTTCCCGATGCTGATCTGCGATCCGCCGGCGGTCCGGCCGTCGCCGAAGATGAAGCGTCCGATCTGCCCGGGGTTGGCCACCCGCGGCTCGTAAGTGAGCGGCCCGTCCGGGTCGCCGACCGGCGTCCGGTAGCCGGGGTCGGTCGCGTAGTATTTCGTCTCGACGAGGTTCGTCGTGGGAGAGCGGACATCCCATTCGACCAGGAATACGGTGTCCGCCATGTCGGTCTACCCCAGGTTGGCGTTGTGAAGCGAGACGATCCGCCGCGCGACGACGAGGGCGCGCGACTGATGCTCGACCGCCTCCGGGTGGAAAGTCCCGATGACCGCCACGGTGTCGACCGGACTGTTGGCCAGCGCCACGGCGATCGTCCGCCGCAGCTTGCCGGCCTGATCCGGGAACTCGGCCCAGGAGTCGCGGACTGCCCACTCCAGGATAGCGAAATTCTTCATTTACGCCGCCTCCTTGCGCCGCACCGTGCCTTCGAGGTCATCGAGCCGCTGGGCGATGGTGCGGAGCAGGTCGAGCGCCTGCGGCCATGCGGAGCCGCCCTGCTGGATGAGGCGCCGGACCTCCATGGCCACGTCTTCGCCACCGATCGCGCGCACCCCCATGTCGCCGGACGCGGTCCGCGTCAGGGGCATGATGGCCTCGTCCCGCCGCTCGCCGGCGACGGCCGTGCCGCCCATGAGGCGCATCATCACGGGGGTGTTGGCGACCAGCCCCTGGCGCGTGGGGAACGGCACGACATTGCCGAACCGGCCGACCACGCCGCCGCGATCGAAGGTGTAGATGAACTCCGGAAGGTCCGTGGCCATCTGCGCCTTGAAGTGTCCGGGCGGAACGGTGGCCATCTTGCGCAGCTCCAGGATGAAGTCGCGCCACTCGTTGCCGGTCTTGTCGTTGTTGAGGAAGTTGAGGTGCTCGCCGGCGCTGCCGCCGAACTTGCCGGTGAACCCGGCCTTCGTGGCTGCGGCGTAATACTGGTTGCGGGTGATGCCCAGCCCCGACGGGTGCTGCTGCTGCATCCAGTTGTAGGCCGAGGTCTCGTCATAGGGGCCGCCATAGAGCGCCGGGTCGAACCGGCGCTTCATGAAGGTCTCGGCATTCTCCGTGAGCGCGCGCCCCATGCCCGAGACGCCGAACAGGATGCCCTGGCTGGCGTAGGGGAACTGGTTGGCCGGGTAGTTCGTCGACGGCGTGGTGCCGCCGCCGGGCGTCGTGATGACGCCGCTCTGGCCGCCGCTCGGGGTCTGGTTCTGCAGCGCGGTCAGCTTTTCGTTCGCGTCCTTCAGCTGGTCCTCGATCAGCTTCAGCTGGTCGAGCTGCTGCTCCTCGATCGACTTGGCGAGATTGCCGACCGACAGCAGCTCGCGCTGCACCCGGTCGAAGTCCTGCTGGTAGCGCTCGTCCGAGGCGTAGTAGGCGCGGCTCTTTTCGAGGAGGTTCTGAGAGGACGTCCGGAGGTCGTCCATCCCCTTGATGGCGGTCTCCTTGTCGGACGACCGCGACCGCGCCAGCGCATCCTCGAACTGCCTGTTGGCCTCCTCGTACTGCTCGAACGGCGTGAGCGGCGTGAGCGGGCCGAGAAGGAGCGACTTGCGGTAGTCGAGCAGCGCGACCGCCATACGCCCGAACTGGTTGGCCCAGTTCGACAGCTCGCGGCTGTTGTTGTTGAGGGCAGTGATCTGCTCGCGCAGCAGCCGCTGCTGCTCGGAGGTGTCGGATCCGCCACTGCTGCCACCACCACCACCACCACCACTCCCACCGCCGCTGGAGATGCCGGAGCTGCCGGTCTGCTGCTGTCGAGCGGGATCGCGGGAGGTGAACCACTGCGAGACGGTCGAGAAGATGCTCGCCGCCTCCTGCTGGGTCATGACCTGATAGTTGATGCCGCCGATCCCGGCGGCCGACTTGCCGATGTTGGCCTGGAGGCGGTTGTAGACCTCCTGGAGCGCCCCAGCGTCGCCGGCGGCGGCACGGTTGATGGCGTCGGCCAGCGGCGAGAAGGGGCCGCCGCCGGGCCCGATGTTGAACTTGTAGCCGACCGCGTTGTAGAGCAGCGTGTCGGCCGGCATGCGATAGTTCGGATCCAGCGCGGCGCCGAGCATCGACTCCATGTTGACCTGGGCGTTGATCTGCGCCTGCCGGATCGCCTGGGTGGCCAGCGCGATCTGCTGGTCGACGATGGTGCCCACCTGCTCCAGCGTGTACCCGAAGCTCAGGAGCGTCGGGGTCAGCGCATCAAACTGCGCCTTGACCATCGCCGTCGTCGAGGCGATCGGGTCGAGCGAGCCCGGGATCTCGAACAGGCTGTCGATGAAGCCCCGCGTGGCGTTCTGGGCGCCGGTCAGACCGTTGGCCATCTCCTCAGTGCCGAGCCCGAGGTCCTTGGCCCGCTGGTAGAAGTCCTCGATCTGCATGGCCAGCTGCTGGCCGGCGGCCGCGCCCTGCTGCTCGACCCGCGAGAAGGCCGCTTCCAGCGGCGTCAGCGCCCCGGTGCCGATGTCGACCAGCGTACTGAACTGCGCCGCGAAGTCGACGTCCGAGAGCAGCGCCTCGACCGTGTCCGCCGCCGAATTTTCCAGTGCGATGGAGACGTCCGCCGCGGCGCGCTCGCCGATGCGCTGGCCAATGCCGGTCCAGTCCGCGTCCTTGAGGAAGGCCACCGTCAGCTGATTGAGGGCCGCAGTGGTCGATTCTTCGCTTTCCGGGTCGAACTGGAAGACCTGCCGCCCCTCGATCCCGCCGTCGCGCGGGCCGGCATCGTAGAAGAAGTTCGACCCCTCCTTCCGGCCATACGTCGTGCCGATGGTCGCGTCCGCTCGGCGCGTCACGCCATAGCGGCGCTCCATGTCCGTGATCAGGTCCTGGAGCGGGTCCGCGAAGCTCTTCACGAACGCCATCTGGTCGGGGTGCTTAGTGCCCTCGAACTGGGTCGTGAACTCCTCGTCCAGGTTGAAGCTGTATTCCGCCCCGAGGTTCGACGGCTTCTTCTTGAAGAGCGTGTTGCCGAGCAGCGACAGGATGCCGCCGGCGATCAGGCCGTAGGGACCGAGGAACGACAGTGACGGGATCATGCCGGCGATGGCGCCGCCCGTGGTCAGGGCAGCGCCGCCGATGGTGCCCACGTTGGGGTTCTGGATGGCGTTGTAGATCGACAGGCCGGCGCCGGCGACGGGGAGTATATTCGAGGGGCCGAACGAAAACCCGGCCTGCCCAAATCCCGCCGTTCCCGTGGCGCCGCCGATTTCGCCGATCGCCGCCCCGCTCGCCGTCACGGCCTGCGGCGTGGTGCCGCCGACCTGGAACCACGGCGTGTTGTACCAGTTCGAGAAGCCGGGGCCGAGCATCCGGCCCATCATGTCGCCGCCACCAAACCCAGGCAGGCTGAACCCGGACGACCCCGTCGAAACGCCGGCCGGCGCACCGCTGGAGAACGAGCCGAGGCCGACCGACGACATGAAGTCGTAGGAGGCCCCCATCCCGTTCAGCATGTTGCCGATGACGGGCCGGAAGATCATGGCTGCGGTGATCTGGGCGATCACCTGGAACATGATCCGCTTCAGGCTGTCGGCCAGCTGCTCCCAGGTGTTGACGCCGCCGTTGAGGATCTCGCTGAAGAAGCTGGAGAAGGCGCCCTGGATGCCGGTGAAGGCGTTCTTCCAGATGTCCTGCCAGACCTGCGCCTCGCGCTCCAGATCCTGCTTGCGCATCTGGGCGTCGACGGTGTCCGCGACCAGCTGGCGCCGCTCGGCGTAGGCGTCGCGGATCTTCTGGCGCGACTTCTCGACCTCTTCCCCTTCCTGCCCGATGTATCGATTGAGATCGTGCTGCTCCTCCTGCTGCAGGCGGATGGTCTGGAGCGTGATCTCGCGCTCGCGCCGGCTGGCGCCGACGAGGTTGATCTCGGCGCGGAGGTATTCGAGGTTGTCGCGATCTCGCTGCAGCGCGTTCAGCGCCTCGGTCACCCGCTGCTGCGCTTCCAGCGCGGTGTTGGTGGCGACCAACGTCTTGACGCGCTCCTGCTCCTTCGGCTCCAGCTTGTCGTAGGTCGTCTTGTAGTTGGCGAGCGCAACGGCGTTCCGCTGGGTGTTCTGGAGATGCTCACCCATGGCCGCGCCGCCGGCGATCAGGGCCGCGTTGTATGCCTTCAGGTTCTCCAGGTCGAAGGCGGCCTTCAGCTGCTGCTGGACCGTAAGCGACCGCCCCTCGGCGATGGTCTTGCGGTCGATGGCCGCCGCCGCCGCGGTGATGGCCTCCGCGCGCGCCCTCTCCAGTTCCGCGGAGTCGCCGGTGATGCTGTGCCCGATGTTGAGCACGGCATTGTATTTCTCCTGCTCAAGGGAGAGCTCCTGGACCGTCGCGGCCCCATTCGCAATCGCCTGGAAGTAGGCGTCGGAGATGTTCTCGGCCGCCTTGGCCTGCCCCTCGAACTGGCCGACGAGCCGGCTGATCTCGACGAGCTCCCGCTTGATCTCGTTGGCGCGCGTGATCTCCTTGACGTCACCCGGGGCCTGGGAGATCCGCACCTGCGCCTGTGCCGCGCGCGCATAGGCCGGCCCCATGCCCTCGGCCTCCGCCAGGAGGCGCGCCGCCTCCGTGGCCTTTTCCAGCCCGTCCGCATACTTGGCGATCTCGGTGCTGCGGCTGATGCGCGCGGTGTCGAGGTAGACCCGATAGGCCTTCTGCTCCTCTTCGGTGAGGAGCTTGGTCTTTCCGGCCAGGACCTCGTGGGCGCGCGCAAGATCCTGCTCGGTCCGCACCCGTTCCATCATCTGCCCGCGAACGAAGTCGATCCGGGCCGCTGCCGCCTGCTGCACGCCCGGGTCGGCCGTTGCCACCCGGGCCTGCGCCCGCGCGATGTCGTTCTGCAGCTGTCGCTGGTAGAGGGCTGTGTTAGCGCGGGTCCTGGCCTCGGACTCCTGCTGCTCCAGCCGGGAGGCCTCCTCCTTTCGGCGCTGCTCCTCGATCGCAAGCCGGCCGCCGATGTCGTACGCCGGCAGCTTCTCCATCCGCTCGCGGGCGGCGCGATCGACCTCCAGTCGGATGCGCTCGCGCTCCATGCGCGCGGGATCCATCGGCCCGAGATTGGCGACATCGGCGGCGGCCGCGGCGTTGCGGGCGGCGGCTGCCGCAGCCGACGTCGCCTCCATGACGACCTTGGCGCTCGCCGCCGCATCCGCCGCGTCGCGCAGGCGATTGGCATAGGTCGGGAAAAGCTCGTACAGCTTCTGGAAGCTCTCGTATGCGAGGTTGTTGGCGATCGCCAGCAGCTTCATCGCCCGCTCGTTTTCGGCGATGGCGGCCGGCCCGAGCTTGTA
>ERZ724505.1096-NODE-1096-length-15481-cov-4.425645_pt1 | contig 15481 bp, 12 predicted proteins | sample MGYA00376038_ERZ724505 | MGnify/ENA primary metagenome ERZ724505 (study PRJEB28724, sample SAMN07190884) | wastewater metagenome | isolation source: effluent of sewage treatment plant in Hong Hong | place: Hong Kong | collected 2016-03-17 ... | reverse complement strand
CACTCTGTATAAATAGCCAGTGTACAAAACCTAGAGCGAACACTAGACCTGCTTCGACCATCAGCCAGAACCACCGGGCAAACTTTCCGCCTGCCAAAATCGCTACGCCAATTGTTATGACAGCAGCAAAGCCAGCCAATCCCAAGAACGGATTAGGGAAACCAAATGTGTGCCCTTGGTTGGAGCTAATAACATTTCCGCAGCTGATAATTGGGTCAAGGCTACAGTTTAAATGTGTGTTGGGGTTTTCTAGTAGGCGAATTTTATCTTGTGAAAGCACAAATGCACAATATACGCCAACCGTGCCACAAACGATCATGATATACGGCAGGGCTTTTTTTACTGTCCAATTTTTGAATATCATCTTATTGACATTATAACTTATGCTTTAAATATGGCCACTGGGAGGATAGGCTGATCCTGGCTCATAGAAAATTAGATCTTCTGCGGACTTTGACCAAGCGTCAAGTACTGGTTGGACGATTCGCCAGCTAGCCAGAATTTCATCGCTGGTAGCAAACAAAGTGTGGTCACCGCGGATGGCATCCACTAACACTCGTTCATAAGCGTTGGGGTGACCTTCATTGTTGAAACTATTTTTATAAGAGAATTCCATTGAGGTAGGTTGAACTTCATCACTATAGCCAGGTTTTTTAGTGAGCAGGTCAAGCTCGAAGCCTTCATTGGGCTGAATTCTAAAAACCAGCTCGTTATTAGCGATTTTTTCGGAGCCTCTAAATATTACTCTAACCTCCGTAAGATGTTCGTCTAAAGATTTGCCTGTCAAGAGCTTAATCGGCACGCCCTGCCAACGCTCGGCGTGGCTGAGGATATTAATTTCTGCGAACGTTTCGGTTACGGATTCTGGATTATTAACCTCTTCACGATAGCCTTTGTACTGTCCTCGTTTTGTAAGCTGTACTACCTGTTCGCTTGGTACCGGAGAAACTTGATCGAGGGCAGACTTTTTATTGGCGTGTATCTGCTCGCTTGTCAGGTCATCTGGCTTGTCCATCGTTATAATCCCGAGTATTTGTACTAGGTGGCTTTGTATAAAATCGCGCAGAGCACCGAGCGGTTCATAAAACTCCGCCCTGCCCTCGATGCCAATCTTTTGTTTAGCGTTTATCTCTATCGCTGAGACATGTTCGTGGTTCCAAACTGCTTCAAAAATCGGATTTTTAAATCTGAAAGTTAAAATATTTTGGACTGTTTCCTTAGCCATGTAATGGTCGATTCTAAACGTTTGTTCTTCGCTGAAGTGCTGACTTGTTTCGTTAATTAATGCTTCGGCGGATGCCAAATCGTAACCAAATGGCTTTTCGATTAATAATCGGGTAGAGGCATTGCCGTGTTGACAGCTTGCGTTTAGGCCGTTTGTGCCAAGCAGCCCAACAACGGGCAAATAAGCTTTTGGTGGTATCGAAAGATAATACAAGCGGTTCATGCATACGCCGTTCGCCTCTTCGATTTCGTTAAGTTTTTGAAGCATTGCGCCATATGCAGCGCTGTCGTTAAGATCCATCTTTATCATAGTGGTACGATTGCGGATATTTTGTGCAGCGACTTCATCCGTAGGATCATCAGAGTTTGGCCCTGCAAGATCGACCCTACTAAATAGCTCTTCTGTCGTTGTTTCGCTGCGTGTGATACCAAGTATTTGGGTTTTTTCGTTTAACAGTCCGCTCTTAATTAGGTAATAAAGTGAGGGTAGCAAGTAGCGCTTTGATAGGTCGCCGGTAATGCCAAAAATTACAATTATGGCTGGCTCGAGCCTAGAACTTGGTTGTTCACTCATGCTGTATCCCCAACCTGGTCATTATAAATAAAGGCTTTTGGTATTTGCTTGAGTATTTGATCTGGTTGCTTAATAGGCGAAATCTTTTTAGATTGCAGTGAAACGAGTGCGGCTTGCTTGTTGCTACCAAAAGCAAAAGCGTAAATAATATCGGCCTTTTTTATGGCTGGGAATGTAGCAGTTAACCTTAGAAATGGCTGGCTTTGATATCCGCAGACCAAATCCTTTTTTTCTAGGGCTGCTGGTGAGTCTGGTAAGATTCCAGCCACATGCCCGTCCTCGCCAATTCCTAGCTGCACAATCACCGTTTGATTGTTTTCCCTGCCGTCTTTGAGTATCTTTTGAAATCGTTCAACCGTCTGCTCAAAATTTAGCCCAGGCTTTAATATTGGCAGCAGGCTGCCTTGTTTAACATCGAAGCCCGCCGCTAGGAGCTTTGTCCAATTTGAGTCTGGGTGCCCTTCTTCGCCAAACCGCTCGTCAATTAAACTAACAGTCAAATTTTTACTCAATGCTGCTGAAACGTTGTCCATGACTTCAACACTTGCAGGTAGATTTGAACCTCCGCTTAACAGCCACAAAACCTTTTTACCGCCTGCAAGATTTCGGGCTAGACATTCCGTCAGATCCGCAATACCGTCTTCCCAGCCGGCTGTAAGGATAAATCGCATGATTTAACTATACCAAACTAGATGTGTTTATGTGTCGCTGGGTTATTTAAAGATAACTTGTTCGCGGTTTGGACCGACACCGATTCTGGTAACTGGTACACCCAGCTCTTTTTCGAATAGTTCGACAAAGGCTTTGGCTTCAGGAGGGAGATCTTCATACTTGCGGAGTTTACTAATAGGCTCTTTCCAAGTTGGCATTTCGGTATAGTTAGGCACGCATGCGGCTAGAGCAATAGCAGAAGTCGGTGCCGTATGGCGTGTTTTGCCGTTAAATGTATAGCTTGTTGCCACTGGAACGGTTTTGCCGTAGCGAGCTACATGATCGAGCTTGGAGATGGCTAATTCATCGACACCGTTTACCCTGATCGCGTTTCTTAATTCGACCAAATCAGGGAAACCAATTCGGCGGGGGCGTTTAGTCGTGACACCGTATTCGCTGTCGGTTTTCCCAAGGGGACCTCTTACGCGGGTGGCCAATTCTTCATCTTTAATTTCTGTAACTAGCGGGCCGCCGCCAACATGTGATTTTACAGATTTCGTAACGCCGGTAACCCTCCCAATATGTTTAGCGGATACACCCAGTCCGTCCAATAGTCCACTTACAGTAGTGGATGATGAGGTAACTGCAGGGTACATGCCATGATTAATATCCAGCCAATAGGCCTGAGCACCTTCAGCCAATACTTTTTGACCGTTTAAGAGCCGATCGTTGATTATTTCAGTCGTGTCGGCCAAATAGTCTTTGAGTTTCTCGGCGGATTTGACCCAAGCGCCAGACTCAGTATCGATCTCTTCGTTTGTGCGCTGGCTGGATTTAGGTAGAAGCGAGTTCACTTCTTTTAACCCAGCGCGTACTTTGTCGAGCAAGACTTTTGGCTGGCTGATAGTCTCCGCACGAACGCCTTCACGCAAATACTTATCTGAGGCGACATAGGCAATACCGCTTTTTGTGCTGCCCTGCGCGTTTTCGCCTGATTCGCGCAATGTGTCTAGAGCAATATGATGAGGTAAAACAAGATGCGCGCCATAGCTGATTTGTAGATTTTCAGGTGAGACGCTGAAGCCGCCCGATCTGACGTGTTCTATCTCTTTGAGTAAGCCGATAGGATCTAGATAGACGCCATTGCCTATAATATTCATCTTGCCGGGATATGCCACGCCAGACGGTATTTGATGAAGAGCCAGAGGCGCGTCGCCAATTTTAGGTATGACCGTATGGCCGGCATTTGCGCCGCCATTGGCTCGCGCGATAATGTCGTAATCACCTGCTAAAAGATCAACGAAACGGCCTTTGCCCTCGTCCCCCCTTTGCAGTCCTACAATTACATCTAAAGACATACCAAGGTAGAGCATACGCGGACAGGGCTAAATAAGCAAGACTATTCTAGCCTAGATTTGATTATCACCTTCAAATAGAGCCGAAACGGACTCGTCAGCATAGATAGCTGCGATTGCGTCGGCTATAAGAGGGGCAATTGTCAGGGTTTCGATTTTGCCGTCTGCCGTTTCTGCCGGTGCCGGCAAAGTGTCGGTTACGACGATCTTTGAAAAAGATGAGTCCTTGAGTCTCTGGAGTGCTGGATCAGAAAAGACGCCGTGGGTAGAAAATCCGTGAACCTCTTTGGCGCCTTGTTTCAATAGCAAATCAGCTGCGGTACAAATCGTACCGGCCGTATCGATCATGTCATCGACAGTTAGGCAAACTTTGCCTTTGACATCGCCAATCAGATAACGCGCTTCGGCGACATTTTTTTGCGTTTTTGAGCGGTGCTTGTGGATGATTGCCAGCTCGGTACCAAGGGTTGTGCTGTAGCGCTGTGCCATTTTTACGCGACCGGCATCAGGAGCGACCATCACTACTTCACTAACATCATAATGTTCGCGGATGTAGTTCTTAAATACTGGCATTGCGATAAGATGGTCAAAAGGACCATCAAAGAAGCCTTGGATTTGTCCCGAGTGCAAGTCTACACTCATTATTCGGTCTGCTCCGGCCGTCGTAAGCATGTCTATTACAAGACGGGCGCCGATTGGCTCGCGGCCACTGGATTTACGGTCTTGCCGAGCGTAGCCTAAAAATGGACAAACCGCCGTGATACTTCGGGCTGAAGCGCGCTTAGCCGCATCTATCATCAGCAGCTGTTCGATTATTGCTTCGTTTATATGACCGGCATGCGATTGGATTATAAAAACGTCGTTGCCTCGCAAAGACTCGTTTACTCGCAAGCGGATTTCACCGTTTGCGAAATTTTCCACGACAATGTCGCTTAGAGGAATGCCAAGCCGATCAGAGACATCGGCAGCGAGTTTAGGGTGGGTACGTCCAGCTAGAAGCTGAATGCGCCTGCCTTTGCCTACTCTGTTAGCAACCCGGTTCATGCCTATAGTGTAACATGATCCGCTAAGGTGAAAAGCCCCCTTGACTTTCGGTAAGCCAATGTTTACACTTTTATGTAATAAAGTCGATTATTTTGGCAAAATGAACGATTTTTGAGCAAAATAACTTAAATTTTGAGGTAAATATGGCGATAAAGGGCAAAAATCAGTATTTGAAGGTAGCATCGCACGAGGGAGTTAAGGGTGAGGTCAAAAAAGTGGTTTTGCTTTACTCTGGCGGACTTGATACCTCAACTATGGTCAAATGGATCCAAGAAGAATACAAGGCCGAAGTCATTGCCCTGACAATCGATATAGGTCAACAAACAGACGACCTCGAGGAAATTCGCCAAAAAGCCCTCAAACTGGGCGCCGTTAAAGCGGTAGTTATTGATGCGCGTGAAGAATTTGCCGAAGAATACATTGCACGAGGCATCAAAGCCAACGCCATGTACCAAGGTCGTTATTACCTATCAACTCCACTCGGCCGGCCATTGCTAGCTAAGTGGGCCGTTAAAATTGCCGCTCAAGAAGGCGCCGACGCTATCGCGCACGGCGCCACCGGTAAGGGCAACGATCAGATCCGCATGGAGGGTTCTGCTCTAGCCTTAAATCCTGATATAAAAATTATCGCCCCTGTCCGAGAATGGGGTATGGGACGCGACGAGCAAATCGAATATTGCAAACAGCATGGGATTCCAGTCAAGCAAACCAAAGAAAAGCCATACTCTTATGACGACAATATGTGGGGTGTTACCGGTGAAGGTGGCGAAATCGAAAACCCTGCCTTGATACCGCCACTTGATAAAATTTTGCAGATTTGTAAAACTCCCGAACAAGCTAAATCTACTCCTGAATACATAACGATCGAATTCGAAAAAGGACTACCTGTAGCTGTCGACAGCGTGCAGATGCCACTAGTTAAAATCATTGAATCACTAAACAAGCGTGGTGCCGAGCATGCGATTGGCATAACACACTTACTCGAAGACCGTATTATCGGCCTTAAAGTCCGTGGCTTATATGAAGCCCCGGCAGCCGAAACAATCGTAACGGCTCACAAAGCCCTTGAGCGCTACACCTCGACTCGGCTCGAAAACGAGTTCAAATCGATAGTTGACGAAAAATGGGCTTATCTATGCTACGGAGCACTTTGGTATGAGCCACTAATGGATGATCTCAATGCTTATGAAGACAAAGTTAACGAAAAAATTACCGGCACAGTAACAGTGAAATTATTTAGAGGTCACATTGAAGCGGTTGCCGTCGAGACGCCTAATTCTGTATTTGATGAGAAACTGGCCACATTTATGGAAGACACAAGCTTTAACCAAAACGCTTCGGCTGGTTTCATCGAACATTATACTTTCCAGATGAAATTAGCCCAGCGCCGACAGCGTACTGCTCTACTTGCCGTTGGCGGCCGGGCCCAAAAACTAAAAATGCTACCTCAAATGAAGGCTCTCGACAAGCTTGGTTATCGCATGTACGCAACTTACAAGACCTACAAGTTCTTAAAAACCCACGGTATCGAAGCTATCTTAGTTAATAAGATTAGTAGCCCTGAGCTTAAACCAAATTTGTCTGATCTCTTGGATGCCCGTAGATTTGATGTAATCATCAATATTCCAACGACCAAGGATACAACATCTGGTAAACCAAAGGAAAAGACCGACGGGCAGATCATCCGCGAGAAGGCAGTCAAATCCAACACCCCGCTCATTACCTCTGTTTCCGTTGCTCAAGAAATGGTCGCCAAACTTACTAAAGCCAAGGTATAGCCTATGGGTTCAGAGTCTGTCAAACGCGTACTGCTCTGCCGCCCGACCCATTTTAATGTTGAATATGTAATCAACCCCCACATGCTACCGTACAGTGTTAAGGCCGACCAGGCTTTAGCACAGTGGGAGGCCCTAGTCGAAACCCTAAAGTCATTAAAAATTAACGTTGATATTATCGATCAACACGAAGATGTGCCAGACATGGTTTTCGCGACGGATCAAGGCATTGTCCAGGGCCGAGCGGTCTTGTTAGCTAATTTCCGTTTTACGCAAAGGCAAAAAGAGAGACAGTATTACCGCGACTGGTTCAAAAACCACGGCTTTAAAACACGCTCACTTTCAAACATTTATCCGTTTGAAGGTGGCGACACCTTATTTTGCGGCGATATGCTGTTTGTCGGGACGGGCTTCAGAGCCAGTGTATCTAGCTGCGAAGAGCTCGCACGTAAACTTGAAATAGATGTCATTCCACTGAGACTGGTTGATCCATACTTCTATCATTTAGATATGGCATTCTTGCCAATCGATAAAGACACTGCATTTTATTACCCAGCAGCATTCTCAAAAAATTCACAGAGTCTGCTTAAGCGACTCATATCCAATCTGTATGAGCTTTCGGATGAATCCGTCCGTGCTTATGCAGCCAATTCATTTGTCAGTGGCAAAGACATAATCATTTCTAAAGGAATCCCCAAACAATTTCATAAAGATTTAAAAAAGATCGGCATGAAAATTCATGAGATCGATATTAGTGAATTCAAAAAAGCCGGCGGCGGCATCCATTGCTTAATTAACGTGTTAGAGTAGAAATAATGACTTGGCAACAAATGAACCCCAAACAAATCCTGCTCGACAAGATCAAAGCCAACGGTGGTTGGGTCAACGCACATGCGCACATTGATCGGGCATTTATCCTCAACGAAGAAAACTTCATGTTAACTGATGATACATTTAAAAAAAAGTGGGATTATTCTGACAAATTTAAAAAACAGGCTAGCGTTGAAGATATATATGAGCATATGGCCAGAGTCACTGATGACATGATCAAACAGGGAGCACAAGCGCTCGGATCTTTCATAGATGCAGATCCTGTTATTGAAGACAAAGCCATAAAAGCTGCAAAGAAACTTCGTGAAGACTATAAGGACAAAATCGAAATCAAATTTATTAATCAAGTGGTTAAGGGTGTTATTGAACCAGAAGCTCGCAAATGGTTCGAGATCGGAGCTGAATTTGTTGATTTTATTGGTGGGCTACCTGAAAAAGACCCGGGTCATGAAGCAGAACATCTAGACATACTATTTGAGGCAGCCAAAAAGAATGGCGGTAAGCCTCTTCACGTTCATGTCGATCAACTCAATCATCCCGATCAGCGAGACACAGAGCTACTTGTAGACAAAACAATCGAACATGGATATCAGGGAAAAGTTGTGGCAGTACATTGTATTTCAGTCGGTGCCCAGCCAAAAGCATATCGCCAAAAGCTTTATAAAAAGATGAAAGATGCAGGTGTGATGGTAATTTGCTGTCCGGGTGCTTGGATTGATAATAGTTGGGTGGCCGGCCACTCGGAAGACATAAATGGTCCGATTCATAACTCTATCACACCGGTTAAGGAAATGATTGATGCAGGATTGAATGTAGCTATAGGCACAGATGGAATTCAAGACATATATACTCCATTCACGGATGGAGATATGTGGACCGAACTTAGAATATTGCTTCAAGCCCAGCGTATTTATGACCTAGACGCGTTGACCGAAATCGCCACATCTAACGGTCGACGAGCGCTTTTCTTATAGGCATAGCATGACTGAAATTTTAATAATAATGTTTTTTACCTTGTTGGGCGTTATCACTCAGCGGATTGTTGGCTTCGGCATTGCAGCATTTCTCGCGCCAGTAGCGCTAATCTTTTTTGCCCCACCGGTTGCAATCGTAACCACCATCCTCGTTGGAACGCTATCTTGTGGGCTAATTCTGTTTCAAACTCGTAAAAACAGTTTGGTAAACATCAAAGTTGTCACCAGAATTTTACTTGGCGCGATCCCAGGGTTGTTAATTGGAGCCTATATCGTTACAAGAATTGATAAAGCTCCGCTTCAGATCATAGTAGGCGCATTGGTTATTATTGGAGCGCTTATTCAAGAGTTTCTGCTGCCGAAGCCAAGGCGGGCATTTGGCGTAACACGGGGTATAACAGTCAGTGGTTTTTTCTCAGGGCTGCTAAATGCGACTGCTGCTAATGGTGCACCACCAATGGCAATGTGGCTTAGGACCCACAAGATCACCCCTGAGCAGCTTATTCAAAATATTGCCGCGATGTTTTTGTGCGTAAATCTTTGTAGCCTGACCGCGATACATTTCCAAAAACCAGAAACCTACAGCTCGGACGTATTTATTAATATCATATTTTTAATACCAGTCGTGTTTTTAGGTAATTCTATTGGCAACAGGTTGCGAAAGAGAGTAAAAGTTAAGCTTTACGAAGCTCTTGTCGTTTCGGTGATAATTTTGACCGGATTAATAAGTATTACGATCGGGACTATTAACTTAACAAGTTAGGCTGCGCGGATCAATCGCTCGGCTTCGGTGCCTTTATAAGCGATCCACATATGTCCATCATTGGCGGCTTCGTCTGCTATCTTGGTAGCAAGTTCTGGATGGATGGCTTTAGGTGTCTCGGATTCACCTACTTTTCTGACTACAAATCCGGCTGCCTCGAGGGCTTTTTGCAGCTCTAGGTTACCGCAGTTGAGCGGTCCGTTATTGCCGAAGTTAAAGTGGCGCCGATTAATCACTGAGCCATTGGCCATTAGATCGGCGAATAAGCAGATCACGTTTGGTGCTGATTCGCCAAGGGTTTCGGCCAGTGACGCGGTCGCTTGACTGGTAAGCCTATGCAAAGAATAGTTTGCGGTTATGACAGCGACATCGTCATTGCCTTGGGGAAAAACTTCGCCAGAAAGATTTACATCTGAGATTGGCTTTCGGACAACTTGAAGCTCTGGCTGGGCGATAACAAGGTCGCTTTGGCTGGAGTATGAAATCCCATATGTTGGGTTTGCTTCTCTCGCCTGCATGCCCGCCTTGACTGCGAAACTGTGTAGACTTCTCGTAAAGTCACGGTTTGGTTCGACAGCCACGATGTTCGTTTTTTCAAAAGCATGAGATCCGTTTAATGCGCCAAAAATACTTGCAAGTGTTGCGCCGGTTCCTGAACCTATATCAACAACTGTAAGATTGCCCCTAGTGCTCTGAGCGATTTGACCGACGATTTGGCCTATTGCTAGGTTAGTCCGAGTAAGATGGGGCATTTTTTCGACACCTTCAGCCTCAACAACTTCTTCGAGAGTTGCATCTGGTATATCTGCCGCGGTAGCCATAACATTGGATGAGAAATACAAGCTGTAATTGGCATCGGAGAGTGCCTGCACAGCATTAGGACTAGTTCTACCCAGTACTTCATCGGCAGCTATAACTTGCTCGCGTCCTTCTGCTAACGTCATTGCGTATTGCTCAGCTAGCAAGTATGGCGCATCACCGTGCGCTGCGTGAGTTTGTAGAGCACTTATTTCAGCTTGAAACTCAGGGGTTAGATCGCTGACATCTTCAACTTTATTCCGAGTCCCCGGTGAATTTGCCCAATATTGAGCTGAAGATCTGCGTACTAGCGAGCTTAGGGCAACTGCTGCCTCATTTGCGACTTCGGCCGATTCATTTAGTCGTAGGTGCTCCAAATTGCTGGCAACAACAGGTCCATAAATTTCGTCATTTACCGCTGTGATTAAAAGCATGTAGTCGTAACCGCCAGGGAGCAGCCCAGCTTTTCCGAGAAAATTGTCAAAATCAGCAATGGCTCTTCCACGCATTTCTGGCTCTAGCATCTCTGCTGTGATCAATTCAGTACTCCAACATACTTAAAAGCAGTATTATACACTAAAATAATGCTAATGTCTATACTAATCTAATGTGGCTTTTACTTCTTGAGCGAGATTATCGTTCCACATTGCCGCTGTAACGGATTGGACAACTGTCGCCCCAGCATCAAGGTAGTCGTGGAAATCGGCTGGCGTCATAACGCCGCCGACGCCGATAATTTCAAATTTAAGGTCGTGCTTTTCCCGCAGTGAGACAAGCCTCTTGACCATATCAATGCCGGCCCACTTTATACCCGCGCCACATAGTCCTGCCTTTAGGCGCCCTTCACCTTTTAGGAGCTGATTGCCCTGCTCGTCAACCACTGATGCAGGGATTGTGTTAATCGCTGAAAATGCATCAAGATATTGTGCTGTGTCGACAACTATTTTTTCTAATAAATCCTGTTGCTGTGGTGAGAAATAGCCAACTTTTGCGATGAGCGGGATGTTGCCAACCGCGTCTTTAACTTTTTTGCAGACACTAATTACATCCTCGTATGTATAACAAAGGATCCCCTCATTGGCGACATTGGGGCACGACAGATTGATTTCTATGACTTTTGCGCCAGCAGAAGCGGCGAGTTTGGCGGTAGCCCCGAAGTCATTGTGGTAATCTTCTGTGCTGAATCCATCCTGAATCGTGCCTACCACACTGGCTATCATTAATTGGCCCTCACCCTGCCCGGCAATAGCCTTTTTCATGTCTTCAACCCAAAAATTTGGACCGCGTGAAGGGTTACCAAAAGAATTTGTAATTGTCAGTTTCTCTACCGGCTTATCAGTAGTCTCGTGTCCGATCAGCGGTTTTGAGGCTTGCTCGAGGGTTAAATCGCCTTCGACATCTACGTAGACCACGTTTGGAAATTCGTTTACTTTGAACTCAACACTGCGCTGAGTTTTATAGCAAATCACATCAAAACCCCTGTTAAAAGCGCCTATGACGTGTTTGCTGGTCGGCAAAGAGCCGGCACCAATTCCAAAGGGCGAGTACAGTTTATGGCCTAAGAAACTATATTTTGGGTCGCCCGAATTTTTGTATGGGTCTTTGGGGCTTAAAAACGGGCCGTGATCAAAATTGTCATCAAAAGTCTTGACTGGGTCAAACAATGTGGCTGGCCGATCAGGCATCAATAGCTCCTTAAAGTAACTACATGTATAATAGTTGAAAACAGGGATGATGTACATGCAATTTTTGACTAAACTCGACGCCATGGTTACAAAAAATAACTCTCTGCTCTGCATCGGTTTAGACCCCAATATTGAAATGCTGCCTGATCATCTAAAAAATGACTCGGATGCTTACTTTACGTTTAATAAGGCGATCATCGACGCTACAGCTAATCTGGTGTGTGCTTTTAAGCCAAACTCGGCATTTTATGAATCTCGCGGCGTCGAAGGTATCAGGCAGTTAAAACAAACCTGTGATTACATAAATGAGAAATACCCAGAAATCCCCATAATTCTGGATTTTAAACGTGGTGATATTGGTAGCACAAACGACCAATATTCAAAATTCGCTTTTGATTATTTGGGTGTCGATGCTATTACGATTCAGCCTTATATGGGCCGCGAAGCGGTTGGTCCTTTTCTTGACCGTAAAGATAAGGGCATAATAATTTTGGTGAGGACATCTAATCCTGGGTCGGGAGAACTGCAGGATATTGATTCAAATGGCAAGAAACTCTACCTTCAGCTTGCTGAAAATATCATCACAGAGTGGAATTCCAACAATAACTGTTTAATGGTTGTCGGAGCAACTTATCCGCAAGAACTAGCCGAGATTCGACAAGCTGTCGGCGATGAAATTGTTTTCTTAGTACCCGGTATCGGTGCTCAAGGTGGAGATGTTGAATCCACCGTTAAATCGGGTGTTAACTCAAACGGTCGAGGCATAATTGTTAATTCAGCCCGCGATATTATCTATGCCTCTAACGGGCAGGATTTTGCCGATGCTGCTAAAAATCGAGCGACGCAAGTACGAGACGAAATTAATAAATATAGAGGGGTATCAGCATGAGCACCGGCGAACAAAAACGGCAGTTAGCTCTTGATCTACATGAAATCGGCGCGCTTAAGTTTGGTGAATTCACGTATAAGAGTGGCGCGACTGGCCCAATGTATTTGGATCTGCGGCTTTTTATTAGCCATCCAAAAATTATGAAAAAGGTAATCAAGCTCTACGCTGAAATGCTGCGTGACCTTGAGTATGACCGTTTAGCAGGGGTGGCTTATGCGGCCCTACCTATTGCTGGGGCGATAAGCCTTGAGCTCGAAAAGCCGTGGATCTTTTTGCGCAAAGAAGGACTCGCTAAAGCTCATGGTCTAGGCAAGAGTCTCGAAGGTGAGTTTAATAAGGGCGATACTGTGGTTATGATTGAAGACCTCGTAAATAGGGCCACTTCGCTGCTTGAGGCTAGTTCGGCTATTCAAGAACACGGGCTGGTAGTTAAAGATACTGTTGTACTGCTTGATTACGAAAAAGGCGGCCGTAAACTACTAAATGACGCTGGGTATGAGCTGCATGCTTTTATGACTGTCTACGAGCTAGTAGAGATAATGCACGCCGAGGGCAAAATTGATGATGAACACTTTGAAAAGTGCACTAAGTTTTTGAAGGGTTAGCTTTTTTCGACCCAGTCGCGAGCGTTTTGGAAGATTTTTAGCCACGGAGAATCGGGTCCCCAATCAGCTGGGTGCCATGATAGTTGGCGAGTCTGAAAGGCGCGCTCTGGGTGCGGCATCAGTATTGTGGCGCGACCGTCCGGCGTCGTGAGGGCAGTTATTCCGTCTGGCGAACCATTAGGATTAGATGGGTAGCTTCCAGTTGGCTTGCCATGATTATCGACATACTGCATGGCCACGAGCGCAGATATAGCTTGTTTGTTACTTGCGAACTGTGCTCTGCCTTCGCCGTGGGCGACTGGAATTGGCAAAATTGATCCGGTCATATCTTTAAAGAAAATTGAGGGTGACTCGGTTATTTTTGTCGAAACAACTCTGGCCTCAAACTGCTCTGATTCATTGCGCTGGAAGCTTGGCCAGTTATCGGCTCCAGGGATTAATTCCTTTAGCGCAGCCAAAGCTTGGCACCCATTGCAAACTCCTAAACTGAAAGTATCAGGCCGTTCAAAGAATTTTTTAAACTTATCACGCAGGTCTGGGCTAAATAATATGGTCTTGGCCCAACCTTCGCCTGCTCCAAGCACATCGCCGTAGCTGAAGCCGCCACAGGCTGCCAAACCAACAAAATCATTGAGATCATGTTTACCAGATATAATGTCGTATAGGTGTACGTCAATGGTTGTGAAGCCTGCCTTGTCGAAAGCTGCAGCCATTTCGATGTGACCGTTGACTCCCTGCTCTCTCAGGATGGCCACTCGCGGGCCGTCCTTGTAAACTTTTGTATCTAAGTTGAAAGTTAGTTTTGGCGAAAGCCCCGGGTCTTTTTCGTCACTTATGGTAGCCAATTCTTGCACGGCAGAGGCAGGATTATCGCGCAATTTTTGTATCTGATAACTGGTATCTGCCCAGGCAGACTCAAGCTCGGCCCGACTTTTACTGAATTTGGTATTACCGTCAACTATGTCAATATGTTGATATGTTTTGGGTTTGCCAATCTGTTGAGCGTTTTTACCAAAAGCGGCCAATACTGCCTTTGAGTCAACGGATTTTACTTGAAGTACGACCCCTATTTCTTCATTAAAAAGTTTTTCTAGAGTTGAGCCGGCTAGATCGCTAAGGTTGATGTCTAGGCCACAGCGACTGGCAAAAGCCATTTCCGCAAGCGTAGTAAACAGCCCTCCATCAGACCGATCATGATAGGCTAAAATTTTATCGTTGGCTTTTAAGTCTGTAAGTTTATGGAAAAATTCTTTAATAGTTTCAGCATTTACGTCAGGTGTATCGCCGCCGGTTTGATTGTAAACTTGGGCCAAAGCGGAGCCGCCAAGGCTGGGTCGATCACGCCCCAGATTTACTAATATTAAATCAGTCTCCTCGTCTAACTTAAGTAGTGGCGTGAGTGTATTGTTAACGTTTTTGACAGGGCTAAAGCCAGTTATAACTAGCGAAACAGGTGCTGTTACGCTTTTATCATCCCAAGCCGTGCGCATACTCATAGAATCCTTACCCACAGGTATCGTAATGCCTAGGGCAGGCGCAAACTCTTCACCAACAGTTTTAACGCTTTCATATAGATTTTGATCTTCGTTTTTAAAGCCAGCAGCGGCCATCCAGTTGGCAGACAATTTTATGTCAGATAATTTGCTGATGTCGGCTGCAGCGATGTTGGTAATTGCCTCTGATATGGCCATACGCGCTGCGGCCGGCGCGTTTATGACGGCTAGCGGCGAGCGTTCGCCTATTGCCATGGCTTCGCCGGCTTCGCTGTCATAGGTCGAAGCCGAGACGGCCACATCGCTAACTGGCACTTGCCATGGTCCGACCATCTGGTCGCGAGTTACTAGCCCCCCGACTGTGCGGTCGCCAATCGTTATAAGAAATTTTTTACTGCCAACACTTGGCAGTTTCAAAATGCGGTCTACAGCCTCATCTAGATCAACTTTTGTTAGATCCAATGACGGCTGTTCGGTCGGTGAATTGTTAAATTGTCTGGTCATTTTTGGTGGTTTACCAAACAGCACATTCATCGGCAAATCTATAGGCTGATTATCAAACAAACGGTCGTTTAGGACTAACTGCTGCTCGGAGCTAGCTTTCCCAACAACAGCGAATGGACAGCGCTCACGCTCGCAAATTTCGGTGAATCGCTTAAGGTCTTTAGGGTCAATTCCTAATACGTAGCGTTCTTGAGATTCATTGCACCAAATTTCTAGAGGCGAAAGACCTAGTTCGGCACTTGGTATGTCACGTAATTCGAACTGCGCGCCGCGATCTGAATCATGTATTAGTTCTGGCAACGCGTTGGAAAGACCG
>ERZ724505.1095-NODE-1095-length-15481-cov-5.317192_pt1 | contig 15481 bp, 34 predicted proteins | sample MGYA00376038_ERZ724505 | MGnify/ENA primary metagenome ERZ724505 (study PRJEB28724, sample SAMN07190884) | wastewater metagenome | isolation source: effluent of sewage treatment plant in Hong Hong | place: Hong Kong | collected 2016-03-17 ... | reverse complement strand
AATTGTGATGGTGCCATAAGATCGAAGAGTGCCAGCGCGTCATCAGCATCATGTATTGCATATTTCTTAATTTTCTCCCATTCAACAGGATCTTTATAATTATCTCGTATTGTTGATGCATCATAAAACTGTCGGTCTTTAACTTCAAGTCCTTCTTGTTTGATAATCTGTTTTAGTCCATAGCTTTCGTATTTCTTTGACGCGATATCATATTTAATGGAAAGAAACATGGTGTCGATAATTTCGCGACCATAAATGTGGGCTTTGAAGTAGTGAAGGTCTTGAGTCTGATCTTTACGGAATTTAGATTCACGATCTTCGAAACGTAAATTAGAACCATTACGGCCAAGTTGTAATTGATATCCATCACGAGCGGCACAAAAAGCCAGGTAGCCGAAGTCAAATCCGAAAATATTGTGGCCGCAAATAATAGAAGGATCTTGATCTCGAACCCATTGGCACCATTCGTCGATCATTTCACCATTAGTATCAAATTCATCGTGAGTGAATAGTTTTCTGATAACGGTTCCATTCTTTCTTATAGTATTTGAAATAATAAGAACCTTGGCATCGTTATCGTGTTTTAAACCCGTTGATTCAATGTCAAAAGATAATATAGAAACGTCTTTTAATGACATTCCTTTATAGTACGTCAATCCTTTGTTGACCATAAAACTTTCTTTAGGGTCATAGATCGAAAATGTATCATTTGCCTTGAAAACATTACGGAATTTTTGATATTCTGAACGTTTAGTAAATTGGATGCCCCATTTATAATGCAAGTCCCCCCTTAAACGAATAAACCCATTATTTAGTTTTTCATGAGCCAGAATCCAATATTTATTGGGAACAAATTCGCTAGATATTTTACCGTCTTTTTCTATGAAAATTTCAGAAAAATCATCCTGAGGTTCGATCCCAACAATTCTCTCTGTAATGTCTTTACCATATAGGAGTTTATTCATAGAAGCTCATTACTAGTTTAAATACGCTTGGATTTTCAGTTCTTTTTCTCCATATAGAATCTGGGAAGGAGTTTATCCCATGGCCGTCGGAGGATCTTTTTAAAGACCATTTAACGAATAAATTTTTACCATAGTTATTATTCGCAAATAGACTGTATTTATTCATAAAATACCATAAGTTTTTTAAGTAAATACTGTTCATTGGGGTTAAATTCTTCAGCACAGGTCCATTTTTTTTTACTAAAGGGAAATACATTATAACCTATGTATTTATTATATTTTTTAGTATAATAAATTAAATAATTTCTTTCTGGATAAATATATTCTTCTGCCTTATAGTGAAAAACCTCGTATTTATTCATACCATTCCATGACTTGATGCTTTTTCCAGAAGTTTTCATACCAATCTTCAAGATCTACTTTGGGATCAAAAGGATGAAAGAAAGGACCGTATGACATATATCCTCTTGTTGTGTGATCAACAATTACTCGTAGGCCATCTTTAAAATCAATGGATAATGTTAATCGCCTAATTTTGTTCATTGCGTTTCGGAACTCCCATTCCTTCTAGCAATTTATCATAATTTTCAGCTTGTTCATCTTCTTCTGTATAAACTTCAATAGCAATAACTTTTTCTTTCTTAATGGCTTGTTTAATTTCATGTGGATTTGATCCAATATAATAATATTGATCGTCGGCATCGAGAATATAACCCATTATTGTGATGGGCAAAGATTCTTGCGCAATTCCTTCAGGGGTATTAACGCTGAAACTTTGAAAGATACTTGTGAGAACTTTAACTCTTTGACCAAAGAAGCTTAAAAAGAATGGACTGCTAACATTAACTTCTGGTGCTTCTTTTTCTCTGGTCTCTTTAATAACTTCTTCTTCCTTTTTCTTTTTACTCATAGAACTCCATAAGCTTTGTGCCTTTTAATAATTCATATAGAGGGATAATACTTTCGTGTAAATTCCATGTTAAAACCTTATTATTAATAACGAATCTATTTAATCTATATTCGGTATTACTAAATCTCACTGTCCACCATTGAATTTTAGTCCCATCCTGTGTTCGTTTTAAAACCATCTTTTTCATTCTTCATATCCTGCTTCTTCTTCCTAAATTCCTTGAGATTGCTTCTTTCTTCGGGACTAAGACCTCTAATAAGACCTTTAACGCCATTCCAAAAGAAATCATCACTCCACAAGCTTCCAAATCGATTCTTAACGACGGCAAATGAAATATAATTGTCGTCTTCAACAAACTTGGGATTATAACCTTCGCGCCATAATGTTAAAATTACAGAACACGATTGTTCGATCAAACTTGAACCTTTAACTCCTTTAAGGCTCAACAGTGGATCACTTATATCAGGTGTACTATACTTTTGAGTTTGAAGCAACAATAAAACGCATGTTTCTGTTTCATTTGCCAAATCTTTTAGTTGATTTGCTAAGAAACCTGTGCTAGCGGTTTGATCTGCATATGGACTTGAAAGACATTCCAAATAATCAATAACAACAAGTTTGACTTTCTGCCCAATTTCTTGTTCATGAGACTTAATAATCTCTTTAATATCGGGAACCGTGAGACCTGCTCTAAAATTAAAGCCTACATTCTTATATTCGTCTTTAATCTCTTGAACCAATCGAGCAGATTTCACCGGATCAGTTTTAAACATTGTCATTACATCTTTAAACGCCTGACCAGTCTTCTTTTGGATCAATTTAGCAAATACAATCGGCATTCCCATATCTAACGACAGAAAGATCGACGGGATTCCTTGCATTGATGTATTGCGCAGATAATTAATAGCTAATGTGGTTTTTCCAGATCCAGGATTACCAAGAAGACCATTAAGGGTCGAAGTGGTCAATAGAATGTTTTCATCAAGACCTGGAATGCCCATTTTAACGACATTCTTCTCGAAGTTCTCGGAATATCGAGCAAAATGACCAGCCATGTCATCAAATTGAACGCAAGGTTTACGTTCTTCATCATCATGAGCTTCGCATTTATGAGTTCCAAGGGATTGACAATAGTTTTGTAACCATCCTGGTTTTTGACACGTATATTGTCCACCACTCCAATTATCAGTAAAAACACTCTCTTCAATGATATTAGTGAACAATTCTTCCTTGGTTGTGGAACCTTGGCCATATTTCTCAATGGAACGTCTTAAAGCTCCTTTGCAGATATCATAGGTCATTTCTTTTGTAAATCCCATACCTCTACAGGTTGAGGCAAGAATCATTAGGCCTTGATGTCTTTCGCCATTCTTGAAATTCCCTTGTGCAATGGACCATTTACAGTTGCGCCATTGTTTAGGTTTTGAAGCCCAATCAATTTCGCTATCGACCATTCTTTGTTCTTTTTTCTTTTTAGGTGATTCTTTTACCACTTCTTCTGGTACATGAAGCACTTTAACTGATGGTCTAATAGTGCCTGGGGTTTGAGCCATTTGTTTAATAGCTTCAATACTCAAATTAACGAGCTGACCGGCCTTTAGCTGCGTTTTAAACAGACCTGTCTCCTGATGCCTGGTATTTGGCACGCGAATGATCCTAGAGGCATTGTAGATCGTTTTATCGAGTGTTATGAGGTCTTTCCCGATAATATTGATCGCCAGATTGGCAAGTCGATCAGGAGATAGCATTTGGTCGAGCGTCGTATGGACTGTGAACCCCTTTTTGCCCGAGAAATAGATCTCAACATCATTGGGGTCAGATCCAAGGTTTTGAAGTCTAGAAACCGCTTCCACCGCGTCCATACGAGCTTGTTCAAGATCTGTGACACTATCGAAGTCCAGAACTAATTTATTAGATAATACGTCTTTAATTCCTTGGACGGTATTGGTCTTTTGGAATTGTTTGTATTGTTCGTCATTATAATAATACAATGACGTATAATAGTCTTTATCGGTGGATATATGCTTAGAAAGATCTTCGGGTTTAATTAGAGTTCCGGGATCAGAAAGTCCACGAGTTAATCTAATGTAGTTTGACACGTTCACTATTGCTCCTTATAAATAAAAAGCTCATCCTTGAGCAACATAACGTCCATGTAATTGTCCGGGCCAGACGCGACGCTGGCTATCTCTTGTTTGGCAAGACCTGAAACCCTTCTCGGGATCGAGCGTGTCTCTAGTGGTAACACTCCGCTTTCGCGGTATCCGAGGACATGATCCTCAACCCCCCACAGCTTTCCACGCCGCCGGACAAACTGTTTATTCTTTTATAACCAATGTAAGATCAAAACGAACAAAGTCTTTACGTTTCAATAAAGAAGCTTTCTTCTGTTCAATTACTTCAGGTTTCAATGGTGCGGATTCAAGACGTTGAAGCTGTTCATCGATGGTATTCATGTAAAGAACCACTTTGTCTTTATCACCAAGTTTCATCAATTGTTTGGCGAGTTCTTTAGCGCCAACTCCTGACAAAACAACAGATCCATTGCCCTGTTCTTCTTTTGGAATCTCCTGGCCTTCACGTGTCTTTGTGAAAGGCTTCATGATACTTCCTACGTTAAAATATTTATTCTTGGCCATTATTTTCTCCTTCAATAGTACTAATTTTAATTTCAGTGGGAACATGCCCCATGTCTCTTAATAAATCATATATTCTATTACAGAAATCTCTAACCGTATGATCTGACATACTTAAATTGTGATTTCCAGCATCAACGGTCGCCAACACTTCAAAAGAAAATGGTGACGCTGATTGTTTTCCCTCTGCTTTAAACTGAACTTTTGTCATCGGTAGTACTTTCAGGTTTCAATTCAGTTTCAACTTTCTTTTCCATTGCCTTTTTCATTTCTTCGCTCTCATTGAAAGTGTGGATGATCATAAGGTATTTGGATTGCAGAAGTCTGTCACCAAGATTAAAAATCTCTTTTTCCAATTCACTGGTAGGATTAAAAGCTTTTTCATTCAATGGGAAGGTTACAAGCTTCTTAAGAACTCGTTTGGCAGCTTTAAGAGATTGTAATTGATCAACGTGCATCATAAAACGTGGACCAAACATCGTGAACATTTGAGCGGCAAGATCTTCAGCACCAATCTTTTGTTCTGCAACTGCTTTATCAAGAGTAGCGTCCATTTGTTCTGCGGTGTTTTCAACCGGGGCAGCAACAAGGTCTGGATTCTCTTTTTGAAGCATTAATCGTTCAACAACTTCTGGAAGTTTAAGACCGTTATTGATCTCTTGTTCCAGTGAAATCTGTTGTTCAATTTCTTCTTTTGTCACTTGTAATGATGTGCTTTCTTCTGACATTATTCCCATCCTTCTACATTAGTTTTACGAAACGATTTCTTTTCTGTCACATTTGCCGCTTTTGCAAGATCTGCAATGGCATTTGCACTGTCTTTCAATTGAGAGTTTATAACCAATGTTGTATCTTGTTTAGTTCCATTTGTAAGTGTTGGAGTTTCAGCTTGTGGTTTTTCGTGTTGTGGTCTTGGTCCGGTTTTTGTTGCCGGTTTAGTAGTTCGACCCATAGAACCTTCGGCGTCGTCGTCAACGGCACCAATGTTTAATAGGGACTGAAGACCGTAACGACGGGCATATGAGATTCCAGAACCATTGGCTTGTGGATCTCCAGCTTTTAATGAAAGGATCTCAGTATCGCCAGCAATCCATTCACCGGATTCATGAAGCAATAGGGTTCGAACATGGGGTTTACCATCAATTGTGATATTCGGTTGAAGAACTGCAACACCTTGAGCATTTAAAGCCGGAATTGCTACCTCTCGAATTGAATTCAAATCAGCATATGAGCTTTTGAAGAATGGATTCTTTGAATCCTTTTTCGCATCTCCCATTGCCTGTTGTGCTTTTAAAATTGCCGGGGCAATCTTGGTAATTGTTAATGAAGCGTTTAATGTGCTCATCGACCTAATACTCCTAATTCAACGGCCTTAATCTTAAACCGAAATTCAGCTTCAGACTTAGGCTCAAATCCTGTAATAAACTTAACATCTCCAGCTTCCAAAGTCAAGGGATTAAACATCACTTCGACAACTGTATGTCCTTTTCCTGGAACTTCAGCGACTCCTAATGCCCGATGGGTCAAAACTGCTTTTTTTGATTCAACAACGGGCTTTACGGACTCACCAACTGATGATTCGGCAGAAACACTAGCTTCGACTTGAGTTTCAACCACGGCTCCTTCAGTAACCGCTTCTTTTTTGGGACGTGCCATTATTCTACTCCTTAAATGAGTTAATATCTTATCCAATAATAATATCACATAGTTTATTAGTCTGTCAATGTATTTATTCATAAAATGTCATTATTAATCTATCATACTTTTTAAAATGATTGTAATAACTACCATCTTTATCTGAAGATGAATATTTCCAAATACCATTTCCACCAACGACATATTTATAATTATGAGTATTAAATAAGAATGGTCTTATTCCTATAAATGTAATAAATAGTTCGTATTTAGTCATTACTCAATTTCTCTAGAGTCTTCAATACAGCTTTATAAGCGTATGATTGACCTTTTAAGAAGTCACCAGTCGCTTGATCTAATGGTATTTTGGAAAGATCGTCGATAAGTTCTTTAATGACAGCTTTTGCCCCAGTCACAAATATGTGGCGATTCACAACGTTCTTATATTTGACTTCTGACATTTCTTTAATTGTTTTCATTTACTTGTCCCTTTCCAAAGATTCTAGCGAGTTTCATGATTCCCCCTCAAGTGCTTTGCGCCTGACTTTGTGTGATTCATTATTGCACATGGCCCTGCAAGGATGTGGGCATGACGTTCCACGGCACAAATCTAACTCCAATGATTCACGCAACGCCGCCTCAAGCGTTCGGACCCTTTGAATGAGCCATTCTGTGACCGCACTATCTGCCACCGCTAAATGTTTTCCGTTTGGTAGTTTTACGGCTCTCGACTCAATTTCTTTCAGTTTTTCCGAGGGGTTCATTTTGTTTTCCTTCTGACAGTGATTGAAACAATCTGATCTGTTGTATAAAGAGCACTTTCAGATTTAATCCAGTTTCTTTCCATAATAATATCAGCAATGGTTTCTTCTGACATATAATCATCGAATTTTTCTTCCAAAGTGATTATCCTATCGTTGATCATATGAACGAATATGGAATAATCAATTTTAACAACATCATCACCAAATAACCATTTAAACATATTAATTCCCTTCTATTTTAATCCAATCTCGATTAAATTTCAATGTAATTTTTTGATTATTGCGAATTATCTGTAAGGTTATGGGATTCGGCCCGTCACCTCTTAAATCCGCATTTGTCCCATTGGGAATCTTCCCATCGACTCTATAGATCACGTCATTAACTCGAACACCGTTGATCTCAGCGGGATAATTTGGATAACCTTCAGTGATAAGCAATCCGGGATATTGATTTCCATTATTATCAACAATGGCGTTTGGGTACATTGTCATCGCAACTCCAATGCCCCAAAATCCTGATTCATTCTTTTTCACATCACCTTTTGTTGGGGTTTCATCTTTCTTCTCTATAATCTTCTCTTGCTTATTTTCTAAACCGTTTGGTGTGCCTTTTTGTGGTTTTCCGAATCCAACTTCAATGTTTGTTGGGCTATCTGGTTGTTGGGCGATGGAAATGAATAGCAAGGAGTGGAGAAGGAGTGAAGCCGCGAATGATTTAATGAAGTCAGGTTTCATTTCATCTCCTTTGCGATCTTTCCGGTGACGAGTGCCGCAGCTTGCGAGGTTCCTGACATTCGAAATCCGCCAGCCAATATTCCCGTCCCCATTTCCCATCGTTTTACATAACTACCGTAATTACTAGACGGGTTTCTGATTCCATTTTGGAGAAGATTTCCAACAGTGATGATTCGATTTGAATAACAAGCCGGGAATACATTACAGTTCTTATCTAGATCATAAGCTTCATTTCCCGCCGCTGCAACAAAAATAATCTTATTGTCCAAAATTCTTTTGATTGCATCTCTTTCAGACTTATTAGCTCCTTCACCTGATAAAGACGCATTTACAATATCAGGTTTCAGATCTGCAACATAATTTAAACCATCAATCAATTGTTGAATATTATTTTCTGTTCGTTCACCCTTAATTACTTTAATGATTATTAGGCAATAGGGACGATTCATTACGAAGTGACGAATAATATATGCAATATTGGTTCCGTGGCCATGATGGTCATATATATCAGTATTGGTGAAATCTTTGCTCAAATTGCCACAGAAATTAAGATCTTGATCATTTGTATCAACTCCCGTGTCCAAAATAGCAATTCTCACAACTCTTTGAGAAGACGGTGGGGTCAAAGCCGTTGATAAAATGACAAATATAGATGAAATCGTTCTAAACATCAGTTCACTATATTATAATTTTATTGATTTGTCAAGAGGGATTAAATGTAGAACATCATAAGAATTACATCAGATGGACTACTATATTTATCGAAATCATGTTGATCCATTATAAATGCTTCTTGCGAATAACGAGACCAAAGATAATAAAGCTTCATATTGCAATTTCCATAAGAAGCTTATAATCGTTTAATTTTAATAGTCCTTTGGCGGTTTGCAATCTTTTAAATCGGATGATATCATATTCAATTCTACTACTGATTCCGTTATCATCATTGAAGTTATATTGTATATAGACACCAAAATTGGTTTTATGAAGCATCGCGTATTCAGTTTTAACTTCATTCCCATTATGCATCGCCAGCCAATACCTTATACCAGTGGTATTATTAGTTGCATATATTTGAATGTATTCACCTTTTTTCATTCATCAAATTCCATCAATAGAATTTCATCTTTAACTAGTTCAAATACTATTGGGTCTACTTGTACTATAAATTTTTTCTCAGAATAGGTTTGTGACACCCCTCTGAATGAACGCCCATCTTCCGCAATTAAGTAGCATCCATTTGTATTTGTAAAAACGGACAGTCTATATCTCATTTCCGATCTAATCCAGAATCATCGTTAGACCAGCATAATTTGTAAAAGGGACATTGACCGTAGGCGGCATTGCAACTGTTCAGATTCCTGGTAATATGATTATTTTGCATCATATGATTAACAGCATCAACATTCTCAAGGATAATATCCTTAGTCCTTTCAGGTATTTGGTCCATCACGATTTGAATTTCAGCTTTTGGGACCATTACTTCAGTGAATTCAGCTCCGCATCGCTTTCCATTGATCTCTTGGGCGCAGGTTTTTACCCTTGATGTCTTCTCGGCTTCATGTTTGCAGCTGGAACAAACTCTCACTCGATCTTTGACGATGTTTTTAAGCATTACAATATAAGCTTGTTTGTCGGTGACAATTCCTTCTTGTCGAAGCTTCTCGTCATAAATAGTTAATTGTTCTGAGGTTCTCACGCTATCGTCTTCATAACGACTACCGGCGGTTTTATTGTCGGCAAGAATCAATTCCCCATTGTCCCATCGACAGACCAAATCAATATATCCAAGAAGTTCATTTTCTCCATTGTGAAGCAACACTTCCTTTTGAACTGCAATGACTTCTTTAATATGAGGCATCACTTCATTATTATAGGCTTCCAGCATCAAAAGACCTTTACGCTTCAATGAATGCCAATTGCATACGTTATAGAAGGTCTGAGTGGATTCATGAAGATTTTGCCAACCTTTGTCTTTTTTCATCGCCCGAATACCGTTAAAATGGGTCTTCAGCGACTCATGATGATCTTCTTTACAATAGGTCTTTATATCGTTTATATCGTCTTCCGTTAAAAGCTCCCAATCCATGTCTCTTTCGCCGTATACGACTCGTGGTGACGTTTTGATGTCAATGATGGTCTTATTGATCTCCCCAGTGGTCAGAGCGTTTATAAAGGCATTCTGGGCGTTTATAAGCGATTTTGTGGTCAATAGCTCATTTAGAGCATTATCAATGGCAGAACCAAGAAATAGGGCTCCTGAACGTACTTTCTCACGATAGCCGTGTTTATATTGATAGGACCATTTTTGTGGACATTCCTGGAACAAACGTATCTGTGAATATGATATTCTTTTACTCATACCATTCCATTATAACACGAAGATGGTTTGATTGTCTAACATTTTCTAAAATTTCTTCAAATGAATCTCGTTCAATTCCTAGATTTTTTGCATCTTCCATTGCGATTCTAATAGAATAGAACCATTTCATTGATGAATTATAAACTAATGCGTCTTTTAGTGGCTCATTCATAAAACTCCATTATAGTCGTATAGTTTGAAACCAAAGGATCGGTGCTATCAACCATATCATTTACATGACCATTAGATCGAAATTTACAGTAGGGTCTAGCTGTCATAGATTTTATTAATCCATTTTTATGAAATTGTTGAATCCAAGGACCTTTGTGACCGAACCAATAATCTTCTTCCGGTTCTTTTTGGATAACAAATCTATAGAGCTTTCTTTTACCCACAACTTCCTTTGCGATTCAAATTAATCTGCTTCAAGACTGGGGATATCAACATAAATTCCTCATAAGTGAATCTATTACCTTTAGTATAATTGCAATCTCCGCAACAAACAACTAGATTTTCTTTTTCGTAATCTTTGTTATTATCTTTCCTATCTAAATTATAAGTACAAGCTTTATTCCATAATACCTTATTATTACAATAATGACAAGTATTTATTTCAGTGAATTCTAAAAATTCTTCATAACTAAGTATTTTTGCTTGATGATTTCGAATTTTAGCTGAATCTTTTAATCTATTATATAATGCTTCTTTAGGTCTAATTCGTCGTTTTGCTAAAGCTTTTGGTAATAAAACTCTGGCATTGCAAGAACCGCATAATCCCGAATGTCTTTTTAGATAGGGACCAGAAGATCGTGCGTCATTGTCACATGTTTTGCATTTAAAGATATAAATAGGTAAAGGTTTTCTTCCCGTATTTTGTCTACTAGGTGGCATATATTCTTCTATTCTTATTGCATCTTCTTTTTTAAGAGCCACAAGATCCACCCTTTGTCAAATCACATAAATCAAAGGATTCTTCAACTACTTCACCTAGATGTTTCATTGCTGTGTTATAGGATATTGGTGTTAAAGGTTGACCTGAGCGACTACCGTCCGGGTATACAGTTATTCCTCTAAGTTTTGGAAGATATTTCATAAGGATATCACCGAAATTTTTAACTGTATTTTCGTTATTGAATTCAGTTCCCCAAGCAGGAAGATTTATGGTTGAGCTTATCGCGTGATCAACAAATTGTTGTAACCAAGCTTGGAATGATATCCTTCGTTCGACATCATTAGCTAGGCTATATGCATCTTCAATGTTATTTGGATCAACTCCTTTATCCACTAGTCGTTTAGCTACTGGATCAACTACATATTGGTAGGCGGTGACGCTGGTTCCTTTTTTATATCTTCGCTTATAAGCAGCACAGAAAATTGGCTCACAGCCCGTAGAGGTTTCAGAAATAATTCCGATGCTCCCTGTTGGGGCAATAGCACGAGTTTTAACGGGTCGGGTCAAATCCCATTTATCGGCCCATTCATTTGCGAATTCGCCTGATTTCTCGTATATCTCCATATATTTCTTCAATTCATCATCTGGCCCATATTTCTTACCGTTCATTAAGAGCCATTCGTGAATACCCATTAGTCCAAGTCCCAACCTGCGATTTTTTGAACGTATTCTATCAACTTGAACATAAGGTACATCAGAATAGACGGTCCCAGCAAGAAGAAAAGCACTAGAGAGTTTGACCACTCGTTCCATCTCTTCGGTGCTAGAGATGCGAGATAAATTGATGCTCCCCAAGTTACAAATATCGGAGTCATCTTTAGAAGTAACTTCAGTACATGCATTGCGAAGCGTTTCACCTTTATTATCTCCTATATCAACGCTAAAACCGGGTTCAGCGGTTGTTAGCATTTGTCTCACTGTTGACCAATATACACTATTTGCCTGGGAATGTAAAGGATGTTTTTCATTATTATACGCTTTAAAAAATTCATCGTCTAAAAGCACTGAGATATTCGTACCATCGAGCTTGGCGGGAAAATCAAAGTATTTCTCTTTAAGATCTTTAACCTCTTGAGGCCAATTCTTAATAGTAATGAACTTTTGGATGTCAGCGTGCTTCCAATTAAGACCTGCCCAGATTGCAGAACGACGACTGCCACCTTGCATGATTCCACGTCCCAATTCATTGATCATTTGCATTAGAGCCAGTGGCCCGGTGGAAGTGCCGCCAGTCTTTCTAATGGACTTTCCTTCCGGTCGGATATCGCTATAATCAATTCCAATACCTGCGCCTGTCATTAATGCCATTGTTGCCTTTTGTGACAATTCGGCCCATCCTTCTCTTGAATCTTCAGCGCGAAGCAATAAACAGTTTTGAACCTGATGATATTGTTTACCGGATGAATAGAGGTATCGACCGCCTGGGATGAACTTTCGTTCTGCTATTAGTTTTCGGATCTCATCAACCAATTCCTTTGGTGCATTTACGGCTTTCATGACATGCTTCGAAACTCTGTAACTTATATTGTTCCAGTCTTCTAATGTCCCGTCTTTCTTTACTTGACTATATTTTTGATTTAAAATTGTTTGTGCGAATTCAGAAAATTCATTTGACATTGCGGTTTAACCTCGTGATTATTCATAAAATTCAATTAATTTAACAATAAAACTACCTGCTGATTTTTGATATTCAAGAAATTCTTCTTCATTTTTAGTTATTGATTGATGAAAATCATTTGATCTGAAAATTTGAAAAAGAACAGCATGTTTTGAGATATAGTATAATGATTCTGTGTGAAATTTCTTTGATTTAGTATAATAAATCGTAATTTTATTCATAAAATTTCATTACTAGTAAATTTTTCGGCCAATATTTATTTGTTTGAAAGGTTGAGAAAAGGGTTTTAGACCAAACTAATTCTGCCCATGATGTGTGAAGATAAAGATCATTTTTCATATCAAGTATAATATATTGTTTATTATTCCAACGATCATCAGCATAAACTTGATATTCATTATACATCAATTCACTCATTTATCAACCTTTGTTATGTCTTCAATGAAAACTATTCTGCAAACTGGACACATTACCTTTTTACCTATAAGTCTATAGCGGTGTTTTTTACACGGTTTATCACTATAACCAATATACGGCCTATAAATAAATGTGACGGCCACCATGAAAATTAAACAAATTACAGCGCCCATTATTCGTAAAACTCCATAATCTTTACGTGTTTTGGTCCTGGGAAATATGGTGAATTATGATCACTTGAATAAAAATATCGAGCTGCCATTGCTTCGAAACTATCGGGACTTCTTTGCCACCACGAAATTTTATTCAAGTGATCAACAATTAGTAAATGAGTTTCTCCCAATAAAAAAACCTCAATCATTCATAGAATTCCATTAGTTTTATGTAACCATATCTCTCTTCAATAATTGGAAAATCGATTATTTCAAGTTCTCTCCAAAATTCAAGATCAGTATACTTCACTTTAGTTTCATTTTCATCGGAAACCATACCATATGTTCTACGAGGGCAAGCATAAAAACAATACTTATTCATAAAATTCCATCAATTTGATTTCATCTTTCCAAATTTCTAAAAGATGATTATAATTTATTGAGGAATTGAATTCAAAAAATTGCGTATCCTTATGTCTCATATAAGTATTATTTAATGGATCGATCAGAATAAATGCATCTTGGGGTTTATTTAATAATTGAGAATCGAGATAAACGATGTATTTCTTCATTTCATGTACTCAATAATATTAATTGATTCCAAAACTATTAAGATCTCTTCTGTTGATATTGCATGTTTCATCGCAAGATCTTTAGCTAATGTCGATTTGACCATTGAAACAAATTGACTATCAATGTCTTTGTGAAGACTTGGATCTTCTTTGGACTTGAGTTCATTTCGTTGCGCAATGAGGTCTTTACATAGCTCTTTGAAATAGGGCTGTGAGTACATAAGAGTGTGTATAATGAGTTCTTGCGGTTTCATTTTGCCATCTCGTCGTCTTCTCTTAAAATTCTCATCACTTCATTTGTATTTTGTTCGGAGAATCCTAGTGGTATTAACGATGATCTCAGCTTTTTAATTCTCTCATTCGCTTTCTCTAGATCCTTCTCAAGATTCAAAGCCTTATCCAAAGTATCATTCAGATGCTTCATCGCGTCTTTCAAAAGAGTTTCTAATAATTGTTCTTTACTCATATCAATCCAATAGTAAAAGTAGAAACAAAATCATCCAGAACACTAAGAAACCTTAACTCTAGGACGAATTTCATCCACAAAAACAACTCCTAAACTAGCAGCTGTCTTTTTGGCCAGCATTTTCAATCCTGCCATCGTCTTTGAATTCCCATTAGAAACAGTTTCATTCTTCGAATTCACGATAGTCATTGTCATTGTTGATGGATCAAGACTGACTGTAATCATATCATGAACCGCCAGCATTGGACTGCTAACTAAAACTCCTTGGGCATTTGCCTTATATCTGATTCTTGTCATTTTTTCTTTCCTTTTCGTTTAGATTTTTTATTTAGCAATGACGTCAATTTCGGAATTATATCTCTTTCCAACAGTCTAAAGATTATTATGGTGGTTACAACTTCAACAAATGTCATTTATCTTCCTTCCAAAAAGGCCGCAACTACAATAATACCTATAATAATAAATATTAAATTAAATGCAGCTTCCATATTTAGGGCCTATCGGCCTTTTTCATGCATTTGCAGCTTAAAGTTTCGTCTTGAAACTCTTGAACTCCGCCTCGACCGCAAGCTAGACGGCATTCTTTAAATGAGGGACTGACGCAACTACTAATTGTTGCTGCCAGCATTAGAATAAATATAATACGTTTCATATATTTCCTTCTGTTAAATATTTATTTCTTATTTCTAATTCTTTCAATCCATTCTTCAAATAACTTAACTGGCATTTTATGCTTTGCTCTATTGCAAATTCCACAAGCAGTTCTACAATTTTTTTCGGTATATCCCAAAGTATTATTAATTCTATCAATTCCATTATATTTCACTGTTTTTTTACCATTATAAGTAAATTCATTAAATTTATCTACTCCACAGTAATAACATTCTTTTTTTATTAAATCAACAAAAATATTAAAATCAATTAAAAATTCTAAGCCTCTTTTTTTAGCATTTTTCTCATATGTATTAAAGATTTGTAAGTAACAGGCTTTTTCAACATTATCAACTTGATTTCCCCGTTTCTTATGTAAGAGATAAGTTCTTTTACATCCACAGCTTTTGGTTTTTTTTGTAATAAAATTGTCAATATTAACTCTTGAAATATTGCCGCAATCACAAGAACATTCAAAATAATAATTATATTTATCTTTTGTTATTTTTATGACTGTTAAATAACCTATTTTTTTACCTATCCAGTCTATATATTTAGTTTTACAAAGATAATCTCCGCAAGATTGAACATGATCTCCTTTTAATCCAGTGGCAGTCGCGGTTTTGGTTTTTCCACAATCGCACCT
>ERZ724505.1094-NODE-1094-length-15492-cov-4.576343_pt1 | contig 15492 bp, 13 predicted proteins | sample MGYA00376038_ERZ724505 | MGnify/ENA primary metagenome ERZ724505 (study PRJEB28724, sample SAMN07190884) | wastewater metagenome | isolation source: effluent of sewage treatment plant in Hong Hong | place: Hong Kong | collected 2016-03-17 ... | reverse complement strand
ATCAGCAATCTCGCATCGCGCGGGATTGACGTCGCGGCTGGCAAATACGGCACCTATCAGCTTCGCCGCGAGATCGCGGAACTGGCTGATCAGTATGGCCCGACCCTATTCGGCCCTCGCGCCAAGGCAGCGGGGCTGACCCTTCCTGATGCATCACAGCAGCAGCAGCAGAAACCGGCCCTCAGTCCGACGGCGCAAGCCCGTCAGGCCAAGCTTGGAACGATGGCTAGTGCCCCTCCGAACATCGCCGGCATGTCCGGCGCCGGGGCGGACACTGGCATGCCGAGCGCGGCGAGGATTGAGGAAATGTCGGACGACGACATCGGCAATCTTCCTGATTCCGTCAGGAGAAAACTCCTCGGCATAACCTGATTTCATGAAAGGCCATCACAATGGCAGTCACGGATTTTGGCGCTCTTCAGTCTGCGCAGAAGCGGATTTGGGCGGCAGAGGTTTGGAATGCCGGGCGGGACGAAAGCTTCTTCTTCAAGAACGGCTTTATCGGAACGTCCGACAGCGACATGAACTCGGTCATTCAGCGCGTGACCAAGCTCAGCGACACCGAGCGCGGCAAAGAATGCGTCATGCAGCTTGTGCTCGATATGCAAGGCGATGGCGTTGTCGGCGACAACGAGTTGAACGGGAACGAAGAAGCTCTCGTCAACGACAGCCAGACGATCCGCATCGACCAGTTGCGGACGGGCGTGAAGAACAAAGGTGAGATGTCCGAGCAAGGGACAGTCATCCGCTTTCGCGAGCAGGCGAAGGAAAAGCTGACGTTCTGGATCGCGGACAAGCTCGACGAACTGATGTTCCTCACGCTGTCTGGCCGCGCCTATACGCTCAAGCCGGACGGCTCGACTCGCACCGGCTCGCAACTTCCGTCGCTCTCATTTGCGTCGGACGTTGTGGCGCCGTCCACCAACCGCATCCTGTATGCTGGATCAGCGACATCGGAGGCCACGCTTACGGCCTCGGACAAGATGTCCTGGTCCGTGGTTGTGCGTGCCCGCACTCTGGCAGAGCGGCGCCGTTTGCGGCCGATCAAGTCCGGCGGGCGGAACTACTACGCTCTTGTGATTTCGTCGGAGCAGGGACGCGACCTCGCCCTCGATCCCACGTATCAGACCATCGTCAAGAATGCGGAGAAGTCCGGCAAGGACAATCCGCTGTTCTCTGGTGCTCTGGCCGTGGTTCATGGCGTGGTGATCCACACGCATCAGAAAGTGTTCAACACATTCGGGCTTTCTTCCGGCAGCAAGTGGGGCGCTGGCTCCACGGTCGACGGTGCGCAAGCGATGCTGTTGGGAGCGCAGGCCGGCGGGCTCGCCACGCTTGGGAATATGTTCTGGCGTGAGTCGGATGATACCGACTATCAGAACCGTCCCGGCATCGGCGTTGGCCGCAAAATCGGCATGCTCAAGCCGCAGTTCAAGTCGGTGCACGACCTGAGCAGCGGTGTTCCGAGTCGCCAGGACTTTGGCACGATCGCGGTCAAGACCGCGGCAGCCGCCACCTGATCAACGATGGCCGGCTAACCCCGGCCGTCCACCTCATCAACATATCGAAGGATCACGATCATGGGAAACCGTGAATGGCGCATCCAATTGAAGGATGCTATGACTGGCGAAGCGATCATCACCGCTGGCGGCACTGTCTATGTTGCCACCAATGGCGATGCGCAAAAAGCCACGCTCTACACCGCCGCCGGCGCGTCTCTTGCCAACCCGATTACGCCGACGCGCGGGTTCATCAACTTCTTTGCGGCTGACACCGTTGAGAAGGTCGATCTGTACGGCATGGCCCCTGGGGGCGAGGCGTTCGTACTTAAGAACGTCTCTCCGTCCGGTCCGAACGAGATCGAAGTCGACACGGGGCGTCTCAATCATGTCCTCGTCATTCCGTTCTCGATCGCGGACACAACTGCCACCACGGAAACGGATACTGGCTTCGATACCGGCACCGACAAATTGTGGCTGCCGACGCCGTTCATCAAGGTATCGACGATCGACGCAACCGAGACGATCGATGTCGGCACTGACGGGTCCGGGGCAAATGACGCTGACGGCTTTATCAACGCCGTCGCGCTCGACAGTGCGGTCGCAGTGAAGGCTACACTGCTCGCGTCTGGCGATACCATGGGCGCGCTGTTCTCGGTGCTTGATTCGGCCAACGCGGGCGACGACGCCCCTGAGGGCTTCATCAACTCGGCAAACGACAACATCACCTACACTCTCACGGCGGGCACCGATACGGCAGAGGGCTTCATCTATCTGCCGTACATCATCGCTCGCTGATTGACCGCGCCCCTCCCGCGTCTACTGGCCGGCCCCTACGGGGGCCGGTTTTTTATTCCCCACAGGAACATCTCTTCCCATGTCTCAAAAACTTCAACAGTTCTCCGATCTCAAGCAGGCCATGCCGGCTGAACAGAAAGCCCATGAACAGAGCAAGCTTGAGAAGATGCTGGTGCTCGATACGTCCGCCGTCCCGTCTGAGAACAGCCCGACAGGCGAGCGTTCGCACGCACAGATCATCAACGGCATCACGAAGATTTTCCGATTCTTGCCGGGCGTCGGCACGCCGATGGAGCCGTCCGTCGCTGCGAAGTTTTTGCGACATGAAGCGTTTCGGCTCGTCGATGCTGACGGGAACGAACTTCCCTACGAGCGTGTTCCTAAGCAACCGACAGATTTGCAGGCTGGCGAAAAGCTTGTTCTGGCCGACAACGAGACAGTTGCCCGTTACGACGAGTTGACCAATGCGGCGCTGCTTCAGCGCGTGCTCCCCCTGCCAGGCGGCGAGAAGTTTTCCGCCGATGCTCCTGACCGCAAGGCTGTCATCGACTTCATCATCGCGGCTCAACAAAAGCTGGCGGCGGCCAAGCGGTCGCGTGTCAGGGATGTCGGTAACGATGAGTTCGTTCCGGCGGCCGACTTCGATGAGGTCGCCTAACCGTGTCACGGGTTCTCACAGCCAACGACATTTGCGCTCGCGCACTGCGCGCCATCGGAGCGTTCCCGGTAACGGATAGCGCCCCAGACGGCGAGCAGCTTCGCGAAGCGATGTATTGGCTCGACCTGCTGATGGCAGAGACCGTTGGCGTGGGGCAGATGTTCTCGCGCTACACCGACACGCTCGACTTGCCGATCACAAACGGGACCGGCTCATACGACTTCTTTACCTCGCTAGGGAGCGAGCTTCCTACCGACCGCATTCAGTACATCGAGAACGCTTGGTGCGAGGATGGCAACGGCAATCGTTGGCCTATCGAGGTGACTACGCGCGAGAAGTTCGAAGACGTGTCGAGGTCTGACGAGAGCGGCCGACCGGTATGGCTGCACATCGATCGCACGGCTTCGCCAACATTGCGCATCTTCCCGACGCCGGCAACGACCGACACTACTGAATATACGCTCAAGCTTGTTTGCCAGATGTATGCGCCGAACGTGGCACCGGCCGGCGTGACTGGCACGCAACCGTCTGGCTCGGTGCTGCACGACCTGGGGCAAGCATGGCAGCGCTGGCTTGTGCTGCGTCTCGCGCTGGATATCGGGTCCGGACCGATCACCAAGCTCGGAGAAACTTCGCTTGCTCGCTATGAGCGCATGGCCGCACAGGCCAAACGAGAACTCGACGCTTCAGAAAACCGTGAGCACGAAACAACCGATCCACTGTGCGAACCGTGGGGGATGGTAATTTAATGTCGTTCCGCTCAGCGATACAGGATTTTCAGCTTGCCAATCCGCTCTACACGGGCGCGTCGGTAACGTTCTACACGGTCGATGCCGCCGGCGAGCAGACTGAGACGCTGGCGACGCTGTACGCCGAGCCCACTGGCTCGCAGAGTGCCGCTAACCCGCAGACTTTGGACGCGGACGGAAAATTTCAGGCACCAGTTTATGCTGACGTTCCACTCATCGCCGAGGTTGTTTCCGCCAACGTCGGCTCCCACACAACGGGCGTAATCAATTCGCGCGGGACATGGCGCAGCGGGTGGGCGCCGGCGACGGTTTACTACACGACCGATCTGGTCACTGACACCGAGACCGGGAACCTGTACGTCGTCACCAACAACCACGTTTCACAAGCGGATATTCAAGACGACATCACAGACGGCAATCTCGAGCTTGTGCTTGATGCCAGCGCCGGAGGCGGAGGCGGGGGCACCGATATTGAGGCGGGCGTGTGGGGTCCGTTCGAGGACGTGGCATCCGCTGGGACGGTAAATCTCGGCACGACCACATCGATGGCCGTCAACATCACTGGCTCGACGGGCATATCCTCGTTTGGCGCATCGACCAACCGCTTGCGCATTGTCAAGACGGCTGCGGCTGTTGCAATTGCCGCCGGGGCTTCTCTTGTCTCTCCGGTTGGATCGTTCACCACGGCTGCCGGGCAGACCTTCCTCGCCATGTCGGACGGGGCGGCTGTGTGGCGGCTGCTTGGCGTTGGCCTCGACCATCTAAGCTCAGGGATTGTCACGCGGACCGCAAGCGGCTTTGCCAGTCGCACACTGACTGGAACAGCGAACGAGATCACCGTCACGAACGGCGACGGTGGCTCAGGCAACCCAACCCTGTCGCTTCCTTCATCGCTAACCTTCACCGGGAAGACGATCACCGGGGGCACGTTCACCGGAGCGACGATTGCGGGGCTGACCTTCGGGGATGGCACCGTTGGAGCGCCGTCGATCGCCTTCACAGACGATACCAACACAGGCATCTGGTCGCCATCAAACGATAGCATCGCTGTCTCCACGGCCGGCGTGCAACGATGGACGGTTGACAGCTCCGGGCGTACCCTGATCGGCCACACTGCGGCGTTGGATATCGACGCATTGCAAGGGGCGGGTTTGCAGATTTCCGGCGTGTCAGAGTTTGCCGGATTGTCTGTGTCGCGATGGTCGAATGATGCGCTCGGCGGCGCGATTGCTCTCGCAAAATCACGAGCGGGGACGATCGGAACTTTTACCGTTGTGCAAACCGGCGACACGCTCGGGACGATTAGGTTCTCCGGAACGGACGGTAGCGACGCTACGAGCGTTGGGGCCGAAATCAGAGCCGAAGTCGACGCCGCTCCAGGAAATAATGACGTACCAGGAAGGCTAGTATTCTCGACCACGGCTGATGGTGCTGCGACTGTTACCGATCGGCTTGTTCTTGACTCTTCAGGCGTGCTCAAGCCCAACGCCAACGACGGCGTGTCGCTCGGGACGGTCACGCGGGCGTTCTCTGACCTGTTCTTTTCGTTCGGCGCAGTGATCGATTTCGACGCTAGCGATATCACGGTCACACACAGCGCTAACGCATTGTCGCTTGCCGGCGGCATTCTGATCCTCCCCGATACCGGCTTGCGCATAGGGGCCTCGTTTCCGTTCTCTGATAGCTCTGGCACGCTGACGCTCACCAACGTCGATCTGCTCGACGCGACGACTGAGACCACGATCGAAGCCGCCATCGACAGCCTGCCGAACTGTAATTCGATCCAGGGGCAGACGTTCACGCTCAGCGGTGCATTCGTCCGCTCTGGCGCTCACTCGCTGACGCTTATCACCACCGGCTCGACCAACCTCACTCTGCCGACCACAGGAACTCTGACTAGCTCGGCCGATCATCTTGGTGTCTTCGCGGCGACCACCTCAGCGCAGCTTGCCGGTGTGATGTCTGACGAAACTGGTTCCGGCGCGCTCGTGTTCGGCACCTCGCCAAGCTTCACGACATCGATGCTCTTGTCGAGCGGCTTTGTGATGAACTGGAATGCGGGCGATGTGACGCTCACGCATTCCCTTGACACGCTTACCTTGGCGGGTGGGACGCTCGTACTCCCTGCGGCCGGATTGCAGATCGGCGCTTCACTTCCGTTCTCCGATAGCGCCGGGACGCTGACGCTTCAGAATGTGGACGCGCTCGACGCCACTACGGAAACGACGATCGAAGCCGCGATCGATACGCTGGCAAATCTGACCAGCGTGCAAGGGCGCACCGTCACGCTGACTGACGCCGGATTTGACGTGCTGTTCGGCTGGGATGATAGCGCCAACGCCTACAAGAACTTCCTCCTAGCAGACTTCAATGTTGAAGGAACCCCGGCCGCTGGGGACTTCGTGCTGCTCTATGGCGCTGATGGCGTGCTGCGTGTTGCCGATATCAACAACCTCCCTGGCGGCGGCGGGGCTGGCCTCAACAACGTCTCCGAGGACACTAGCCCCACCTTGGGCGGCGCGCTCGACAACGGCGGGTTTGCCATCCGCTTTACCGACAACACGGGCATTCAGGACGATTCCAGCAACGAGCAACTGATTTTCCAGAAGACCGCTTCGGCGGTCAACCATTGGGAGATGACGAACGCGGCCACGGCCGGCAGCCCGCTATTGCAGGCTGTGGGCGACGATGCTGCCGTTTCGGCCACTATTTCCAGCAAGGGCACTGGATCGGTCTTCCTGGCGATTGGTGGCACCAATGAGGTGACGCTGACATCAACCGCGCTGTCTCCGAGCACGAACGACGGCAACGCGCTTGGAACCACATCGCTAGGATGGGCCGACCTGTTCCTGGCGACCGGAGGCGTCATCAACTGGAACAACGGCGACATGCTGTTGACCGGCACCGACGCCAACACTCTGACGTTCTCGGGCGGCGTTGTGGTTTTCCCCAACACGGGGCTCGCCATTCTCGACACTGGCGGCGACCATCGGCTGACTATTGTTCCCGGTACAAATTTGACCGCAGATCACTCGTTGACGCTGACGGTGCCAGACGCGAACACCACCATCACGATGGCGGATGCTGGCTTCGACGTGGTGTTCGGGTGGGACGATAGCGTCGGGCAATATAAGAACTTCCTCCTCGCCGATGTTCTGCTTGAAGCTTCACCTGCCGCCGGTGACTTCCTGCTGATGTATGGCGCTGAGGGGGACCTTAGGCGCGTCAATTGGTCTTCGCTTCCTTCCGGCGGAACGGTCTCTGACGGAGACAAAGGTGACATTACCGTATCTGCGTCAGGCGCTACGTGGACGATCGACAACACTGTCGTCACGTTCGCGAAGATGCAGAACATTTCGACAGACCGATTGCTCGGCCGCGACACGGCTGCGACCGGTTCCGTCGAGGAGCTCACTGTTGGCGGCGGCTTGGAGTTCACTGGTTCTGCTGGCATCCAGCGGTCCGCCTTGACTGGCGACGTGACGGCCGCGGCAGGTTCAAACGCCACCACCATCGCGAACGATGCCGTCACGTTCGCGAAGATGCAGAACATAACGACGGACAGGTTGCTCGGCCGAGACACGGCTGGGACTGGTGACGTTGAGGAAATATCCCTTTCGACGGGCCTTGAGTTCACCGGGTCGACCTCCATTCGCATCACTGCCGCCTATCAGGCAGTCGGGACGCAGGAGATATGGATTCCCGCAAGCGCGATGATCGCCACCACGACAGGCGGCGCGGCCTCGTTCTCGACGGAGCTCGCCACCAACAAGGTGATGATCTCTGGCTACGATTTTGACGCAGGGGCGACCGAGGAAAAGGTTCAATTCACTTTAGCTATGCCGAAGCAGTGGAACGAAGGAACTGTGACTTTCAAGGCGTATTGGACCTTCGCCTCTGGTACCGGCAATGTGAGTTGGGGCATGCGAGCGGCGGCGCGTTCCAACGACGACGCCATAGATCAAACGTGGGGAACAGAACAGGTCACGGGTGTTCTGGCGGTATTGACGGCAAACGACGTGCATGTTTCCGCGACTTCGCCGGCGCTCACCATCGGCGGGAGCCCCGCTGCGGGTGACTTGTGCTTCTTCGAGGTTTTCCGTGACACGTCCGTTGATACACTCACCACTGACGCACGCCTTCTTGGCATCGTTTTGATAATCACCACAGACGCAGCGAACGACGCATAAGATGCTGATGCTTGCAAGAACTGCGCTGCTGCGGGTAAGTCGGCAAGTTTCCGCGACGGGGTATTATTTTTCCGTCAACGTTGCCGACTCCATTATTGGCGTTGGGGCCGGATTGGCGTTGTCAACTGCAAACCTTGGAGACACAGTTGGCGCTGATGCAAACAGTTGGGGTTTGATAAATGATGGTACAAATTGGTTTATAATAACTAATGCTGGAGGGACATATATAGATACAGGCGTATCTGTTGGGTCAAACAAAGTAGTTAATGTCGCGTGGAATGCCGGCAACTTATATCTCGGTGCTAGTGGGACATATTTTAATTCGGCAGGTGCGTCTACTGGAAGTACGCCGACAAGTCCAACATTTACTGGATTAACTGGCCCCATGTACCCGTTCGGTACGGCCGCGCGCACGGATAATGATCTAACGCTGCAACCGGCCGCAAGCCCTCCAACTGGATATAACGCATGGGGCGGAACGTGGAACCCGTCCGACAAAAGCGCGAATATTACTCTGACCGGCTCCAACCTGATCGCAAACCGCGCATCAACCGGCGACGGCGTATCTGTGCGCGGCACTGTTTCATATAGCTGAGCGCGTTCATAGCGGCACGCGCACAGGTGAACATATCAGCCGCAGGAGAAAAGCACATGGTAAATCAAGGCAATGCGCCCAACATTCCGGCTTTGAAAGATGCCGTCGAGCAGGCAGTTATGACGCTCAATATCGCTGCCAGCAACCTGTCGCAGGCGTCCCCAAGCTCTACCGCTATCTATACCGTCACTGCCGGCCCTTTCGGGGCTCCGTCAATCGCTCTGACGTTCGCCGATTACGTCCCGCCGCCGCCCTCGGACGAAGATGATCCGCCGCGGGATGACTGAACACCCTAACTAAGTTCCCGCGCCCGGCCGGGTCATGCCGGGCACCAATTCCACACATTCCAAGCCTTTCGCTTCTATTGGAGAAACCCAATGGTTGACTTCCGCATTGTGCTCCGGAACCCGGTCGACAACTCGGAGATGACCGAGAACATCAAGGGGCCGGACGGCAAAACGCAGTCCGTTCCGTTCACGCTATCGCGCGCTTGTATCAATGCGCTCCTTGGCTCTGCCGTGAACGAACAGACGGCCACCGGCGAGGAGCACCTGCACCGCTGGCTATTGGCGCAAAGGATCAACAACGCAGAGGCCGAGCTGTCGGCAGAGGACATCGCCCTGATCAAGGCGCGCGTCTCCAAGATGTACGCGCAGGCGCTCGTCGTCGGGCAGGTATTGTCTCTCCTCGATCCCGCGGCGGTCGGCGCTCTCATCATGAGCGGCGGCGACAAGAAACCAAAGAGGGTTGCATAGCTCGCCATGGCCTCGATCCGAATTATCGAGTTCGATACATGGAGGCCAGGCTATGGCCTGGCGACCGTGCGCGTGTATCAGGCTGGCACGTCTACGCTCGCCAGTCTGTTCAACGATGAGGAACTGACCGACCCCGCCGCCAATCCGTAAACGCTGATCCAAACGACATCCGGCGGCATTAGTTACGGGAAATTCCAAGCGCCAGTTTACGTTGGCGTTCCCTACGAGTTGAGCATCAATTCAGTTGATCGCACTGGCGTTTCGCGCCCGCCGCTCACAACGCTCGAGGACGAGGACGCATCCGATGCTACCGTTCGCGTAACTGGTGGCAGTGCGGACATCGCGCTTGCGGATCATCTTTCCCGTCGCATTGACGTGCGCGACTATGGCATTTTTCTTGCCGTTGGCGAAGTTGGCGCGTCGACTGCGACCAATACAGCGACATTGACCGCGGCCATTGGTTCTGCCGCGGGCCGCGGCGGGGCCAATGTGCATATTCCGAGCGGAACCTTTCAGATTTCCGTGATAACCATACCGGAAGGCGTGGTGCTGCGCGGGGAATCGCGAGACGCGACTATTTTGCAATCAACGCAGGCTGGTACTGTCATCACTATCTCCGGCGATTATGCTGGGCTGTCGCAGATCACCATCGACGGGATTTCCCAGGTTGGATCGTCCGTCGGCGTTCTCGCCAATGACCGCGACCGCATGGTGATGGAAGACACTCTCATCAAGCGTTTCGAGACGGGCGTGGAGCGCGACGGCGGAACGCACAGCCATTGGCGCAACCTGACCATCTCGGATTGCGACACAGGATATAAAGCATACGCTACGGGCGCCGACCTTTCGTTCAATACATGGACTGGTGGCGGGATCGAATTGTGTTCCGTAATCGGGCTTGACATGCGCCACGATGGCGAGGATTGCATCGCCAACACATTTACGGCTCTGTTGTTCTCGACTAATACCGGCATTGCCGTGCGCATCGAAGGCGCGCTTTCGACGATCCTGCGTGATTGCCAATGGACTGGCAACACCCACAACCTGACCGTCCTCGACGAGAGCACCAATCACAAGATAATCGGGCTCGACATATCCGGCGGCTCCATCGATACCGGCGACCTCAGCTTTACCGGACACTTGGAAAACGTCGCACTGCGACGGATGCGGCTGACGACCGTGAGCGTCGCCATCACCACGCCCATCAACACCATCCTAGTCGAGGATTGCGAGGAAATCACCGCAAGCATCACCGGCTCGTCCACGGCGTGGCTGCGCCACGAGACGGCGGCGACGGGCGGCACGTTCGGTATAACCACAGGGAATGCGGCGACGAAGGCATGGGCAATCGCTCTCGAAAGCGGCGATTACGTTTACCTTGAGGGCAAGGTCGTGGCGCGGCAGACCAATGCCGTGAATCATGCTTTCTATCATTTCGCTGTATCGGCTCAGCGTCCTGGCGCAACACTCCTCTACGATACGCAGACTGGCAACTATACGAAAGGCAGGACTATCACAGGGGCGACCTCCGGGGCCACGGCACGGCTCCAAGACGTGGTGGACGCTGGAGCGACAGGCACACTCACACTGATTGATGTTGTCGGAACGTTCGTTGACAACGAAATCATTACCGATGGAGCCGGGGGGTCGGCAACCGTCAACGGAACCATCTCCACACATCCCGCCGCCCTCGTTGGGCTTGTCACGGAACTTCGTCCAGCAGAGGAAACAAACTTGGCTTGGGACGCGACATTCGTTGAGAACGGCGCTGAGATCGAACTGCGTGTTACGGGGGACGCGAGCGCGACGGTGGAATGGACGTCCGAAGTGACTGTGATGAGGAACTACTGACGTGGCCGAGCAGTGGACACCTCTTCCCCTAGATAGGCCATTGTTCGCCAACCTAACTGAAGATGCCGTTAGTGGATTTATGACTGCCGTCGAGAACGGCTATCAAAACGAGCTTGGGCAGCACACACGATTTCCTGGAATGGAGCAATTTACGCTGGTGGACGCCAATGCCAAGCGTCTCTACCTGCACGATTTCAATAATGACCTTATCGCAGTCTCTGATAAAGGGCAGGTTTACCGCATCGACTTTTCGGGCAACGTCAGCAATGTCACCGCGGTCCCCGTCGCAGGAGGAAGGCGTGTCGTTTTCGCCAAGACGGATCGCGACCTGCTGATGGCTGCCGGGGGGTCTATTGTGCGCCTGCGTGATCGCCTAACTGAGGTTCTGTCTGACGATGCCCCTCGAGCGTCCCACGTCGGATGGCTCGACAACTTCACCATTGCCGTCGAAATAAATTCCGGCCGGTTTTATCATTCGCGCCCTGGGGAACCTGATGTGTGGGACGTGATTGATACGTTCTCTGCTGATGGGTCGCCCGACAACATCAACTCGATGCTTGTCACGCCGTTTCGTGAGTTGATGCTTGGCGGCGCGCAATCGACAGAACAATTCGAGCGTTCTGCGTCAGGCGATGTCCCGTTCTATCGCCGCTGGGCGATCGGCGAAGGGATCAAACTTCCATATGGGATGTTGCATGCCGACAATGCCATGTGGGCGATCAACTCGCTGACAGAATGGGTGCGTGCTTCTGGACAGGTTTCGTCGACAGTTTCCGAACCGATTGGAAGACTTCTGGAGAGCATCGATAGTTGGACTGACGCATGGATCGGTGGATATCCAGACAAGCCGCTGCATATCCTTGGTCAGCGGTTCATGATCTTACAGGCACCGGAAGCGTCGAACATCTATGGCACCAAAGGCGTGACGATCGCCTACGATTACCGTGGGAAGAAGTTCTTTCAACTCTACGGCTGGGATTCCGAAAAGGGGGTTCCGCGCCGGTGGAGGGGGTGGTCGCATTGGACGCTGTGGGACAAGGTATTTGTTGGCGGCGATGACGGATACGTCTACCGTTTGACGTCGGACACATACCGCAACGGCGACGAATTGCAGCGATGGCTCATCCGCACGTCACATCAAGCGATTGGAACCGCGGCGCTCATCAAAGCATTCAGGCTTCACATTGTCCGCGGCATAGGCGGAACAACAACAGCGCCGACGATACGGGTGCGGTGCTCACGGGATGGCCGGGCTTTTGGTCCGTGGATTTCTCGCTCGCTTGGGAACGCGGGCGATAGAGCGCGGATGATTGAGTTCGGCGGTTTTGGAATAGCGAACACATTTCGGTTCGAGATTTCTTCATCGGAAGATTGTGCGATTGATTTGATTGCGGCCGAAGTCAAAGCGGAAAGCGTTGGGCACTGAGTATGGCAAAGCCATCGCCACCTCCGCCGCCTCGCCTGTCTGGCGCTCCAGAGGCCGATTCAAAGGCGATGGAGCAATGGTACGGCGCATTCTATGACAACGCTCTGCGCGGAACTCGGCTGATCGATCCGGCCCGTCAGTATGTGCCAGACGAGTTCGACGAAAACAACTTGTTCGATCCGGAAGATTCTTCCATCGCCAACGCGCAGTTGACGGCGAATGAGGCGTTTAGGAGGGGCACCGCCGATTCCGCCGCCGCGATGGAACGCACGATCCCTGTCGGCGCAATCGTCAATTTTCCGAAAGAGCCGGCCAACTTCTCCAATGGTGGGGCACCGGGTTCTGATACGAAATGGTTGGAGTGCGACGGGTCAATCTACAACATTGCCGATTTCCCTGACCTCGCGGCGTTTCTTGGAACTGACTTTGGAGGAGACGGGGAAGCGACATTCGGCGTCCCGAACTACACGGACGACGGACGGTTTTTGCGCTCGAGGTCGAGCAGTATAGCTGAAGGCGACACGCAAGACGACATCACGTCGCACACCCATGGGGTAGGCACGTTAGCAGCGGATGAGAACGGGGATCACAATCATGAAGGATCAACGGGGGATGCTGGCTACCACGATCACTATGGATTAACTGGTTCAGAAGGGGCGCATTCTCATGGTGGTTCAACTGACTATGGTGGGTCAGGAAATACCGGCTCTGGAACGTCGCATACCCATTCCGGCTCGATCGGCGCGTCTGGATCGCACGGGCACACTATCTCGATCATTGATCCAACGCACAATCACACATATTTTGCTGCCGCTGGCTCTACACTAGGCGCCACATCAGCGCAAGCCACAGGCATAGCCGCGACGGCATCCACTGCCGCAGATCACACGCATACACTTTCGATAATCTCAGAATCCAGCCACACCCATTCTTTACCAAGTCATACCCACACGATTATTTCAGAGGCGGATCATACACACACGATTTCACCAGCATCAGACCACTCTCATTCAATAAGAGCTTCCGGCACTCACACGCACACGATCTCTGGCGCTACAGCCGCCAATTCGGCCACGCCTGAAACCGTCATCAATGCGGCGGCGGTCGTCATCTGCATCCGTACATAGGAGAAGCATCAATGGCCTTACAGCAACCCGGCGATCCATTGCTCAGCCAGGATCAACCGTCTGCCCTGGCGACCAGTCAGCAAGCCGCTGGCCCGAAGAAAATGCCACAGTTCATTGGGACATTGAGCGCTGATCCTGGCGCAGCAACAGGAACAGCTACCACACCCGACGAGCCGCAGACTCCGACAACGAGGCTTCGCCTTGTGAACGGCGCCGAACCGCTGCCGGGTTGGGGGTTTTCTAGGAAAACAGGCCAGCCGAAGGAATGGCGTTACGACGGAGAAACTGAATTGCAATTCGGCGCTCCGCGTCCATTGTCGAGCGATGCCGCCATACCGTCCGCCTCCGCTTCTCCCTTGCCCGCCGCTCCTGATGTTGTTCCTTCGGCCGCTCCGGCGGTTATCCCGACGCCGGCGCCGATCGCTGCAGCAACTCAGGCCGCGCAAGCGGCTGTTCCTTCATCCGTCCAGCAACAGGCCCGCGGAACGCGCTTTGGCCTCGCCGGCTCGTTCGAGGATGAACTACGGAAGCGGTACGGCTACGGCTTTGGCGCGAGACCGCAGGCGACACCGTTCGGAGCCCCGAGCATCGCGCAGGGAACTGTCCCGTGGGCGACACCACAAGTTCAACGGGCCGAGCAGCAATATTCCGCGCCATATGTTCCCGTAACCAAGCTCGGAAACATCGGATAACATCACAATGCTCGCAGCCATCATTCCGGCAATTGCGACCGTCGCTGGCGCGCTGATTACAGCGAACGCCAATAAGAGCGCGGCCAAAACGGCCGCCGCGGCGGCACAGCAGAGTGCCGCCATTCAATCGGCGGCACAACAGCAAGCCGCGGCGCAGATCAATTCGGCCACCACAGCGGCGTCCGGACTGGTAAGTGGCGCCGCTGATAAAGCTATCGCGACGCTCGAATCCAGCATGAAGTCGGCGATGGATGCGATCGGATATTGGTCGAACCAAGCCACCTCGATCGCAATGAACTACGGACAGGCGGCGGCCACTTCCGCCGAGGCCAATCTTAAGCAGGCGCAGGCAACCTATGCGCAATATGCGCAACAGGCTCAGGCGCTCCTCGATCAGAAGTCACAGCAGGCGCAAGCCATCTCCGCGCAATACGCGCAACAGGCCGTCGCCGTGGCGCAGCAGTACGGTAAGGAAGCCGCTGCTACGATCGAGGCGAAGGCAAAGGAGGCGCAGTCTGTCGCCGCGCAATACACGCAACAGGCCATCGCCAAATCGGAGGCATACACCCAGCAAGCGGCAGGCGCCGTCACCGCAGGGAAGGACGAGGCCCTTGGCATTCTCAAGAAGGGCACGGACGAGGCGGTCGGCCGATACGACGCGATCGTCGAGGACAACGCGCCGGGCCAAGCCTATATGCGCGAGGTAGTTGCGGGCTCGCGCGCTCTTACGCCAGAGCAGAGGCAGCAACTTGACGAACTGCGTCTTGCCGCCGGCAACCAGATCAGGACATCGAGCCTCGCCGGATCAGGCCGATCCGCGGCAGCCGTGCTCCGAAAGGTCGAGAACGAGTTCGTCAATTCGGCTCTCGCTCAGAACATGCGCCGCGCCGACGCCGCGGCTGAAGCCATGGCAGGACGCGGCTACGGCGCAAGCTCGAATGCGGCGAACACGCTCTATGGAGCGGGCCAGACCGGGGCTGGAATTGCCAATTCTGCCGGTCAAGCGCTTGGGAGCATTTATGGGAATGCCGGAAACACCCAAGCAAGCATCCTCAATTCGTCCGGCGCGAACCAATCCGGCATCCTAGCAAATTCCGGCGCTCAGATCGGAAACGTGTTGATGAACACCGGTAACACAAGCGCCGGCATTCT
>ERZ724505.1092-NODE-1092-length-15501-cov-45.447300_pt1 | contig 15501 bp, 14 predicted proteins | sample MGYA00376038_ERZ724505 | MGnify/ENA primary metagenome ERZ724505 (study PRJEB28724, sample SAMN07190884) | wastewater metagenome | isolation source: effluent of sewage treatment plant in Hong Hong | place: Hong Kong | collected 2016-03-17 ... | reverse complement strand
GGTAGACAAGGAACGGATGGAAGTGGAAAGCAACGCCACGGACTGGAGGGGAGAGTCGCGGATGGGAGAGCAGAGGAGCGGATCGTAGAGGAAAGGATCGGAATGGGCCTAACAGCCGGCTAATCCTTGGAAACAGGGGTTAACCGGGTGCGAAAGCATTGAAGGGAAGGGAGAGGGCTGGACAGGAATGGAGCGGACGGGACTGGAAAGGACTGGAATGGAGCGGACCGGACCGGAAAGGATTGGGCCTAACAGCCGGTTAGGTTTTCTTCGGAGAATCTAGCCGGGTGCGAAAGCATCAAGGAGGGGAGCGGATAGGCTCGGGTCGCAATGGGATGGAGCGTAAGTGACTGGATCGTAGCGTAAGGAAGTGGAAAGCAATGGGTTTTCTCAATGAAAGCAAATTCAACTTTTAGGCCATTGGCAAATCATCCGAATGCAGCGCATTGGGACACGATACGCCAGCAGGCGATTGAACGTGACGGCGGCGCTTGCCGATGTTGCGAGGAAACCGAAGGTTTGGAATGCCACCATCGGCATTACCGGAACTGGGGCCAGGAACGGCTTGAGGATGTGGTGATGTTGTGCCGGCAATGTCACGATTCAATTACCGACCGGCTTAGAAGTGAACGGTATCAGGGACGCTCTCACACAACCCCCGATACCGTAATTCCAATGGCAAGCATCAAAATCGAGGTGAAGTATGGCAGCAACGAACGGATACGCGCAAGTGACACTGAAATTAACCGGGGTCACCCCGTTAATTGTGCATTCGGGCCAATTGGCCGACCCTCTCAACAAATTCTCGAAAGCGATCAAACAGGTTTCCTCCAAGCGGAAGAAGGTCGACGCGGATTACGAGGAAATGGCGCGGCTGGAATTCCTGGGCGGCTTGTATTTGAAAGAATCGCGCCCGTGTATGCCCAGCGTAGCGTTAGAAGCAATGATGATTAGCGCCGCCAAGAAGGTCAAACGCGGCATGGATTTTAAGTCGGGGCTGATGATTGATGATTCGCCCTTCATTGAATACGACGGGCCGCTTGATCCTAACGCACTCTGGGAAGATGAGCGGTTCCGAATTGTCGCTGGCGTCAAAGTCGGGCAAGCACGGGTTATGCGTACCCGTCCGCAATTCCAAGATTGGTCATTGCAATTTACTTGCTCCTATATTGACCAATTGCTTGACCGGCGAACGGTTGAGGAAGTGGCTGTTATTGCTGGATGGCAAATTGGCCTGTGTGAATGGCGTCCAAAGTTTGGGCGTTTTAAGGTGGATGTTGTGAAATAAGGGACTGCAAAGGAGAGGACTGCAAAGGAGAGGACAGGAGATGATTGGACTGGAGGGGAGAGGTCTGTAGCGGGCCGGAATGGAAAGGGTAATTAAACAACCCGGCAGCGATGCCGGGTTTTTTGGTATGATTGAAGGATATGAGTAATCTTTCGCCTGTTATCAGTGCGGCGTTAAATAGAGGATGGTCATGGAAGCCGCCACCCAACTTTACAGTTTCGCAGTGGGCAAACACGGAACGCCGATTAAGCGCTGAGTCTGCTGCCGAGCCGGGGCGCTATTCAACCTTAAAAGCGCCTTATCAATCCGGTATGATGGACGCATTAAATGAGCCTGGTGTACATACTGTTGTATTGATGACTTCCGCACAGGTAGGCAAAACTGTTTTAATTGAAAATGTGATTGGTTATCATATTCACCATGATCCTTCCCCTATTTTGATGGTGATGCCGACCGTTGAAATGGCTGAGACATTTTCCAGAGATCGTCTTGCGCCTATGGTTAGAGATACTCCCGCTTTGCAGGGTAGAATTGCTGATCCAAAATCAAAAAGCGCAGGAAACACGCTTCTTTATAAATGGTTTCCGGGCGGATTTATTGTGATGACGGGCGCAAACAGCCCCTCTTCATTAGCATCAAGGCCCATCCGCATTGTTCTTTGTGATGAGGTAGATCGTTATCCGGTGAGCGCCGGAACCGAAGGCGATCCTGTCGCGTTAGCAGTCAAACGAACGGCTACGTTTTGGAATCGCCGGATCGTGATGACCAGCACACCTACGATCAAAGGGAATTCGCGTATCGAAATGGCGTTTAATGATTCTGATCAGCGACGGTATTATGTGCCTTGCCCGCATTGCGGGGAAATGCAGTTTTTGGAATGGAAAAATATTCAATGGCTTCCCGGAAATCCATCGAGCGCAGGTTATGTTTGTCGATCTTGCGCAGCGCTGATTAATGAATCCAGCAAACAAAGCATGTTGCAGCAAGGTCAATGGATAGCAGAATTACCCTGTAATGGCATAGCAGGATTTCATATCAATGAACTGTATTCACCGTGGCGGCGATGGTCAGATATTGTTAAAGATTTTCTGTTCGCTAAACAATCGCCAGAGACTTTAAAAGTTTGGGTGAATGTTTCTTTAGGCGAAACGTGGGAAGAATCCAGCGAAAAATCCGACCCTGCCACCCTACTCTCCCGCCGCGAAAACTACACATCAGCCCGCTTGCCGGCTGGAATCCTCTATCTGACCTGTGGCGTGGACTGTCAAGATGACCGGCTGGAACTAGAGATCGTCGGCTGGCGGCAAACCTCCCGTGATGAACCGCCCGAATCGTGGGGTGTGGAGTATCACGTCTTGCGCGGCGATCCGGCACGAACAGCGGTTTGGGAGCAACTGGACGGGATACTGAAAGGGGAATGGCGTACCGAAGAGGGCCGCGCCCTGCGGATTAGTGCCGCCTGTGTCGATTCCGGCGGCCACCATACCGCACAGGTTTACGCCTTCTGTAGTGAGCGCAAAGGCCGGCATATTTACGCCACGAAAGGCATGGCCGGGCCGCGCCCGGTCTGGAGTCACAAGGCCGGCAAGTCGCAAAAGTACAAAGCGCAGGTCTGGCATATCGGCGTAGATACCGGCAAAGACGCCTGGTATGCCCGGCTGCGCATTGCCGATTTTGGGCCGGGCTATTGCCATTTTCCCATCGCCTACAACGAGGATTATTTCGACATGTTGACCTCGGAACAGGTGCGCACCAAATACTCGAAAGGCCATCCAGTGCGCGAGTGGTTTTGTCCGCAAGGCCGGCGCAACGAGGCGCTGGATTGTCGCGTCTATGCCCTGGGCGCGCTGCTAGCCCGGCCCGTCAACTGGTCCGCGATGGCTGCGCAACCCGTCACCCCCATCAGCAAGCCCGCGCCGAAAGCGCAACCCAACAGTTTTATCAATCGACCCTCTGGCTCACCGTGGATTAGGAGATAGTATGCCGACCGATTGGAATCACCCGACCGGGAAAGCCCCGAAGACCGTCGCCCTGGTGTGCCTCGGCCCCTCGCGCAACAGCTACATCGGCGCGTGCTTTGAGTCCGATTTGTCGGATTCGCTGGCCGGCGTTGACGAAACCTGGACGCTGAACCGGGGACATAGCGCCTTTCGACATGATCTGTGCTTTGTGATGGATCACCTCGGCGGCGAAAGCGACAAGTTCCCCCGATACGGCGCGTCGTTGTGGCACCACAGCAAACCGATTATTACCAGTGATAATTGCGACGGCTGGCCGGCGCATGTCCATAAATTCCCGTTCAAGGAAGTGTGGAACTGGACCATCGGCGCGGTCAATCCGCAACACGGGGACTGGTATCATAACTCTGTTGCCTACATCATCGTCTACGCCGCCTACATTGGCGTCAAGGAGCTGCGCATTTTCGGCGCGGATTACTCGATGCACAGCAGCGGCGTGGTGGAAGACGGTCACCCGTGCGTCGCCTACTGGGTCGGCAAGATGGAGCAGGTCGGTTTGCAGGTGCTGGCCCCCGGCGACAGCGCGTTCCTCAACATCAATCAGCGTTCCTGGATTTACGGCTATCGTGACGATCCGCGCCGCATTCCGGCGAATCGGGCACGGTTCCGGGCGATGGTGGGCTTGCCTGCTGATCCTGAATCGACCGCGCTGCTCTCCGGTGAACGGCAAGTCGCGTCCGCCCTGGAGGGGATTCAGCAGGATCATCTGGAACGTTACCGCTGGGCCGCCGCCCAGGCCAGCGGGACGGTACTGGACATTGGCGCGGGGATTGGCTACGGATCAGCGATTCTGGCCGATGCGCCGGGGGTGCGTCAGGTGATTAGCGTGGAGCGTAGCCAGGAATCGCTGGATTATGCGAAGGCACACTATGACCGGGACACGATTACCCGATTCGGGATTGATTTAGACGGTTATGCTTTTGAAGACAGCCCTCTCGCCGAATCCGCCACGGCGTTTGAGATCATCGAACATCTGGCGAACCCGACTCCGATGCTGGAAACCTTGCCGGCACAGCGACTGTTTGCGAGCGTACCGAACCAAGACGTGATTCCCTATTCGCCGGAAACCGCGCCGTTTCACCAGCGCCACTACACGCAAGATCAGTTCGAGAGGCTGCTGAACGCGACGGGCTGGCAGGTGGAGGGATGGTACGGCCAACGCGACCGCGAAAGCCCGGTACAGCCGTTGACGCCTGAAGATCGAACGTTGATTGTAGAGGCGCGCCGATGCCCAAGCCCCGCTTCATAACCTGGAACGGCCAAATCTGGACGCTGCGGCGGCTAGCGAGCGCTTATCATTTGCCGGTTTCAACGCTGAATCACCGGATTGATCGATTCGGCGATAGCGCGACGGGACTGGCGCGGGCGCTGGCGACCGGCATTCTCGATTGCCGACAAGCGGGCCGGATCGGCGCGCAACGCAGTCACTGGAGTTACAGTTCTCAACGAGGTGATGTATGCAAAATGACACGATTCCCCTGAATGAAATCAAACTGTTCAGCTTACGGCCTGATCAAGTCGGGTTTGAAACTCTCATTTCCACGATTGAACGCCTGCTGGAAATGGCGCTATCCCGCATCAACGAACAAGAAGGCGGGGAGAATTACCGGATGAACTTGCTGCGAATCGCCATGGAAGTGGTCAAGGACATGCCGACGCCCGTTGCGCCTCCGCCGCCTCCGCCGCCTCCGCCGCGCTCGGTGAAAGGGGAGACGGGCAAAAAGTGATTTGATTAACGTGATGTCACCCGCTTCGGCGGGTTTTTTATTGTTCAAATTTTGTGCAAACTCTTGACAAAATCTGTTGACCGCGCTTGAAACGGGGTCATGAGTGAATTTTCTGGTATCCCCGTTTCAACCCTGAACGCTTGGCTCACTGAAGCCCAGACGGCGCTGCATTCCCTCGCCATCGGTGGAAAAGTCGTTTCGATTTCTGCCGCTGACGGTAAGCGCATCAGTTTCACGCCTGCCGAAGTCGCCAGCCTGCGCTCGTATGTCCTGAGATTGCAACGGGCTATCAGTATCGCCACTGGCGTATCGTCTCCATTGGGTATCTCGGTAGCGACCTGGGTACGATGATGGACGCGCTGACCCGCTGGATTGCGCCACTATTTCCGAACTGGGCCGCGTCCCGCCTGGCCGGATTCGCCCGGATTGCAGCGGCGCAACGGTATTACGATGCAGCGACCGTCACTCACCAGCATCCGCGCCGGGGTAGTAATGCGTCCGCCGATGCGGTGATGGATCGGGCGCGGGGCAACTTGCGGGAATACGGGCGATGGCTGGACGAAAACCACGATCTGGCGGTCGGCGTTCTCGATGACCTGGTGACCAACATCATCGGTTGCGGGGCTGGATTGGAACCCATGGCGACACAAGGACGCGACGCATTGCCCGCCGTAGAGTTGAATCACCAACTGGCGCTGCTCTGGGATGAATTCTGGCAATCACCCGATGTGACCGGCGAACTGCCGGGGCCGGAATTAGAGCGCTTGGTGTGCCGCTCCTGGTTACGCGACGGGGAAATCTTCGCTCAGCACGTGACCAAACCTGCCGCGCCTTACGGTTCGCGCATCCCCTATGCGCTGGAATTGCTGGAAGCGGACTTCGTTCCCTATGATTTGACCGATCCCAGCAACCGAATTGTTCACGGTGTGCAGAAAGACGGTTGGGGCCGGCCACTGGGTTACTACCTGCATACCGTGCATCCCGGTTCAACCGTGAGCGTTCCCGGTAGTCGGTTTGAAACGATTTTCCTGCCCGCCGACCGCATGATGCATCTCAAGCTCGTGCGTCGGCTGCATCAAACCCGTGGCGTCAGCGTGTTCCATGCCGTGTTAACCCGGCTCGATGATCTCAAAGACTACGAAGAATCGGAACGCATTGCGGCCCGCGTCGCTGCCGCGTTGACCGCCTACATCAAGCGCGATAGTGCGCTGGCCGATACCGCCGTTGCCAGTTTGACGGAAGACGGAACGACCAGCAGCCGTTCCTTCGCCATGGAGCCGGGCTTGATTTTTGACGGCCTGTTGCCCGGCGAAGATGTGGGCCTGATCGACTCCAAGCGCCCGAATCCGAATCTGGAGACGTTCCGCAACGCCCAACTCCGGGCGATTGCTGCCGGCACCGGAACGCGCTTTTCGAGTATCGCCAAGAATTACAACGGTACATACAGCGCCCAGCGCCAAGAGTTAGTCGAGGCGGTGGCGCATTATCGCCGGCTGTTCAGCTACCTGAAACACCGATTTTACTTGCCCGTGTGGCGACGGTTTATTGATGCGGCCCGGCTGTCCGGTGTGCTGCGGGTCTCGCTGAACATCAACGAATCCAGCTTGTATTCGCCGGAAATCAGACCGCCTCAGATGCCGTGGATCGACCCACTCAAAGAGCTGAAAGCTTTCCAGACGGCAGTGGAGTGCGGGTTCCGGTCCCGCCAGCAGGTTATCAGGGATATGGGCGGTGACCCGGCCACAGTGGATGCGCAATTAGAAGCCGATCCGCTGGATATTCGCCCGGTGATTGGCGCAGCCGTTCCGGCGAATCCGAAGCCCGCAACGGTGGATGACGAAGAACCCCAGGAGGAAGCCGCATGAAGCGCGATTTAGCCGGACAACGATTGGAGCGGCTGGCGACGCTGGACATCCGGGAAGCGAATTCTGAGGCGCGAACGGTCCCGGCGTCCCTGTCCAGCGAAACCCCCGTCAAACGCTGGTTTGGGAGCGAGGTGCTGGTGCATACCGCTGAGGCCGTGGATTTAACGCGCGCCGCCGAGGGCTTGCCGCTGCTGTGGGGACATAACCCCGATCAGCCGATTGGCATTGTCGATCAAGTGGCGCTGAAAAACGGCAAGCTGCGTGGCATTTTACGGTTTTCCAATAATCCGAAGGCGTCTGAGATTTTTCAGGATGTCCGAGACGGTTTTCTAAAAAATATCTCCATCGGTTATCAGATTAATCGATGGGAAGAATCCGCTGACAGTGAGGACATTCGAGTGATCGATTGGTCATTGCTGGAGGCGAGTGTTGTCGCGGTGCCGGCTGATGCAACGGTCGGAATTAACAGGTCACTATCCAGGGAGAACCCCATGACCGACGAGAAAAAGCCGGATGTGGCCGGCACTGAATCCACTCCAGTCATTGATATCAACATTGGCAAGATGAAGCGTGAGCATGTGATTGCCAAAAAGGCCGGCGCGGCGGAAGCGATTCACGCTGAACGCAAGCGCATTGCTGATCTGCATGAACTGTTTGATTTGGACCTGGTTCCGCGTAACGACTTCTATGCCAGTTTGCGGGCGCGGTCGGTTGACGAAGGCTGGCCGTTGGAAGGCGCGCGGAAAATCCTCATGGAAGTCCTGAGCGGCGAAGTCGAACCCGCTGTCGATTGGGGTCAGGTCACGGACAGCGTTGCGGGTCAGGGCGTCCGTGCCGCGACCCATGAAGGCCGCTTGCCTCCGGTCGTGGTTCCGGCCAAGCCCGGCAACCAAGCTCGGTCTCTGGGTAGTATCCAGATGGGCGAAGACGCCCGCGACAAGTTCATCGCCGGCGCTGAGGAAGGCGTCTTGGTGCGCGCTTGCGTCATGACGGACAAAGAAGTCACCCGCCGCGCCCGTGAAGGCGGCATGTACGGCAAATCGCTGCGCACCTTGGCCGGCGAATACCTGCAACTGTGCGGGGAAAATACCTCCAAGTTGTCGGATGCTGATGTCGCCAGCCGCGCCATTTCCGTTCGCGCCTCCGGTCAAACCACTTCGGATTTCACTCACCTCCTGAGCAACGTCGCTAACAAATCCCTGCTGATGGGTTTTGAGGAAGCACCGGAAACCTGGCAGTTGGTGACCCGTCGCGGCCAGTTGCCGGACTTCAAAACCGCCGATCGCATCAACATGTCCGGGTTTACTGGACTGTCGGAAGTGGCGGAAGACGGCGAGATCACCTACGGTAAATTCGCGGATCGGAAAGAGACCATCAAGCTCGTCCAGTATGCGAAAAAGTACCGGATGAGCCGGCAACTGATCATCAATGATGATCTGGGCGGGCTGACTCAAGTGCCGCGCATGATGGGCCGCGCTGCGAATCGTAAGATCGGCGATGTGTTTTATGCGGTACTGAATGGCACTGGCCCGACGCTGACTCAGGACGGTATCGCGCTGTGGGATACCTCCACGCATAAGAACTACGTCGCTGCGGCGACTGCGCCGAACGTGACCACGATTGGCACCGCTACAGCGGCCATGGCGAAACAGACCGATCCCAACAGCGGCGCGGTGCTGAATATCCGGCCTCGCTACCTGGTAGTTCCGGTGGCTCTGGAATCGACGGCTCGCGTGCTGATGGCGTCGCAATATGACCCCGCCGGAACCGCTGGCACTCTGACTCCGAACCCCTACAACGGGCGTTTTGAAGTCGTGACCGATGCGCGTCTGGACGGGCAAACCTACGGCACGCTGGCCTGGTATTTGTTCGCTGATCCGAACGTGTTTGATACGTTTGAAGTTGCGTTCCTGAACGGCGTGGCGGAACCCTACTTGCGGGAAAACCGCGCTTGGGATGAGCAGGGCATTGAATACCTGGTCGGGATTGACTTTGGCGTGAGCGCTCTGGATTTCCGGGCCGTTCATAAGTATCGCGGCAACTAACAGTAGGCGCGCCCTCACCCGGCGCGTTCTTCGCAGTACATTCAGGAGCACTATCATGAGTCAATCTCTCCAAGAAGGTCGGGTCTTTCAGTACACCGCGACCGGGGCCGTTGCCAACGGCGAATTGAAAGTCATCAACCGACTGCCCGGCGTGGCGTTGACCGCTGCCACCGGCGCCGGGCAAAAAATCAGCCTGGCGGTCGAGGGCGTCTTTTCCCTGGCCGCCGTTGCCACTGGCGTCAAGACCCAGGGATTGCGGGCGATGTATCGCAGCACCGGCTCTCAGTTGAAAATCACCACGGTTTCCGGCGTGGCCGGAACCGGGAAATACAGCGTCGGGGTGATTTGGGAAACCGCGACCGCTGCGGCCACTACCGTCAAGGTCAAGCTGCACGGCGGGCCGATTGGCGTCCTGGCCTAATCAGTAGCCACTGCCATGCCCGAGTCGCTGTTTGACGTGATCATGAGGGAGTCTGGAATACCGGCGTTTCAAGCGGTCTTCGGAATCCCCGCGACTCACACGAACAGCGACGGGGATGAAGTGCCGGTCACTGTGCTGTTCGGCCAGCAGATCGTCCCCGTGGGCGAATTCGGCGAACGAGCGGAACTGCAAATGACGCTGGAGATTCCGGTCGCCAGCGGGGCGCAGGTCGGACAGACGTTCGCGGTCGCGGGGACGGTCACGGATGACGATCCCTATCCCGATGATGTGGTCTGGACGGCCACGCAACTGCTGAATGATGACGGTTATTTCCGCACGTTCGCGGTACGGAGCAGCGCATGAGCAATGCAACCCTGGCGCTGGCGGATTTGGCAACGAGCCTGACAGCGGTTGCTCCGGTTCTCACGGGCCGGGCGGCGCTGGAAACCACCAGCGCCGATTTGCCGATCATCACGCTCTGGAGTACCGATGATCGGCCCATGGAAGACCCCGATTATGGGTATCCCGTGGAATTTACCCGTACCGCCACGATTGAATGCAAGATCGCAGCAACCGCGACGTATCACGCAGTATTGGATACCACGCTGACCGCGATTCGCCAGGTGCTGAAAACGGAAATCCTGAGCGGCGCGCCCTTGGGCGGGTACGCCACGGCGCTCCGGCAAAACGGCGCGCGCTTTTTTGCCCCAGCAGAAGGCAGTGAAATCGCCGTCTTGCAAGTGGTGATCGAACTGGATTGGCTCGAAACATGATGATCCACACCCTTAACCTCTACTGTTGTAACAACCATGAGGAAATACTAATGAAACTGTCTGAACTGACCACGGCCATTGCGGGTGTTTCCGCGCAACTCACGAAAGCGCAGGATGAAATTCTCGCCAAGATCGCCGCGCTGGAAGATGCGCTGTTGGATGTGGATTTGCCGGAAGAGGCCGCTGATGCGATTGAAGCGCTGCGCAGCCAGACGCAAGCGCTCGATGACATCGTTCCCGATGTGATTCCCGAGTAACGCCCCTTGATTTCTTTGAGCGTTTGCATCCCCACCACCGGCTTTTGCCGCGCTGAGCATACTTTGAGCCTCGTTAATTTCGGGCTGTATTTTATGCGGGAGCGGATATTTGCGGGCGAAGATCAGAGCGTGATTTTCCGCCATTATCAATCGTCCTGTATCAGCAATGGCCGGGAGTATTTGGTGACGCAATCGCTCAAGGAAGGGGCAACGCACGTGCTGTTTATCGATGAAGATATCCAATTCGATATGGACGCCGTGCATATTCTGGCCTCGCGTCGGCAACCGCTGGTCTGTGCCAACTACAAAATCCGCTTTGAAGGCGCGCCGTTTGCCGCGATCACGCCGGATTTTGAAGGCCGGATTGACACCACGGCGCAATCGCCCGACCTGGAACCGTGCGGCGCTTGCGGGTTTGGGCTGGCGCTGATTGCGCGGGAGGTCTTTGAAGCCATCCCGCAGCCGTGGTTTCCGATCCACTGGTCAGATGAATCCAAGACGTACAGCACGGAAGATGTGCCGTTTTTCCTAGCCGCGCAAAAGGCCGGCATTGTCCCGCTGATTGATCACGTCGCGAGCCGCAAGGTCGCTCATATTGGCAGTTATCGTTATCGCTGGGACGGTCCCGGCTCAATTTAAGGAGAAAACCCTATGGCGACTCTTTCCAATGCCGGTGTCTTTTACGAATCCGGCCAGTCTCAACAATCTTTCGCTGCGATGGCCGACGCGGGCGCACATACCGTTTATACGCTGACAGCAAAACCCTGGTCGCAGGCCGCCGGCTATGAATACACGGTCGTTCCTTACGGCCTGGCGACGGGCGGCACGGTGACGCCAGCGGTGTCCACCACCAATAACCTCGTGGACGTGGCTGCGCTGACCGCCTACATGGCGGCGGCGACCGGCGCCAGCGCCACCACCGGGCTGCTGACCGTCGCTGCAACGACGGACATCAGTTGCACGCGCGGCTCCGCAACCAATACCCACATCGTCAACGCGATCACTATTTCCAGCGCCGGCGCGATTGCGGTTGTGGCGGGGACTGCCACGACTGCTTTTTCCACCACGCGCGGCGCGGCGGGCGGGCCACCGGCCATCCCGCTAGGCAGTGTGGAAATCGCCCATGTCAGTTTCACCTCTACAGCAGCGGCGGCGGTCGCGTCCAGTGAGATTTCCCAAATTGTCGGAACCAGCCAGGAACGCTATGACTATCCGGTCTGGGCCGAAAATCCCATCGAAGGCAAAATCACTTTTGCAGCGGCCCTCCCGGTGATTCACGGCACGGCGGCGGGGACGGCCACGGCGACCAAGCCGGTCTATGCCCGCGTGGCAACGCCGGTCTTTGCGGAAATCAGTCGAGCGCGCGATTGGGTACCGGCAGAAACCAGCAACAGCGTCAACTCCGAACAGTATTATGACGGGACGGTGGGCAGTTTCAGCTCTAGCCTGGGACAAGCCAGTTTTACCGTGTCCCTGAATGACGGCGTGACCGATGCGCTGCTCGCCAAGAAAGGCCAGAACCTGCTGTTCAAATTTTCGCCGGACAAAAACAAAGCGCCCTATCAAATCACCCAGGGCGTGCTGGGCGTCGCCCGCACATTCGGCGTCGGCGCGAACCCGTCCGCGACCGTGACCGTTTCGGCCAGTCAAGCCAGTGTCGATTTTGCCTCATGACCTTTGATCTTGAGCGGTTCCGAGGGGCGTCTTTAGCCCCTCGGCAAGCGTCCGTCCCGGTTCCTGATCTCGCCGCGTTCTTTGCGGACGGGGCAGAACCGGTCTGGACCGTGCGGGGGTTGACCGGCGAGGAAATCGCCCGCTGCAATGAAAGCAACGCCCGCCATGCCACGATTGCCGCAGCCGTGCAGGCGCTGGCGAACAGCGCGGCGGCGAAAGCGGATACGGTAGATGCGCTGCAATCGCTACTGGGCTATGGCACGGATGTCCCGGAAGACTTGGCAAAACGGTTTGACCACTTGACGTTTGGCAGCGTGGAGCCCGTGATTGACCGGGCGCTGGCCGTCAAGCTGTTTGCCGCCTACCCCATTGTCGCCTACACGCTCACAAACAAGATTCTGGAACTGACCGGACTCGGGCCGGACGTGGGAAAATAGCCGCGCTCTACAGTGACCCGACCGTTCTGACGGCGCTCACCCTGTGCGATTTGAAGGGCCGGTTTCTCTTTGAGTGCCGGCCTGATTTGTTTCCACAGCGCCAGTTGACGGCTGTGGAGTGCGGACTTTGGGGCCAGTATTACCATGACAAGCAACAACGGACTACTTCCTGATGGCTACCGTCCAATCGGTCATTGAAATCGTCTTTAACGGCATTGACAATGCCAGCGATACGGCAGAGGGGTTGGTCAAAAGCTTTGACGATCTCAATTCCGCAGCCGCCGATGTGGCCGAACCGTTTGCGGATTTGGCGGATCAGCTTGCCATCGTTCAGGGATTGATGATTGCCGTGGCCGGCGTCATAGGTACGCTCGCTTATCAGGAAGCCATCAAGTTTGAATCTAGCCTGCTCGGACTGCAAAAGCAGATGGATGAAAATGAAGGATCAGCCAAGGATTTTAGCGCTGTCCTGGAAGATTTGGCGATCAAGTACGGCACGAACGCTAACACACTCGTGGAGAGTACGGCGGATTTTAAAGCCGCCAGTTTTGATTTGGGGACTAGTGTTCAACTGGTCGAACAATCCCTGAAGTTGATGATTGCCGGCGACGTCAATGCCGCGCAAGCCACGGACATTCTGAAAAACTCCCTGGCTGGATTTGGGATTGAAAATGACAAAGCGGCGGAATCGGCCAATCGTATCGCAGATGTTCTGAACAAAGTCGCGGATATTTCCGAAGGCGGGTTTCAGGATTTAGCAGAGGGGTTCGCTCAACTCGCGCCGATTGCCAAACTTACCGGGCAAAGTTTTGAGGAAGTCGCCGCATCCCTGTCCGTGGTCATTGATGCAGGCAATTCCGGGGCCGAAGCGGCCAATGGTTTGAAATCCGCCTACTTGTCATTAGTGAAGCCCGCCGCTGATGCGCAGGAGGTCATGAAGGGATTGGGCGTGACGTTTGACGCCGCCGGCAAGCCCATCGGCTCAGTCAAGGACATCATCACAACGATGATTCCGAGTTGGATGAAGCTCACGGATGAACAGAAACTTTTTACGGCGGCGACCGTGGCCGGAAAAGAACAGGCCGGAAAGTTTGTGGCGCTCATGGATGAATGGCAAACCGTCATGGATCGGGTCAAGGTGGCCAATGAATCCGCAGGCGGTTCGATTGATACCGAAGTGACGATTCGTCTGAAATCCGCAGTGGCGCAAATCAATAGCACCAACGAAGCGTGGCGGCAATTCTTGCGGGCGTTGGGCGATCAGACGCAGGTCAACATTACGGGCGTGGTAAGCAGTATTGGAGAACTGGGGATCGCTTTTAAAAACATCATTGATAGCGGGGGGCTTGACCCGCTGTTTGATTTGTTGCGCCCGCAGCTTGCGAACCTCGAAGAGATGGTTCGCACGGTCGCTAAAAACCTGCCAGAGGCTTTTGAAGGGATTGATTTTGGCGGGCTGGTCAAGGCATTTGAAAATCTGGGCATTGAAAGCAAAAAAGCTTTGGAGGCGCTGTTTGGGCCGATTAAACTTGATACGGTTGAAGGCTTGCGAGAGGCGATTCAGAACGTTTTAGAGGTCCTGTCTGGTATTGTGAACGTGACCGCCGGCGAACTGGGCGGGTTGGCTCCGTTCTTGTCGGGGATGCGCGAAATGGCTCTGGCGTTTAAAAACGCGACGCCCGAGGCGCAGGGCTATCTAGGAATGCTGTTAGGATTTTCCAAAGGCTTTTCCGGGTTTTCAGGAGCCCTTGATGTTGTCAATACCGGGCTGTTGTCACTGATTGCCTTCGGCGGCAAACTGGGAGCAATAACCGCTGAATTTGGCGCATTTGCCGCTGCCATGGCAGGGCCGCAAGGAGTGGCGGTCGCCCTGGGCGCGGCGACCGCCGCCTTGGTGTCTTGGCTAATCCCCGCTGAAGAGTTGGCGGATTATGCATGGCCGGATTGGCTGGCCGGATACGAAGGCGCAACGCCCGGAACCGCCGCCGCTGATATTGCGGAGGGATTCTCGGCGATGACCCAGCGTATTAAAGAATGGGCGGGGGTCATTGATGCAGCCGATCCGAAAGCGCAATCACTGAACAAGACGTTAGAAACACCCGTTCCTGTAACGCAATTTGATGGCGCTATTTCCGCCATTGCCCGCTATGAATCAGCCATTCAGGACAATAAAAACGCCTACAATGAGTTTCTCAATGAACTGGCGACGCCGGTTCCGGTGAAGTCTTGGGATGGAATGATCTCCCGGCTGGATCAACTGGCCGGAAAAACTGATTTATCTAAACAAGCCTTTGATGCACTCGACAAGAAAATCAGCACTCTGGAATGGGGGGATGGATCAGGGCTATCGGTTGCCGAACCGATGGATAAAAATGTCAAGGCGACCCAGGTCTGGAATGAAGAACTGGGGAAGCTGGTCACTGTTTACGAATCCACGAACAATGCGACGGTCAAAGCAACCGGCGCGTTTGCCGCCGTAGCGGATGAAACCGAGAACGCGAAGAACCAACTGGACGCACTCACCAAAGGCGGGAAACTGACCGTTGATCAGTTGACAGAAATTACGAAAGCCGCCAACGATTTTGAAGTGAAAATGGAGGAAATCGCCTCCAATGAACGCATTAAAACCATCGAGGCGTTCGTCAGCCTGAATACGGCGAAACTCGAAACGGACATGGAACGGGTGAAATCAGCGTTCGCCAGCATCGACAGCACCGTGACTAACACCGGTGATCTGCTCGGCAGCCTGTTCGGGAATTTAACCGGCACGGATAACCGATTTAAAGAGTTAGAAATTCAGGAACAGATCGATTTGGAGAACAAACGCCGCCAGGAGGCGCTCGATTTGCAAAAGCAACTCACTGAGGCGGAAATTGCCCGGATTGAAGCGCAAACGAACGCGCTCAATCGCGGTGACGCGCTCATCAAAATTGAAGGCGAGGGACTCAAGCCGGAATTGGAGGCGTTTATGTGGAAAATCTTAGAGTCGATTCGGG
>ERZ724505.1089-NODE-1089-length-15559-cov-4.492260_pt1 | contig 15559 bp, 23 predicted proteins | sample MGYA00376038_ERZ724505 | MGnify/ENA primary metagenome ERZ724505 (study PRJEB28724, sample SAMN07190884) | wastewater metagenome | isolation source: effluent of sewage treatment plant in Hong Hong | place: Hong Kong | collected 2016-03-17 ... | reverse complement strand
GAAGAGGGGAGTAGAGAGGATAGGGAGGTGTAACGTAATTTTGATAAGTCTTTGATTTTCCTCGAAACAGGCTATTACGTTATTACACTTCGACCCCATTCCTGACAACAACCTGACATTTCTTACAGAAAAATCGGGCTCAGGAGGCCATATGGGACCCCGTCCCGACCCTGGCAAAAGCCCTCAATTTCTCCAAAACCGTCTTATCTTTTCGTCCAGTTGGGGGTCCCGGAGCCCGCGGCGGTTGCTTCGAAATGATCATCGTCACGGCCCAAGAAAGCGCGTCCACGATGTCGTCGTTGACCCCGGCTGGGAAGCGCAGGAGCTCCTTCCGGACTGGTTCCATCCACCCAGCCGACAGCGGGAACGTCACTCGCCCCTGCTGCATCCGTCCCTGAAGCGGTCTAGCCCGCACCTGCTTGTCGGTCAGCGGCTTCTGTACTTCGTACGTGGGGTACACGCGCATCTCGGCCATCCGCTTCTGGAGGATAGACTGCATTGTACGCCAGATCTGTCCGTCTTCAGCCGCCACCACCTGCACTCCGCCGCGATCCTTGCCTCTGTCCGAGTACGTTACGTACATATCGAGCATCTCGTCTACGATCTTCGCCGAGTCCTTGGTTCTGAAGCGTCTCACTTCGACTACGTGAGCAACGTCTTGTGGGTCAAGCGCGATCGTTACGCCCACGTTCCAGTCGTTCACCTTCTTCTCGCTGATGGCGAAGTCCCACGCCTGGTACAGGTGACAGTGGGTCATGTCCACCGCCTGCTTACGCATGTGGAACATGTCCTTCGTGAAGTAGGCGCCCTCGTCGGGCACCGGATCCTGCTGGTACAGTGACGCCCACTGTCGCGGGCTTAGCGTGTTCTTGATCCGGCGAAGTGCGTCTGCATCGTATCGATCGGGGTGCAGCGCGTCCCCTTCGACGCGGAACTGCTCGTCCTCGATGGCGATGGCCGGGTACTTGACCACAACGTACTGGTCAGCCTCCGGATCCTCCTTCATCAGCGTCTGCAGTCGTCCGGACAGATCGTCGTCGTGCCAGCACGTCTGGATCACCAGCACGCCACCGCCGGGGGCGAGACGCGTGTAGGCCGTCGATGTGTACCAGCCCCAGATCTTCTCCCGCATCTCGGCCGACTCGGCTTCTTCCAGGTTCTTGATTGGGTCGTCGATGATGAGGACGTGCGCGCCCTTACCCGTGATGGGGCCGCCGATACCGGCCGCAACGTAGCCACCTGCACCGACGCCGGTGGGGGATAGCAGCTTCCAGCCCTCAGCCGCCTGCGCTTCGGTGTTGATCTGTGTGTTTGGGAAGAGCTTCGTGTATCGCTCGCTACGGACTACCGCACGCACTTCGCGTGAGAACTCCAGCGCCAGTGACACGTTGTACGAACAGGCGATGACCTCGAAGTAGTTGTAGTGCCCCAGCAGCCACGCCGGGAACAGCTTGGACGCGATCTGGCTCTTGCCATGTCGAGGCGGCATCAGGATCATGAGGCGGGGGCTCTTGCCGGCCGCAACGTCCCGTGCGAACTGCTCCAGCCGCGCGCAGATGTCGTGGTGCACCCATCCGGCCTTGTACCGGGGGTGGAACTCCTGCACGAACTCGATCAGGCGCCGGCGGGACAGCTCGCGACGTGCCAGCTCCTTGGTGGCGGGATCTACTACGACCTCGTCAACCGGCTTGGTGGGGATGAACCGCTTCTGCGCCGCCAGCTTGCGGTTGCGCAGTCGGTCCTTCGCCCGCTTGCGAGCAATTCGCTTGAGCTCGGACTTGATCTGCTTGTCGACCTCCTTCTTTTGGCGGTAAGCCTCGACTTTGTCAGCCAGTGGGATGGTCCATGCGCGCTTGTGGATGCACGCCCTGCACTCGTCGTGCCGCTTGTAGAAGTCCTTGAGGACCTTCTCCTCCTTGCACGTCGCGCAGACCTTGTGGTAACCGTTTTCTAGGCTCATTCCTTCACCTCTGTGGCGGTGCTGTCGATCACCCGACCATGCGCAAGCCGCATCAGCTCGGCGTCCGACAGGGCCTTGATGGCTTCAGCCGACGTCTTGTCGATCATGTGGTTGTGGTCGACCTTCTTGACCTCGGGGGCGTACAGTCCAAGGAACTTGCCCAGCTCGGAGTAGGCGCGTACCATGGCCTGCGGGTCCGACATGGTCTCCGCCATGTCTGCCGCTCGCCTCAGGCCCTCGACGATGCTGGCTGCGGTGACGTCGCCCTCTGCGGCTGCTGCCGCTCTAGCCTTGGCCAGCTCGCTTTGCACTGCGGGCGACTCCTCCACCTGCCTACCGGCGTGTTCGCTGTCCGCGTAGCCTGCCATGATCGCACTCTCCTGTCTGGTATGTCCGCGCATGCGGTTTGCCACGTACATGGCCTGCTGCTTAGACAGCTCACGTTGGCGCCGCTTGATGACGTCCTTGTCCATCTGCCTGATTGTACATGAAAAACTATAGACGCTCGCGAAGTATCCTGCGGTAGAAGGGACCTTGAAGCGGTATTGACCTATTACACACGCTTCTACAAATTTTTTTTTTTTCAACGAGACCGTCACTGGTCCTCCCCACCGAGTTCCAAAGCCACACCCCCACTTCGGATTCGGAATCTCGGTGGCAAATAAGCATGCTTAAGCGCTCCTTCGTCGCGCGCTGCCTTTGCGCCGTGTCACTCACCTACCCCTGGAGGGGATCATGGCTACTACGGGCACCGTCGCGCAGTTCAACATCTCCATCGCCAACGCGATCGATCGTCGCATAAACAAGTTCGTTGCCGAGCTTGACCGCGCCGAGCGCCGTTGGAACGTCGCCGATTCGGAGGGGGACTGGGAGACGCTCAACGCCACTGAGGCCGAGATCGGAGTGCTCAACGACCTGATCGACGGCTGGGGCAATCTCTGGAAGAACTTGTTCACCAAGTAACTACGCTCCTTCGTCGCGTGCTGACGACGTCGCTCGGGGTCATGCCATTGGCCCCCAGCGACTGTTGTTTTTTCGCCACGTTGTTGTTTTTCCGCCACAGTTTGCCTTCCCCTATGCGCCAATTCGGTGCATAGGGCAGGGCATTCCGTCCTGCACTCTCCAACCACTAGGAGCATCACATGGACAACGCCAAGACCATCGACCTCTCCAACCTCCGCGCCAAGCTGGGCAACTCCGCGCAGTCGCTCAGCGCCAAGGCCAAGGGCTTCTACGACCGCAACGGCCACTGGGTGCGCGCCACCGCGTCCACCGGCCTCTACGTCGGCGGCAGCGTCGTTGCGGCCAAAGCCACCACCACCGCCGGCTTCGTCGTCGGCGCCACGGCCGCCACGCTCGGCTTCATCGGCATCGCCGGCTCGGTCGTGGAAGTCGGCATGGTCGCCATGGCCCGCACCGGCGAGCGCCTCTCCAAGGAGGCCGAAACCGCCCAGCCGCAAGCCGCCGCGGCGTAGTACCGCAACACCCGGGGGCTCAGGCTCCCGGGAGCTTTACCTCTGCGTAACCCCGCAGCACCCTGCAGTCCAACTCTCCATCTAGGAGCACATCATGACCAAGCGCCAAGCAAAGCTCACCACCAACCAACTGGCCGAACTGGCCACCCTGATGCAGATCGAGGCCCAGAAGGCCGCCGAGACCGCGGCCACGCAGTCCGCCACCGAGTGGGTGGACGAGCTGACCGCGGGCACCGAGCAGGGCAAGATCAACACCGCGCCCACGCCCCAGCCCGAAGCCGAGCAGCGCGGCACCGAGCCCAGCGTCGGCACCGGCTTCTTGCGCATCAAGCGCACCGTCCTCGACTCCGAGAACAAACCCACCGCGTGGCTCATGCGCGGGAGCGTCAACCTCCCCGGCCACGGCCCGGTCTTCCTCGAGGCCACGTTCCTCCCGAACGCCCCCGAGTCGCGCGTCGTCAGCATCAAGCAGTTTGGCGGCGAGTGGCCCAAGGTCGGCGAGTTCACGCTCCCGACCTTCGCCAACGGGATAGACTTTGTCGAAGTCTGGCTCCCGATCGGCGCTCGCAAGTTCAAGACGCGCTTCATCCGGCAGCCCGGGCGCGACTTCCTGCTCGTGCGCATCCCGAACTCGTCCCGTCCCGAACACCAGGGCGCGTTCTAAGCCATGACCCCGGCTGAAGCAAAGGTCGGGGCCATCCTCTCGCTCATCGTGGCCATGTTCCTGGCTACGGTGAGCGTGTGGCTTGGTCTCTTCGTGATCGCGGTCTGGGCAGGAACAGTACAGATCGAGATCGAAAAGCTCATATGGGAGAACATCGAGCTGAAAAAACAGCTCGAAGCGAAGCGATTCTTCGCTCCTTCGTCGCCTGCTGATGGCGACGATGTTCCCACTCTCACGGAGGAAATTTGATGATCACCGCTGGGTTCATTGTGATCTTCGGTTTCCTGCTCCTCGCTGTGAAGCTCCCCATCAAGACCAAGCTCAAGTTGCTTGGTCGCCCCTTAACACTCGACCTTACGGTCAGCATCCTCGCCTATACCCTGCACTGGGGCACGTTCACAGGCGTAATGGCAGCTGCTGTTGCAGGGCTGCTCTGCTCCGTCATGACTTCATCGTGCCGCTGGGCATTCGGCTACATCGAAGGCGGCTACTACCATCGCGGCAAAATCTGGAGGTATCGCTAACATGAACAAGACCGAACAAGCGTGGCTCGCCTTTCGCGTAGCGCTTAGTGCAATACACGCATACTACGCCTTCAATATCGGCAAAACCCTGGTGATCGACGATCACCTGGACAATCTCGACATGATCTGGTGGATGTAATGCCCGAGATCCAGACCTACATCTACGTCATTGGCCTTCAGCAAATGGGAGGCTGCTGGATGGCCAATGGCGATTTCTACTCCACATTCGAAGAAGCAGAACAGGAGGCCAAGCGCCGCGACTGCAACGAAAAGGTATTCACCTTGTACCTCAAGACCAAGAAGGAGATCTGATGGCAACCATCGTAGGCCACGTCAAAGACGACGTCGGTGGCGTATACATCGGCAGGCCCCGAACTGGACAAGCTTGGGGCTTTGGCAATCCCTTCAGCATCGGTGAGCCCCATCGAGTTACGGGCAAACCCATGACCCGGAAGGAAGTCATCGAAGAGTTCGAACTCTGGCTGCTTCACGGCCGGGACGATCGTGCACGCTGGATCATGGACAACGTGCACCTGCTCAAGAACAAGTACCTCAAGTGCTTCTGCGCACCTCAGCCTTGCCATGGCGACGTGCTCAAGAAGCTCGCAGACGGCAAGTAACCGATGTTCAATATCATTTCAAAGGAGTTTGCAGAATTCCTGCTGTGGGCCGACCTAACGATGTACATCGACATGGACAGGCCCAACGAAGAGATGGATTTCCTCAAAACCATGTTCATGGGAAATGAACTATGACCGACGTCGATCAAGTGCTCGCCAACCCCCTTGGCTACTACGGGGCCGTACTCGTCACTAAGCAGAACAACTACCTGCTGATGCGGGCGGACTACAACCAGGGCGTGATGCAGGACTACCGCCAGCGCTACTACATGGTCGGCTACACCAAGGACAACATCCGCGTGCTGAAGTTCGTGGATGCACCCGAGCTGACCCCGCGAGCGCAAGAAGCGCTCAAGCCCGTGCGCGTGGAGACGCAGGTGCCGGGCGTCGGCAAGGACTTCGACTCGTTGACCTGCTACCAGGGCCACGCGTAAACGGAGCTAGCTAGGGCTCTGTCACTCAACCTAGCAAAACCGCGACATGGTCGGAAGCCCCCATGTCGCCCGTGACCCGCACCCACGTAGGGAAGGGCAAACTCACGGCGTCGATGCCCACGGCAGTGGCGACGAAAGTCCCGGGTACCCGGATATCGGGCAGGCTTGCCACCCCCATTACGTACTACCCAGCACAGTGGACTGTCCACAGCCCAAGTGCGCCGGACGCTGTAACCGGCACCTCCCACAACAAGGAGCATAGAACATGAGCGCAGCTCGCACCGCCCGTCGCCGCCGCAAGCAGGCCACGCAAGGCTTCACCCACCTGGACAAGATGAAGCGTCCCCACTACAGGCGCAAGCAGCTCCTGAACGTGGCCGACGCGATCGCCATGGAGCGCCGCCGCGCTGCCGCTGAGCAGAAGCGCAAGGCGAACAAGAAGTGAGCACCAAAGCCTTCAGCGGGCCTTTGGCATTCTGCTCGAACTTCCACCCCTGTTCGTTCTTTTGGAACGGCAGGACGTGGAAGTCCGTGGAACACGCATATCAAGCGGCCAAGACTTTCGATCCGCACATGCGTGAAACCATTGCTTCAGCCAATACACCGGCAGAAGCGAAGCGACTTGCCCGAAAGGCCGTGCTCAGACACGACTGGAGCGACGTGAAACTGAGCATCATGGAAGAGCTGCTGCGACTTAAGTTCGCACGCGGCTCTGACTTGGCACAACAACTCCTCAACACGGGAGACCAAGAGCTGGTCGAAGTTAATTGGTGGAACGACACGTTCTGGGGCGTATGCAACGGACGTGGTGCTAACCACCTTGGCAAGCTTCTCATGAAGATACGAGAGGAACTGAAGTGAAACATCGCCACAGCTATCGATGGGCTGAAGCGTTTCACTACAAATCCATCTTGAGCCGCCCTAGCCATTATCTTCTTGGCTACAGCTGGCCTCAACACAGGAGCATTCACTCGTGAGCCACCTCGTCGTTGTAAAACCCGCGACAAAGCCGATAAACGAGACCGCGCCTGAAGACATGGTCTTCGTCTTCGGCTCGAACCTCGCCGGAGCACACGGCGCAGGTGCCGCTTACGAAGCCAAGCGTCGCGGCTTCCCCATCTACCTAGGTTCTGGCTTTGACAACCAAAGCGGTTGCTACGCCATTCCAACCAAAGACCAGGAGATCCAGACCCTCGGCATCGAGGTCATCGAAGTCTACGTCAACCAGTTCATGGAATACGCCGAAAGCAACGGCAATCTCCGCTTCCAAGTGACCCGCATCGGCTGCGGACTCGCAGGACTGAGCGACTCCGAAGTCGCTCCGCTGTTCAACGAAGCCCCTCCCAACTGCTACTTCGACACTGCGTGGCGCCCGTTCTTGGGCGACAACCACCGCTACTGGGGGACATTCTGATGCCCGCTCCCCATCTCGTGATGTGCATACGTAACCTGAAAGACGGTGACAAAAGCATCGTCACCAAAGGTCGTACGTACACCGTCAGCAGCTCGTTCGACTGCCACTGCATGAATACCACGTATCTTGAAGTGGACGTCGACAGCCCTTCGCCAGCAGGTATTCTCTGCTCCGGCGCTAACAGCCACATGGTTCCGCGTTACTATTTCCGCGACCTCACTGGCCCCGAACAACTTATCGACGACACCGAGAAAAAGGACACTGCTCCTTCGTCGCCCGCTGTTCCTCCTGTCCGTATCCCCGCTCTCGAGGAGAAGTAAATGGACAAGACCATCATCGTAGTGACCGGACACCGTCCGGACAAGCTTGGCGGCTACTCCGAAGTCGCACAAGACCGTGTGTACTCGTTCGCGCACAAGATCTTCAAGCGCATCCGCGGCTTCGACCACGTGATCACTGGCATGGCGCTGGGCTGGGACACCGCCGTGGCACAAGCCTGTCTCGACTTGAAGATCCCGTATCACACCTACATCCCGTTCGTCGGACAGGAGAAAATGTGGCCGCAACCGAGCCAGGCGAAGTACCGACACCTCGTCGAAAACGCTGCGAAGACCGTGGTCGTATGCTCCGGCGACTTCGCACCGTGGAAGATGCAGGACAGGAACAAGGCCATGGTCGACCGCGCCACGTACATGATCGCACTGTGGAACGGGTCGACCGGAGGAACGAAGAACTGCGTGACGTACGCACGCGACAAAGCGGATAACATCCGCGGCATTTATAACGCATGGGGAGAATTCGAGGAATTCTGCGGCGAAAAACGGATTGCCGCATAGCACACAGATCAACTGGGGAAAGATCATGCAAATCGAAATGCAAGTGGCCCAAGGGCTTGCGTTCAACGAAGATGGCGCACGCCCTGAGGTATTCGGTGCAATGAATCTCGTCATCACAACGCACCTCGAACGCCTTCAGCTCGAGGAACTCCTCAGCATGGAGATGCTCGAGATGGCGAAAGAACGTGCGTTGAAGCGCATGCAAGACGAGAACATCCCGCTGAAAAGCGACGAAGACGAAGTGTGCTCGGCGAACAACGCGCACATTTCCAACCAGATCAAGAACATCACGCAATGCGTACAGCTGGTCATGGCCTGCGACGTACAACCCGTGATCGATCTGCGTAAGATCGAAGCGCACAAGAGCGAAGAAGAACGTCGACAACACTTCGAACGCCTTCGCGAGAAGCATGGCATACCGCAGCTGAACAACAAAAAAGCCGTCGCGGCAGCTGCACTCGCCGGCCTCCTCAAAGGCATCCTCGAGAAATCCCTCGGCATGCCAGGGATCACCGTGATCCCGATGAACAAGGACGACGACAACCCGAAGGATCCGAACAAGATGAACTGATGCATCATGCCTGACGCTCTGGATTTGAAAGCAGTGTTCGACGGAGATATCCGCGACCTGCTGCACAGCAACGATGATCCACGCGACAGGCGTAACTTCGTGACAGGAGAAAGAATACGCTCGGAAGCAACCGAGATGACATGCTGCGATGAAGATCCATTGAAGATCGTACTCGAATGCGAGGAACGAGACATCGCTGAAGGCTGGGAGCCAGGAACGGCACTACGCCTGTACCTCGAGCAACAACGCTACGAACCTACGACCTACTAGCAACGCATCCCCAGGAGAAAACCATGTTGCACACCAAAGTGCTGCAGTACGACGCTGCGACCCACTTCGTCTGGCGCGCCGCCATGATCGGCCTTGCCCGCGACCTGAACTACACGATCGTGCAGGCGCTGATCCGCAGGCGACGCGAACAGGCAGCGGCACTCGCGGCGCAGCTCCGCGACGTCGACTCGCAGGGCGGCCAGTTCGAGCGCACGCCCACGATCGACGACTTCAACGAGATGCTGTCGGCCGACGCGGCGAAGAAAGAAGAGAAGCGCGTACGCGAAGAGCAGGGCTTCGCGATCGAAATGGATCCGATCGAACTGGCCGCGCGCATGAAGATGCTACGCGACTGGGCAGCGACGGAACTGCGCCTGCATGCGCGCGTGGTCGACGGCAAGATCAACGGCTACGACCTCGCCCGCTCGCTGAGCGAGGAGTTCGACCGGCAGCTCTCGCGCAACCCCTCGGTGAACCCGCAAACGGCGGCGTTGGAAGCCGCTCGCATCGGCGTCTCGGCCGAAGAGATCACGCGCATCCAGATGAACACGGCGATCTCGTCCAAGCAGTTCCTGGTGCAGAACAAGGCCGACATCATGCAGGATCTCGCGATGCTCTGCGCCGTCAATCCCGACGGCCACGAGTACACGATCGATGAAGCCGAGCAGATCGAGGAGACGCTGCCAGCGATCCACCGCGCCCGCATGTACGTGGCCGTCGACCGTGGCCTGTACTACGAGCGCGACCGGCAAGTCGGTCTCGCCCTCCGGCGCGTGCCTGACGCGCTGGGCAACATCGCGATGATCGACGCCGCGCGCCTGCAGCACCATGCCAACTTCGACCACTACATGTCGAAGCCCAGCACCAAGGTGTCGATCGAAGCGGCAGTCGAACGTGGCGCTCCGTACCCGGTCATGATGCCGCTGATGGTGCAGAAGCAGACGGATCCGGCCAAGGCTGTCGCCGAAGCGCTCACGTCGGCCACTGACTCGGCCGAGATCAAGGCAGCGAAGGAAGCCCAGGACAAGGCCAAGGCCAAGGCCCAGTCCGAAGCTGCAGCGGCGTTTGCCGCTGCGCAAGCGCGGATCAACCTGTCCCTCGGCAAGACCGCGCAGTAACTCCCCACCAGGCTAAAGGCCAAACAAGAAGCCAACGCCTACAATCCCCTCGAAGTACTTGTGACGCACTGGACTCCCCCACCCAGTGCGTCGCACTTCTTTTTGTGGAGCAAGACGATATGGGCGTGGAAATGAGCGAAGAAGACATCGCAAAGCGAAATACAGCGGTGACAGCGCTGAACGAAGTATCGGCACAGATCTTCAAGAATTTGCCGGACGAGAAGCTCGTCAACCTGCATTCGCTGATCGCATCAGCTGCAGCGGTCTATGTTCGAGAAGGTGCTCGACTCATCGAAAGCACCGGCGATTATGCGCCAGTCCACAAGGACGTGATGCGCAAGCTGACCGAGCTGGCTCCGCTTCATATCGCAACGATGAAGTCATTCGTGCTGGCTGCAGCCGAGGCCAACTACGACGACAATGAGATCTTCAAGAAGTGCGAAGATCTACTTCATGCGATAAAGCGTGATGCCTACGAAAACGCCAAGCGCCTCTTCGACACCGATCTTCTCGGCGAATACATGGACCATGACCTGTTCTGGCGCATGGTCGCTAACAAAATCTACAAGAACGTAACGGTTGAAGTTCGAAAAGCGCTGTTCCTGGAGATCGAACAGCGCGGATTGATCACGAAAAGAAAGTCCGAAGAAAAGATCAAGGAGCTAGAAGGAAAAACTAACCTGCTCCAACATCCCGATGACTCCCCAACCGACAAGGAAAACGACATGAGCAATACCGCACCGGTAAGTGCAGAAGAGAAGAAGATCATGGCCCTGAAAGTCATACTCGGGCAAATCGACATGCACATCGAAGAGGCACGCAAACTGTATGCCGCGGCCTACGCGAAGTTCGCGGACGCCAGCGACGACATCAAGCGTGATGCCGAAGACATGCTCAACGGGATCGCTGCGCGCTACAACAACGAGTGGGCGCAAAAATCCGCAAGCACTACTTCACCAGCTGAGCTGGTCAGCGTGCTGATCGTCAATCCGTTCGTCTTCGCGCGTGACCACATGCGGTACGTGTCGAACGAGCAGAAAGACTACGTGGTCAACGCTGCATACGAAACGGTCGGCCAACAAGCCAAGCAGGTCGTGCACAACCTGATCGTGAAGCTGGAGACCGACTACATGGTCAACAGTCCGACGAAAGCCGTCGCCACCACCAATGACGACACCAACGACAACGCCCCCAGCAAGGAGAACTCCAGCATGTCCAGCAGCAACGAAGGCGGAGCGCTGACCAAGTCGCTCGCGCAGACCGATCCGGCCAAAGGGCCGAAGGTCACCATCAACAACGTCGAGGTCGTGCATCACCAAGGTCACCTGATGCTGCCGATCGGCCTGAGCATCCCCGACGCGATCGAGGTGCTGAAGCGCCGCCACGCCTACATGAACGAAATGACCACGATGGTCGAGGTCATCGATGCGTTCCCGTGGGACGGCGCGCTGGCCATGCAGGCCGTGCTGGCCGACCGCTACGGCTGGACTCCGCCGCCGGCGGCTTCGGTGTCGGTCGAGGTCGGCTTCAACAAGACTGCGCGCATCCCCTGGGGCAAGTTCACGGTCCCGGGCCTTAAGGCCGACATGCATACCGGCGTGACGTTCAAGGACGGCCTGCTGGCCATGAAGCTCGAGATCACGGTGCTCAACCTGCACAAGGCCGAAGTCCTCCAGATCATGGACCAGGTGCGCGACTACTGCACCAAGAACAGCATCTACCGCGGCCAGGCGATCACCATCAAGTTCCACGACGAGAACAACAACAAGATGATGATCCCCGAGATCCACTTCCTCGACACGACGAAGATCAAGCCCGATCAGCTCATCTACTCGAAGGAAGTGCGCGAAGCGATCGAGACGAACTTGTTCACCCCGATCCGCCGCGTCCACGAGCTGCACGCGAACGGCATCCCGGTCAAGCGCGGCGTACTGCTCGGCGGCCCATTCGGCACCGGCAAGACGCTGGCCGCCGAAGCGGCTGCCAAGTTCTCGACCGAGAACGGGCTGACCTACATCTACGTGCGCAACACGCGCGAGCTGCCCGACGCGATCAGCTTCAGCCTGCGGTACCAGGATCCGGCTGCCGTGGTATTCGCCGAAGACATCGACCGAACGACCGATGGCGAGCGCGACATCAACGTCGACCAGATCCTGAACCTCGTGGACGGCGTCGAGACGAAGCACCGCAACCTGATCCTCGTGTTCACCACGAACGAGATCGACAACATCGAGCCCGCCATGATGCGCCCCGGCCGGCTGGATGCGGTGATCGAGGTGACGGCACCGGACGCCGAAGCCGCGGGCAAGCTCGTCCTGCTGTACGGCGGCGATGCACTGGCCAGCGACGTGGACATCGACGCCTGCGGCCACGCGCTGCAGGGCATGATCCCCGCGGTGATCAGCGAGGTCATGCGCCGCGCCAAGCTCGCGCAGCTGAGTCGCACGCCGGAAGGACACCTGGTCGACGGCATCGGCACGGAGGCGATCATCGAGTCCGCGCACACCATGCGTCGCCAGGTCGCGCTGCTACAGCCGAAGAAGGAAGAGCAGTCGACCGCCGAGAAGGTCCTGGTCGACTTCGGCAAGCTGCTGGACGGCGAAAAGCCGGCATCGCGCCGCGTGGCCTGAGCCACAATGGGGGTATGTGATAGTATGCACACCCCCTAGAAACAGGAAACACCATGAAGGCGACCTTCCTAGAGTCCGACGTTCCCCTCACCAAGACGTTCCGCATGAAAGATGGCCGAGTCGACAAGATCGGCCACCCGCGGGTGATCAACTACACGTCGCATGAGGAGACTTTCGAGACTCTGGAAGAACTTCATGAGCTGCTCAAGTCGCACGCAGGGAAAAACCACTGCTTCCTGAAGGGTAATACCGGAAGGAAACTGGTGAAGGAATCGAGGGCAGGGACTACAAACCCCAACGAGCTAACGAACGTATTACTCCTTGACCTTGATGGCGTCAAAAGCGTCAGCACGGTCGAGGAGTTCCTCGACAAGCTCGGCCTCAAAGACATCGACTACATCGTTCAGTACTCCGCTTCCATGGGCGTAGTACCTGATCGCGGCCTCAGTGCTCACATCTTCATGTTGCTGGACAAGCCTATCCTTCCAGCAGCACTTAAGCAATACCTAATCAACTGGAACCTCACAAACTCCATGCTAAAAGATGGCCTGGAGTTGACCGCTTCGTTCAACGCTCTTAGATGGACTTTGGACGTCACTACGTGCCAAAGCGATAAGCTGATCTACATCGCGCCCCCGATTGTCAAAGACGGGATCGAAGACAAGTTCGTTGGTGAGCGCATTCAGCTGGTAAAGAAGCAACATCGCACCGTAAGTCTAGCAGCCGTACCTCCAACTGCAGAGAAGAACAAGACGCTGCAAGAAGACTTCCTCAACAGCCTACGCGCAAAGCAAGGGCTGGACAAGCGTCCGAAAGACCAGTTCAAGAGTGCAGGTAACACCGAGTACTTGGTACATCCTGACCGTGCGACGGTAACAGGCATCCGAGTGACGGACGAATTTACCTACCTCAACCTGAATGGCGGTGATTCATGGGCATATTGGCACCCGACCAATAACCCTGAATTCATCCGGAACTTCAAGGGTGAGCCGGTATACAGAACAAAAGACCTGTGCCCTGACTACTGGGACACGGTCAAAGACCAGATCAATGAGCGCAAGCCAGACGCAGACGGAATCATCTATCTCGGCTTCAGGGATTTTCGTACGGCTCAGTACTACAACGGGACATACAACCCTAAGACAGACAAGCTGAACATCGCACAAGCTAAGAGCGCAGCGCAAGTCCATGACTTCTTCAGGCAGCATAACCAGCCTGTAGGTGACTTCATCCCTGACATGGACCTGGTGTTCGATCCACACTCGGATAAAGTAGTGGACTTCGAGTCGAACACGATCAACACGTTCCAGCCAACAATCTACATGAAAGCTAAGCCCAAGAAAGGGGCTACGTTGCCTCCAACTGTACGCAAGCTCATGATGCATGCGACAGGCAACGACGAAGACGTGCTCGAGCACTTGCTTAACATGATGGCCTGCGTGTTTCAGTACCGCAAGCGGTGCGGCACGGGCATCATTCTTCACGGCGTACAAGGTACGGGCAAAGGCCTGTTCCTTGATCGGATCTTGCGTCCGATTTTCGGCAACGAGTACGTAGTGACGAAGCGCATGCGCGAGATCAACACCCAGTTCAATGGCTACATGGAAAAGGCCTTCTGGATGTGGGTCGACGAGGCAGAGCAGTCTGACTTCAGGGACAAAGGCCTAGTCAATGCCGACCTGAAGAACTTCATCACCGAGCCACGGATCTCCATCCGTAAGATGTACACGGCGGCATACGAGGTCGAGAACTACATGACGTGGATCCTTGCGTCCAACCAAGGCCACATCATCAAGCTCGATCCAGACGACCGCAGATTCACGGTGTGCGTGTACCAAGAAGAGAAGCTCGATCCCACTGACGAAGAGCTTCGCACGCTAGATAGCGAATTGATGGACTTCGCAGTGTATCTGGCATCTCGGCCAGCAGATCAAAACAAAGCGCGCAAGCCGTTGAATAACACGGCTAAGCAGAAGATGATCCAGCTTAATCGAATCGCAATCGACGCAGCAAGCGACGCGATTTTGGCTGGTAATCTCGAATTCTTCTACAACCTCATGCCACAGGGCGAACTGGAACTTCTGCCCAGGTACGAGCAAGAGGCTGCACGCCAGTATCAAAAGCTGATCGAGCACATCATCAAGGATAACCCGGCAACACTGACACGCGAAGAGCTGTTTGTGATGCTGGAGTACACAGTAGGTGGCATGCCGTCGAAAGCCGGCAAGTTCACTGCACTCATCAAACACCACAAGCTTGCCATCACGCCGATCAATAGAGGTGGCAAGACGTTCAGAGGACTGAACGTGAAGTGGAAGATCTTGCCGGAGATGCTGGAAGGTAAGCAGACCGGCTAACGCAAAGCAAGTCCAGACATCAAGTATCAGCGTTCCCGCTCGCTTCGGCTTTCGGGAAGATGAAATCGCAATAGTACCCGCCAATGCCCACGGCTGAGGCTACTTTCAATCCGGTGCGCGACCTCTGGCTTGCCTCTACCAACGGGCGCAACAGCCTAGTCAACAAATGTCTTGGATATCCGCTGTATGTCCATGGACCGATGCGGATAAATGCAACCGAAACTGAGGGCGATCACACGACCCTATCCGAGAGGCGTGCCGCTCCATTAGTAGGTAAGCTGCTGCGCCCACCAGTTCCTTCCGGTCGCGCTTTGGAATGTTTAAAGCGTGTACCGTTCTGACGATGACGTTGGTCCCGCCTTTGCCTGATGGGCCCAGAGGGCTTGGCTTATCCCAACAATACTCTGTCAGTGCTATGTGACGCAACGTCCCATTTCGCTTCCGGAAGGAACCTGAATGTCTACATGGTTCGATGCCATTGTCATCAAAAAACCCAAGATCGGAAGACATGGCAAACGGGTTCGAATCAACGGAGTGACGTACATTTCCAAGACCGAAGCCATGAAGAAGCTTGGCGTCGGGTGGACCAACCTGCACAGGTTGATGAACCGGCAAGCTCCTACACAAGCCGGTAGAAAAAAGAAACCAATCATCGTAGATGGCGTGCATTACCCGTCTCTACGCGC
>ERZ724505.1087-NODE-1087-length-15572-cov-4.689953_pt1 | contig 15572 bp, 18 predicted proteins | sample MGYA00376038_ERZ724505 | MGnify/ENA primary metagenome ERZ724505 (study PRJEB28724, sample SAMN07190884) | wastewater metagenome | isolation source: effluent of sewage treatment plant in Hong Hong | place: Hong Kong | collected 2016-03-17 ... | reverse complement strand
CCCCGGCTTTTGTTGAACAGGCCGAACGCCCGGGCGGCGGCGGCAAAGTCCCCCCGGTTGTGGCACTTAAGCACAGTGGATTTCAGGAAAGCGCCGATGCCGATGTTCCACGCCAAGCAGGCCATCGCGCCCAGCTGGTTCGCGCCCGGCTCTACTTTGAAGGCTGCGCGCATTGGGCTCAGGAAGTCCCGCTCCATGCGCAGAGCCAGTCGGCTCTCAGCTTCGTCGCGCGTGATGCTGTCGCCCTCGTGAACATCCAGCGTGTCGCCGTAGCCGATGGTCCATGGGGCGCCGTCTAGTTCGCGGATGTCCGCTGGCATCTTGCTGCGCGGGATCGGCGCGCGCAGGTACTGGCGCCACAGGCGCGCGCGCTGCAGGGCCACGCCCAGCGGGCTGCGTGGGTCGGGGTAGGCGTGCAGCACCAAGCCTTCGCTGCTTTTGAGCAGCCGTTCGCCGGCCGCGTTGATGGGCATATTCATGGGCAACCTCCTACGGCCGCTTGACAGTCACCGCGCGGCTGATTTCGTTGACGCTACGCTGCAGGTCTTTGATGTCGGACTTGATTTCCCGCAGACTTTCTTTCTGCTCACTCTGTCGGTCAGCAGCTTGAGCAATTGCTGTGTTGCTGCGTTCCTCCAGCACCCCCACTCGCTTGTCCAGCAGCGAGTAACTGACCATGACGGCCACCGCCATGCTGATGAAGGTGAGGATGTGCCCCGCGTTGATCGTGGGATCAAACGTGAGGCGCTTTCGGTCGGTTGTCGGGTCAGCCATGACGGCGGCTCTCCTGGTTGGCTTTGACAAATCCAGCAATCAGGCTCGCTGGCAGTGGCCCGGTGTACTCACTGGGCAGGTAGGCGCAGTACCGGGTCTTCACAAAGGCGCGGACGCAATGGCTTTTGTGGGTGAAGGTCAGCCCCAGTGGTAGCTGTACGGTTGGGTCCTGCCAGAAGAACAGCGCGTCGATCGCCGGGGCCGTGATGTACGCCCAGGCCTTGCGGTTCAGGTAGGCGCGGCCGGCGCGCGCGCTCAGGGTTTCATGGGGTGAAGGCGGTGCACCCTCTTGTCCGGTCAGCACGGCCCACGGCAGCAGCACTGCCGACAGGACCACACTGGCAGCGCAGTCCAGCACCAGCAGCAGGCATTCCAGCAGCGCCAGCGCGCGGGCTTTCAGGATGGTGACGCGGCTCATGACAGGCTCCCGGCAAGGATGAAGAGTTCGTCCAGATCGGCGTCAGACCAGCCCAGCGACTGCGCCATCTGCAGGACCAGCGGACGTTGCCGCTCGAAGAATTGGGACCGTGCCCATTCGGTGCGCGCCAGTTCCCCTTGAACACCTGGGATGGCTGCCAGCGCGGCCACCACGGTGTCGTACTTGTTGGTCAGGATCAGCGCCTGTTCAGCCTGGCGCGCGGTGACGCGGATGGGCACCAACGTAGTGGGCGGCGCCGGCGCGCGGTTCCTCAGTTCCCCGTTCACGAATTCCAGCGTGGTCCAGATGGCGGCCTGCTCCTCGGTGAGTTCGACATAAGCGTCGGCGTGCGCAGGATGCAGGTCTTGCAGGTAGCACCCCGTCAAAACGCCGTCTTGATCGAACGTCGCGTATCTCATGATGCCGCCAACTTTGTGATGGCAACAGAGGTATAGACCTCGGTGACGCCAAGGTTAGCCTGTCTCCCAAACCCGTTTGTGCCGCCCGTCGTGGCGCACTGATGTTGGATTTCGAAGACTTTTTGAGCTGCGATTGTGAAGACGCCGGTAAGCATGGACCGGCTCTGCTCCGCAGCTGCGACTCCTGCGTTTTCACTTGTCCCGATCAGGGTGTCGGTGCCGTCGGTGACGTTTCTGAGTTTTACCTGATGGGCGTTCACGGAAAATGCCGGGGCGCTTGCGGAGATCAAGTAGGTTCCCGGGCTTAGCGTGATCTGGTTGGTAGCCAGTGCCGCGCCGGACCCGATGGAGTTGACCTGAACGGTGTTCAACGTGCGCGTCTGCCATGCCCCGGAAGTGAATGTGCCGCCCGCCGTGTTCGCCGCTTTTTCATCCCTGACTATGAACATGGGCGGCGCGGCGATGGCGCGGCCGTCGGCCTTGGTGTAGTCGATGCAGTACACCGATGTGCCGTCGCTCCAGAACGTGGCGCGGTCACCTGCTGCGGTCTGGATGTTGGCGCCCCCAGGGAGGTTGCAGGTCGTCGCGTTGTGCGTCAGCGTCAGCGAGCCGTCGAAGACCACCTGCCGCGGGCCCCGGGTCAGCGTCACTGCCGTGATCGCCGTCGTCCCGGTGATGTGCACAAAGTTGCCCGTCGTCCCGTTCAGGTTGATCGTTGCCGCGCTGGCCACCGCAGCGCCAGTCAACAGGTCAATGGTGCCGCCTGCGGTGCCGCTGAAGTTGGGGGATGTGCCGCCGGTGGCCGATGCCGGCAGTTGAAACTGGTCTGCCACGGCGTCATAAAAGACCTGAACGATCTGGCCGTCCAGAATGTCGCCCTCTGCCAGTGCCGCGCCGTTGGCGCGCACGATCGACTTCTGACCGATGCCGTTGATGTTCAAAGTGCTCGCGCCCGTGTTCGCGTTCGCAGCCTGGAACTTGACCATCAGCCCCGAGAAGTACGTGGTGATCACTTCCGGGGCAAACGACAGGACGTAGCTGTTCGCCGAGCCGATGTCGGTTCCAGTGAGCAGCGCGCCCATGCCGTCGGAGATGATCTGGAATTCCTGTCGCACGAGTTGGGACAGACCCCGGGTCTGGTTCCCGGGGTTTCCGGTAGGGGTGTAGTAGCCTGACATCAGGAAGCTCCGCGGGTAAGGCGCCGAGGCGAGTACAGGAGGTTCACCCCCTGAATCACATGGGGGTTGTCCTGGGCGCGTTTGCTGTAGAACAGGAAGCCGATGTTGTTTTCGGCCCCGTCAAGGGAAAGCTGGGCGTCGGCCACCATCATGGTGTCCCACGTGAACTCGTCCCAGATGAACTGGTCCCAGTAGCCGCCGTTGCCCAGCAGAGTCTGGTCCGGCTGCGGGCCGGGGGGCGTCACCTGGGGATTGGCATACCCAAGGTCATAGGTCGCGTTGACGCGGCTGTAGCCGTCGCACTGCACCTCGAACACGGCACGCCGGTACTGCTTGCGGTAGCGCGGGGACTTCAGGTTGTTGAACACCGGGCGAATCCAGGCCTCGATGTCCTCGCCGTCGAAGCTGGTGCCGATGTTGTCCCGGTACACGAAACCGTCGTCGGAGCCGAAGTACGTGACCTCTTCGCCTGTGGACAACGTGGCGTTCCACATGCACCGAACCGGAATACCGTAGTCCAGCGGCAAGATGCCGCTGACCTTCGCCCCCGTCAGGCCGAACACCAAGCCGGTGTTGTCGGAGAAGTAGATCCGGTACTGGTTCTTGGCCTGCAGCGAGACGGACGCCGTTTGCAGCCCGAGCTTTCGTTGCAGCAGCGGCTGGATCAGGAAACTCAGCGCCGCGTACTGGAAGTCCCCGTAGTTCAGGGTCGTGATCAGCGCCTGGATGCCGCGCGGCGTCAGGCCGTAGGTGTCATTGCCCACCAGTTGCAACGTGTTGGCGGCATACCCGAGGTCATAGACCGACGGGACCAAGTTGAAGTCCGCCGAGCTGGAACCGTACAGGATGCTGGTGCGGCCCTTGGTAAACACAGCCAGCGACGCGCCGGCCGAATTGCCGGTCTGTGTCAGGATGCCCGTGATGGTGTCACCCATCGCAATCTCAGCGGCCCCAGTCAGCACCGTCCATGAATACGGCGTGCCCAAGCCGCTGTACTGCAGACTGCCATCGAAGGAATAGAACAGGTGCGACTTGTGGACGGCGACGTGGCTGGGGGTGTCCACCGTCATCCCGGTGCGGATCGGCGCATACGTCGTGCCGTCGAACTCAAACCCGAGGTTCACGCCGTCGCAGCCGTAGATGCGCTTCGTCGTCACGGCGCCTGTGAAGTTGTCCAGCACGGATTCAATGCGGCCGCCCGGCAGGCGCGTAATCGCGGTGTCGCCGCCGTTGGCCACCACCTTGGTGACGCCACCAACCTGCACGTTCTCGCCGTTCTGGAATGCTCCGGTGACGTTGGCAAAGATCAGCGTGCCGACTCCGGCAGAGGACCAGGTGCCGGTGCGAAGCATGGCGCGGACAACGACAGCAGAGGCTCCAGAGGTTGCGCCCGTCACGGTGTCGCCGGGGTTGATCTGGCCGGTAGCGTTGGTGAACTGAAGTTGCCGGCCAAAGGTGACCTGCTGCCAGCCGCCCGCAGTCTCCCGGTACATCAGTCCGGCAGTGGCACCGGCGTTGTCGCGGAAGACGTAGTTGACGTCCTGGTACACGAACCCGCCACGGATGGGCCCACTGCCGGGCACCGCCTGAATGTCGGCCCGGCGGTCGTTGGCGGCCAAGAGCTTGTAGTCGGCGTTGTCAGACGGAAGCTCGGCGCCGTTCAGGCCGGCGGTGCTGGTGGCCGTGGCCTGGGTGACACCGGTGACCTGCAGGGCCTCGCCGTCCTGAAACGTCCCGGAGACGCGGCCCAGCACCAGCGTGGTGTCGGAATCGAACAGTCCCAGTGCGCGGCCGGTGGCCCCACTGCTCACTCCGGTTACCGTATCGCCGTCGGCAATGGCGCCGGTGAGGTTGATCGACATGACCCAGTATTGGGCCGCCGTCGGGCTCGGCCGGCCGTCGGTTCGCTCAAAGCCATTGATGCGCCGATACCCACCGACGGCGTCGGGTTCGTAGTTGCTGCAGTCAAAGACGCGGCCGGGGTCAACCGTGATTCTCGGAGTAACCAGGTCGAGACCGCCCCTGAGCGGGTAGTAGTCCGCATCGGTCTTTGGCATCCTCACGCCAGCGCCCCCGGCAGCGTCACGCGCCGCAGTTCGCTGGCCTCAATCTGGCGAATGATGGTTCGTAGGTTCTCCGCGCCTTCGTCGTAGATTTCCGGTGCGGCTTCAGACACACCGAAGGCCATCATGGCGCGGTAGACGATGGCCCAGTGAAACTGCTCAGGCAGCGAAGGCACATCGGTTGCGGCCACCATTTCCTTGGGCACCTTGTAGTAGTCGCCGACCAAGGTGTACCCCGCCGCCGTGACCGGCCCGCAGGCCAGCGAGTTGTCTGGCGCGCGTGCCACCATGATCGGGCGCGTTGGCGTCATGCGGTTGGCGCCGTAGAAGTAGGTGTCCCGCAGCCAGTCATAGTCGGACACGTCCAGGAAGATTTCGCTCAGGAAGCCGGCGAAGTTGCGGGTGTTGTTCGACGTGATGGTCTGGTTGCCGCTCTGGCTGCCCGTGGTGTTGATCGGCGTGCCGCCTGCCGTGGCGGCGACTTGAAAGTCATTGGCGGTGCGGTTGACCACGAAATAGGGAACCCCCGCCGTCAGGCCTGTCGGGAGCGCACCAGTCGTGCCGAAGGTGACGGTCTGGCCGTTGGACAGGTTGTGCCCGGTGAGGCTGACCACCGCGGGAGACGCAATGGTGATCGTGACCTGCGGGTTGGCGTAGTTGCGGAAGGTATCGCCGTTGCGGTGGTCCAGCGCCCAGTACCCGAAGTCGGTCAGGCCGAAGTCTGCCGTCGGGCTGTAGGTCTGCTGGCCCTGAACCGTCGGACAACTCGCCGTTGCTCGCATGAACCGCCAGTCGGTGTGCATGCGCTGAATCGCCATCCAGGCTTCATTGATGAACAAGAAGAGGCGGTTGTATTCCGCACTCTGGCCCGTGACGGCCGTCGGCCCGTTGCCGGTGACACGGCACTTCACGCGCAGCGTCTGGGTCAGAGTGAGGAAATTCACGCGCGCCCCCGGTTCAGCGTTCGGCCATCAGGCGGGTGAGCCATGCACGGCCGGCCGGGTTGGGGTCGCTCAGCACGGAGAACACAGCCTTGCGGCGCATGTTGCGGCGCAGCTTCCAGCCGTCCTCACCGGACCCGGGCCGGGGATTGGTTTCCTGCGTGGACACGCGCTCTTCGCGGCTGCGCGCCAGCACTTCCACGTACTTGCGCTTCGTGGTGATCGGCGAGCCGATGGGCAGGCAGTTGATCTCCATGAACTTACCTGTCAGGGTGTCCAGCACCTCGGCGCCCTTTCCGTTGACCCAGCAGTCCACCACGAGCGGCGCGTTTTCTTCGTCGCTGGGCTCGATCAGGATCTGGATCGGCTCTTCCATGAAGGCCAAGTCCGAGAGGTATTCCGGGGTCAGCGCCAGGGACTGAACCAGCTCGGGGGTTGCGGCGCCGACGATCTTGAAGCCGGCCTGGTCGGGGTTCAGCGTCGGCGCGCGGAAAGGCTTGTCGATCGCCTTGATCGGCGCGCCGCGCGTTGCCGTGTCGATTTCGGGCAACTGCGGGTCCGGCAGGTCTGCGGTGTGCAGTTCCTTGGCAGGCAACGCGGTGGGCAGCGTGCGCTTGATCGGCTGGGCTGCGTCTGCCGTGGTGTCGGTGGGTTGACGGTCTGCGACCTTCACGTACTTTCTGGGCATGGATTTCTCCTCGGGGTGGGGGAATGAAAAAGGGCCGCGCGATGGCGGCCCTTTCACGACGACAGCTGGGATCAGCTGACCTGCGGACGGTCAGGCAGGGTGATGACGTCGGTGAACGAGTACGTCATCCCGGACACGCCGGACAGGTTGGAAGACCCGAAGGTCCACGTCCCGGACAGCGTGGAGCCGCCCTTGAGCACGATGTAGCCGATGGGGCACATCGTGTTGGGGATGCCGGGGAACTGCGGGGCAATGATGAAGTTGCCCTGCACATCCAGCGCCTGCACCGCGCCCTGGCTGGCCTTGACGTTGCCGCCGGAGTCGAAGCCGATGACGACGACGGTGCCCTGGTTGGCCGTGATGCCGGTGAAGGCCAGGCCCGTGGTGGCGTCCGTGGTGGGCGTCGCGCCGTTCGTGATCGCGGTCTTGGTGTAGGCCTTGCCGTCGATCGCGTAGGTCGTGGTTCCGGTGGTGCTGATGGTGGTCGTCGTGCCCGCGGCCAGCGTCACTTTGGACAGGCACAGGGTCAACGGGATTTGCGTGAGGTTGTCCATGGTTGTTTCTCCAGTAGGACGGTTGGGTTCAGTTCAGCAACACCGTCGGGTCAAACGGCCCGGTGGTGTTGACGTAGACGGCGTTCGGGGTGACGGTGCCGTCATCCAGGGCCGTGGTGCCGCCGACGAAATCGCCGGTGCCGGTGGGGTTGATCAGGACAAAGCCGATCAGCGCCTTCCCCTCGGGAAAGGGCGGGAACTTCATCGCGGCCAGCGTGGCGCCTGCCGTTCCCATCGCGCTCGTGAGGTTGCCCGCGCGGTCGATGAAGAAGCAGTAAGCGTTGAAGGTGGCGTTGACGACGGTCCCCGACAGGGCGGCCATGTCCGTGTTGATGGCCTTGGTCACAGGGATACCCTGGGCCGAAGCGTAGAAGGCGCTGCCTGCCTTGACGATGGCGCTTCCGCCGGCCTTGATGGCAAGGCCTGCAGAGCTCAGCGTCTGGCTGGAGTAGCGGTCGCCAATGGGATTCAGGATCGGCCTGAGGCTGTCCCGGTCCTTGACGGCCGCCACTCCGGCGAGCCATTGCGAGATGGTGTTCAGCATGTGCGTGCTCCTTGGGCCAGATCACTCCGGCCCTTGCGGCTTAGCTGAGGTTGCGGCGACCGACGTTGCCGACGGCGAGCCAGCCCGCGTTTTCCACCATCACTGCCTTCCACCACTTGGTGCCGGCGTAGCCACGCTGGCCGTGGGGATCGGACTTGTCCTTCTTGCCAGGCGGCAGGTAGGTCGGGTCCAGCGACGACACGCCGCGCACCGAGATCTGGCTCCAGGAGTCAGCGGCCGTCACCAGGAACTGGTAGACGTCGATGTTGGAACCCGAGGTCGAGTACAGGTTCGTCGCGCCCACTGCCGCGCCAGCGTCCTGGATGGCGATGAAGTCCGGCGACGTGATGAAGCGGAACCGCTCGCACTTGCCGATCTCGTAGGGCATCGGCTTGCCGGTGGCGTACTTCTCCACAGGGGTGAAGCCCGGCAGATCGCGGATGTCCGGCTCCAGGTCAGTGGAGCAGTACACCGTGTAGCCCTCGGACACGGCATCGGTGCCGTAGTTCTGGGACGCCGCCAGCATCTTGTTGACCATCTTGCCGTGGTTGGCCATCAGGTTCTGCGCGATCTTGCGGATCAGGCCCAGCGTGATGGCGCCGTTCACCGTCGAGCGGGAAGTGCCGGTGCCACCGTAGTACTGGTTCGTGGATGCCTTCAGCGCGCCGAACACGATCATCTCGTTGACCAGGGTCACGCGCTCGCCGATCTGCGTGATCATGGCTTGGGGGATGTCGTCTTCGTACAGGTCGAAGGTCTTGTCGGTGAAGCCGTACAGGCAGCCGTACTGCTGCAGGACCACCGTGATGTCCTGGGGGACGATGCTGTCGGGCAGCGGCGTCACGCCTTCGGACATCAGGTTGGCCTGGACCATGGCGTTGCCGCGGTCACCGGTGCCGTTCTGGAAGAAGCGGTTGATGGTGTTCGCGTCGGTCGCCGTGGCGCCGTAGGGCAGCCAGCGACGGGCCACGTAGGTGTCGCTGTTGTTCTTCGGCATCTGAACCTGACGGCCGCCGCGCGACAGGATTTCCATCGGCACGGCGTGCGCCAGGATCTGCCCCTTGTATTTGTTGATCCGCCCCGGGGTAAGGGCAAAGGTTTGCATGCTCATTGCGGGCTCCTAAAAAGGATGTGCAGAAACACAAAAGCCCGCACGTGGCGGGCTCGTTCTCTGCGGTTTGGTGTCAGCCGGACCGGAATCCGGCGGCGAAGTCGTCCTCTGCACTCGGGCCGGCGGGGGGGCCGCCGTCGCCCTTGGGCGGGACTGCTGAGGCGATGCGTGCTCTGGCGCTTGCCTGGGTGGCTGCAGCTGCGGGCGCCGGGGGTGCCGGCGGCGGTGGGGGCGGCGTCTCCTTCGATTTCTCGTAGAGGCGCAGCATCTTGGCCGCGTCACCGACCTTGGCGGAAGCCGCAAGGGCCTGAACGTCCTGCGCTTGGCTTTGCAGCCATGCACCGAACTGCTCGGTCTTCACTTCTTCCTCCCAGCCTGGGAAGACAGCCTCCAGTGAGGCGTTGACAATCTCGCTGCGCAGGGTGTCGATGCGTCCCCCAACCACCTTCTCGATGGCTTCGGGGTCAGCGCCTCCAGTCCCTTTGAGCTTGGCGACGACTTTGCGAAGACCGGCAACGGTCGCCGCACCGGACTCCGGGAACTCTTTCAGGAGCTCTGCGAAATCCTCGTCATCGACAACCACAGCTTGGCCGGCCGGGGTAGCCTGCTGCAGGGCAGCGAGCTTGCTGTCCAGCGTGCGCCCCATCTTCCCTAGGACCTGGTCGAACCGTTTGTCCAGCGTGGCCGAGATTTCTTCAACCTTGGCGGCGCGTTGTGTCACGGTCTCCCAGTCGGCCTTCGTCACTTGGACGAATTCCGGTTCGGGCGGTGGGGGCGGTGCAGGTTCCGGCGCAGGCGCCGTTTCCGGCTGTGGCGCGGAGGAAGGTTCTTCGGCAGCAGGTGCAGGCGAAGCAGCAGCCGGCGTTTCCGTGGGCCCTGTTCCGTTGAAACCTGATGCGAAGTCCTTGTCGTCAGTGTCTTCCGTGGCCGTGGTATTGGCCTGTCCTTGTTCTCCAGCCATTTGAGGGTTGCTCCAAAAACACGAAACCCGCCGAAGCGGGTCACAGATCAGCAGCCGGCGTGCGAGACGTGGGCTACCACTTTTGCCGTGCGGCTTGCGCCGGGCGGCAGATTCAATTCGTTGTCTTGTCCAGGGAAAGCAGCGACTTGAAGGCGGCGATGCGCCCGCGCTTCTCGGCGGTCTTGCTTTCCGGCTGGTCCTGCTCGAGTTCAAGATGCAGGACGTTGATGCGTTCGTTGATGTGCTTCTTCAGGCGGCGCCACGTCTCGGAGTTCTTGTCGCTCTCCTTGAGCTCGAACTTCTCCGGGGGCTTGATGCTGTCCATGGCTTACTTCTGGAAGGCCTGCCCATCCGGGGCGCGGCCGGGTGGTTCGATGGCTGGGGTCGCCACCTGGGGCGCGGACCCCGTGGCCGTAGCGAGCCGGATCTGTGTGCGCAGCTTCATCGCGGACTCGGTCAAGCGCACCTTCGCTTCGTCCAGGCTGATCTTGTTGGCGTTGGCAAACTCGGCCAGCGCGATGCGCTCGCGCAGCGCCAGCTCGGCCATCTTGGCTTCGTGCTGGGACTGCGTGCGCTGCTGCTCTGCCTGAACGTAGGCGGTATCCCGATCGGTGTCGGTCTTGATGCGGACCTGCTGGGTCTCGTTGTTCATGGCAGCGATGCGCTCGCGGCTTGCGGCGTTGACCTCTGCTGCGGCAACCGTGTCGCTCTTGGGCGGCGGCTGGTTCTGCAGCTTGGCCATCTCATGCTCGGTGTACGCCGTGGCCTCCGGGTTCATGCGCTTGGCCTTCATGAACTCGCCGAACAGCTTCTTCGGGTCTTGGCCCCAAACCGGATTGAGCGACAACGGCAGCATCTGCATCAGCGTCTGCTCCTGGATGGCCTTCTCCACCATGGCGATGGAGCCGCGGGCGTTGATCTTGAAGTCGCCCTTCTCGTCGGCCGGAACATCGGGGTCCAGCAGCAGCCACTCGTAGAAGTCGTCCACCAGCGGCTCGGTGATGTGATCGTCCACGCTGTAGGCCAGTTGGCGCAGCAGCGTGTTGGCGTTGTTGTTCTGCAGTTCCGCCTGGCCGAATGTTTGAACGTCCTGCGGCCCGGTCTGGCCTTGGCTGATGAGGGGAATGTTGGAGGCCTCTTCCGCCAGCTTGAAGGCGTACTGGATCACTCCCATCAACTGCTCGCCCAGGTTGGGAATCGTGTAGGTCTTGAAGACTTTGTTGATGTCGTCGGTAACTGCCTCGCCGGCCAGATGCCAGAGCTTGTCGCCGACGTTCAAGTCCCAGCTTCCGTCTGCCGGCACGACCTTGTGCTGGTCCAGAACGATTTGCGAACCCGACGACTTCCCGGCGTTGTTCAGCAGCGCGCGGGTGCCGGCGTTGACCATCTTCTGCGGCATCGAGACCTGCTCGCCGACGCCGACACCGGCCCAAGACCCGGCGCGGCGCGACCACGGGAACGTGCGGTACGGGAACTTCCCGGACTTCTCCAGCGGGTTGAACGCGGCACCGATGACGGTATCGTTGACCATCGTGATGATGGCGTGACACTCGCAGAGGTCGTCCGGCAGGTCTTCCATGCCGGGGGCGCCCATGACCTCCATGTCATCGCGTGTCAGCGTGCCGGTGTAGTACCAGATCTGGAAGCGGTTCTTCTCGGTGTCCGACTTCCAAGGCCCGCAGAAGCCGGAGTTGTTGCACTTCTCCGGGCCTTCGGCGATGACCTTGTCGATGGCCGCGCTGATGTAGATCGGCTGGCCCAGCGGGTGCAGTGCATCGGGCGGCGTGCTCAGGTTCTTCAGCGCCTTCAGCCCGGCCGCGCTGAGATAGTCCCGCTCGAAGCAGCCGTCGCCGGAATGGATGTCCTCGCCGCAGTTGGCCGCCGGGAAGAAGTTCCATGGGTCAATCCACTTGCAAGCCGGGGAGATCGACTTCACGATCTCCAGCGTCCCGACACCTTCGGACACCGTGAAGGCCTTGGAGGTGCGCTCGTCGGGGAACGGTCCCTTCAGAACGCCGACACCGATGCGGGCGGCGTCATGGATGACCTTGCGCATCTGCATCGGGTAGCGGCTTTCCACCATCCAGTCGTAGACGCGCTGCTCGGCCTTCTTCGCGGCCTTGTTGGCCTTCTCCATCTTCTGGGCGACGGCATCGCCCACGGTCATGGGAACCTGCGGGCGCATGCCGCCCTGGGCCTGCATGAACGCTGCGGCCGGGTTGCCCTGAATCATCACGGCCATCTCATCGTCGCGGACATCGCGCCACATCAGGGAGCCGTCGGGCATCCTCACCGGCGTGCGGTCGTTTTCCTTGGCCACCAGGTCAGGGACCGGAGTCGGGCCGAAACTGAAGGCCTTGTCGTCAATGGGCAGGATGATCTCGGCCAGCTTGGCAGAGGCCATGTCCACGTACCGCGTCGTGAGCCGGACAAACGCCGTGGACTTGTTGCCGGTGACCTGGGCATTGTTCGCGGTCAGCGGCCCCTGCATGCTGGTCGGCTTCGACCACCGAGCCTTTGAAAACTCGGCGCGGTTGGAATCGTCAATACCCGCATAGGCCTCTTCGCAGGCCAGCCAGACATCTTCAATCCCGGATTGCTGGCGTGCCTTGACGGCGGCATCACGCTTGACGCCGATGGTCACACCCAAAGCGTCCAGCCGGGCGGCTCGGTCTTCCGGCGACAAGGCGAGCCGGGGCCTGCCCTGAAGCTCGTCGGGCAGGTCTTTGTCAGTGGCCATGGGGTGTTACGCGGAGGGTTTAACGGCCGGCTTCTTCTTCGGCTTCGCGGCTTCGGCGCGGGCGGCGTACTGCGGCTGCAGTTCGGTGGCCAAGGCGTTCATGAGGCCGACAGCCTCGCTGTAGGGACGCTTGCTCATGTACTGCGTGACGGCCGCCACCAGCTCGTCGGACAGTGTCAGGGGCTTTGCCTTCATGCCGGCTGAACCTCAGCCCACGGGGGTGCCATAGTGACGACAGCGGGCGCTGCCTGCTCGGCGATGCGATTGGCCAGACGTTCGTGCATGCGCGTCATCAGGCGAGCGGGGTAGGCGGCAGTGACCCAGGCCGTGACCTGCTCGGCGGTGAGGTCTTCAAAGGGGATGAAGTCGCCTTCGTCCTCGGGCGGTGCGCCAAGGTCAACGTCGAAGGACTCGCGGGCTTCGGCCTCGCCATCGGTAGCGATGCACATGGCCTGCACGTTCTGCACGACCTTGCCGTCAGCCGTGGCGCGCATGCGGGTGATCTCGATGGTGTATTTCATGGTTGGCTCCTGGTGGTGGGGTGGTTATGCGACCTTGAGGGTGCCGCTGTCGTTCCAGATGTCGCCAGCGGAAAGACCGGTTGCAGATGTAGGGAGACCTGTCAGGCGAAGGCAAGGGCCTGCACCTGATTGCGTCACCGTCAGGGTGGGGCTGCTAGAGTTGGCTGAGAACAAGGAGCCCGACTGCGATAGCACTACATAGTCGCCAACGCCCGCGACGCCCAGAGAGAGCGTCCCATCGGCGTTCGAGTTGACAAGCCAATAGCGGCCCGTGGAGGGTGTGGTGTTGTTGAGTCCCAGGATTACATCACTGCTACCTGCGATGCCGATGAATTTATTAGCAGAGATTGCGTATCCAGCCCCGTTCTGCACGACATCCAGCGCAGCACTCGCGCTGTTGGCGGTGATGGTCTGGGTGCCATACAGGTACAGACCTGTGTCGTTCAGCGTCGCCTTCAGATTTCCGTTGGCGTACCAGGTGTGAAAGCCCCCGTAACCGCCGAATCCTGCGGTGTGCCTGACTTCGCCCGAGTCCAGGTTCATCTCGGAGCCGCCGTACACGGTGCTGCTGCCAGTAATGCCGTATCGCAGGCCGCGCGGGGTCGTGTTCTGGGCACCCGGCAGCTTCGCCCAGACACTGCCCTGAACATCAAGCAGACCACCACTCGGCGTGATGCTGTTCAGGCTGGCGTTGACCACATTGGCCGCCAGCGTATCCCCCGTGAGGTCAGCGGCACTGACCGCAGTGATCAACAGGTCCGCGCCATTGACCCGAGGATTCCTGATCCCGATGAGGTTGCCGTCGTCGTCAAAGATCCACTGGTCTGACGGGACGATGTACTGAAGGGTTGCGCCAGCGGGAAGTGACATGGCTGTTCTCCTGAGATTCGGTTACTGCGCGTAGAACGCCGTGGCGTCCAGAGTGCCGCCCACGGTGATGGTCAACTGACCCGAAATCCGCGCCGGGATTTCGTACCAGGTCGCCGCGGCAACGCTGAAGGTGTTGACGATGGTCCCCGTGGCGTCGGCAAGTTTGAGCGTGCCGGTCGATGCCGAGGCGACAAAGATGCCGACCAGGTTGACATCCTTCAGCGCCGTGTCGGTCGCCGTGAAGTTGCGGTGCTCGCAGGACCGCAGGGTCTTTGTGCTCATGGTTTTCTCCTAGCCCAAGGGGCCCATTCCGGGGACGGTGCTACGAAAGGACGGGACGCGCGGCGGCAGCTTCCGCTTCGCCCCCTCTATGGCTTGAATGCCGCCTGTTTCCATGGCTACGTACTGCAGCGCGTCATGTGGGTGCGAGTACTTGTTCTTGATGGGGTCATCGGTATAACGTTCTTCCCCACTGACCTTGATGCGACGGTACTTGTAGCCGCCATTGAAGCCTTTGCGCAGCAGCGCACAGCAAGGGTCCAGCAACAGCATTGGCTGTCCGGCCGACAGTTTGGACAGGAACCAGGCAACAGCACCACGGCGCGGTAACCAGGCATTCGACTTGGCTGCACGGATCTTCAACTGCTTGGCCCGGACCTCCTGAAAGCAGGACCGTTCGTCTGTCTGGGCCTTTTGATCACCGGCGGGGTCGCCGATGCAGAGCAGCATGTCGTCCTTCTTCTTCCAGTGCTGCGGGTAGATTTCCTGCATGTGCGGGATCAGCACGTCCTCAAGGAACTGACGAATCCCCATGTCCTCGCCGCAGAGCTCATCAATCACCAGCAGGCGCCCGCGTGCATCGGTCTGCGTCAGCACGGCGGCGGGGGTCAGGCCAAAGTCCAACCCGATCTTTATCTGCACACCCTGCAGCGGCTGGACCTCTTTCGTGTGAATCGAATCGTTCCACTCGGGGTAGACCGGCTTGCCGTCTTGGACGGTCCCGTATTGCCCCTTGACATAGACCTTGATCCACTGGTCGGTTTTGCCGCCCTTCAGGCGCTCGTAGTACTCCCGGCCCGCTGCCCGGCGCTTGGCGTGCCCGATGGGCAGCCGCATCGTTGCGGGGTTTTGCAGCAGCCAGTCCAAGTTCTCCGCTTCGTCGCTGTCGCCGGCTGGCTGGCTGAAGAATTCATAGTTCGGCGGCGTCGCCAGCTCGGCCAACTCGTACCACCAGTGGTCATCGTCCGGCGGGTTCGTGTCCATGATGACGCCGGACCACGTGCAGCCACCGTCTTGCGCCTTTGGGAATCTTCCAACGCGACCAGTCAACCCGTCCAGAATGGCCTTGGGCTGCTCCCGAGCCTCGTTCATCCACGCGCCGGTGATTTCCAGTGACAGCAGCTTTTTCACATGCTCTGGCCTGTCCAGGGCCAGAAACCACATCTCCAGTTCGACCCTGGTGCCGTCTTCAGCGTCCCACTTCAGAGTGTGGGTGATGGGGGCACCGTAAACCACTTTGCCAAATCGTTCCTCCGGGAACCAGTCCAGCCAGGTCTGCAGGGTCGTCGTCGTCAGCTCGCCGTAGGTGTTCCGGGTTGCCACCCACCGGGAGCGGCGCACACCGTTGTGCGGCCTTTGCTCCAGCGCGCGAGTCCAGATCTCCCAGCAGCACCCCAATATTCTGCGACTTTCATACTCGATCGCAAGTCATAGAGCATTTTTCCGCTTCCATGTGAACGAAGGACTTCATTTCCAAGGAGTGCCCCTACATACGAGGCTTCCACGACATT
>ERZ724505.1085-NODE-1085-length-15585-cov-8.662138_pt1 | contig 15585 bp, 14 predicted proteins | sample MGYA00376038_ERZ724505 | MGnify/ENA primary metagenome ERZ724505 (study PRJEB28724, sample SAMN07190884) | wastewater metagenome | isolation source: effluent of sewage treatment plant in Hong Hong | place: Hong Kong | collected 2016-03-17 ... | reverse complement strand
GGGCGTTTATTTTTCAGCCTCTTTTGCTTTTTTATATGCTTTAGTAACGGGTTCAAGGCCGCGAGATACGCGGTCTTTATTCATTTTTATCTGTTTCTCATCTCGGAAACTCATTTTTATAGGAGTGCCGGAATAATCGTAGGTTTCACGCAGTAGGCGTTCCAGGTGACGTTTGTAGCTCCAGTGCACGAATTTCAGGTTGCTGCCGTATATCACGAACCATGGTGGCGTATCGTCAGTTTGCACGATGTAGCGAAGTTTCGGGTGGCTGTTCTTCAGGCCGCTTGGCGGGTGGGCTTGTACGGCGCGCTGCAATAGGTCATTTAGTACGCGAGTCTTCGTCTCTTGTTTACGGCGAACCATAATATCAACTGCGAGATCGAATAGTTTTGTAACGTTCTGTCCAGTCACACTACTAGTGAAAATTAGCGGTGCCCAAGGGGTAAATTTGAAATTATACGCTATTTTTGGTGCCAATGCATCGCGAGTGAAGGCGTCTTTGCCTTCCACACTATCCCACTTCGACACCACGAGTACCAGGCCTTTGCCTGCCTCAGCGATGATACCAGCAAGGCGTTGGTCAAGTTGCACGTTCAATTCATTTACATCCATCAACAGGAAACATACGTCGGCCTCCTCAATGGCTGCGAGCGTACGCAGCACGCTAAACTTTTCGATACCTACCTCTTGCTTTCCCTGGCGACGCACGCCAGCCGTATCGAGGAGTTCGATAGTTTGGCCGTGGTAGCGTACCGATACGCGGTTCACGTCTCGGGTGGTACCTGCGATATTCGCTACCAATGCCTGCTGCTTACCCGCTAAGGTGTTAAACAGATTACTTTTGCCGACATTTGGGCGGCCAATTAACGCGATCCGTAGGCGGCCGTCGTCTTCTTCCTCGGCCTTTACGGCAGGCAGTAATTTGACGATACGCTCGAGTAAGGCGTGCGTGCCCCGGTTGTGCTCGGCACTTGTAAGCAGTATATCCTTGATGCCAAGGCGGCGGAACTCATCGGCTGGCAGACTGCCCGAAAGGTCAGTTTTGTTTACCACCAGAATCACTGGTTTCTTGCTTTTTAGTGCGGTTTTGGCAATACGGCGGTCCTCGTCGCTTGGGTACTGCGTACCATCTACCACTACTACTATCACATCAGCAACTTCGGTAGCTTCAATAATTTGCTCTTGAATGGTCGCTTCGAATTCATCTTCGGCTGTTTTCAGCCCGGCAGTATCAACCAACCAAAAGTTGCGGTCGTCTTCAGAAATACGACGCACCACGTTATCACGTGTCGTACCCGCCTCACGTGCAACAATCGCCTCTTGTGAGCCATAGAGACGGTTGAACAGGCTGCTTTTACCAACGTTGGTTTGTCCAACGATGGCGACGGTAGGAAGTTTAGCCATAGTGAAGCTAATTATAACAGAGGTAAGCTGAGAGGTAAAATTGAGCTTGCTCGTTTTTACCAGAGGCGACCCTCTGGTATGTGTACATAACAGAGGTAGACATATTTTGCGAGCGTGAGCGATATGATGTTTGCAAACTGCATAGAAGAGTATAAGATATAGCAATATGACCGTTTTCGACAAGAAAGATACTGTTCCGTTCGCTGAGTTTACTGAGTGTGTTCAAAAGATGACGGCAGTAGCGTTGCGACAAGCTGAACTATTGGGCGTAAAACCGGAGCCAAATGCCAAGGCGTATATTAGCGCAACGCCACAGGAGCGTTTTATTGCGTATTTGCGCAGTAGTATCCGTCAGCGCACGTCCTTCGAACACTGGCTTCAGGCTGAATCAGAATACCTGAAGCAGTATCACGTCAGCCAATGGATTGCACGAACAGTTGAAACTAGATTGTACTCGCAGGAGTATCTAGAGTACGATACTGTCCCTGTGGTAGATCCGCAAGCTGATACGGACCAAACTGAACCCGATGCAGCCACGTAACTTCGTAGCCTAGGGCCGCGAATGTGCGGCGTATTTGGCGGTTGCGCCCTTCGTGCATAGTAATCTCATAGGTAGGCGTATCGTCTATACGCGTTACCAAAAAATGGCTGGTGCCATCTTCCAGCTGTACGCCGTGGTCGGATATCATCTGTTGATGAAGCGGTTCAAGTGCGTGGTCGAGCTGCACGTTATATACTTTAGTCTTGTGAAAACTGGGATGCGTCATCTGATGTGCGAGGTCACCGTCATTGCTTAACAGCAAGAGCCCCGAGCTATCTTTATCAAGCCGACCGACTGGTTTAAGTGACCGCATATCCTCGGGCAAAAGGTCGTAAATGGTCCGGTTGTCGCCTTGGGCGCGGCGCGAGCACACATAGCCGGCAGGTTTATTGAAAAGCACCAACTGCTTTGTTACGGTAGCTTCTACCATCTGTCCATCGAGAAAAATCTGCGTGTCCGGCTCGATACGCTGGCCAAGTACGGCCACGGTGCCATTCGCGCTTACCCTGCCCTTTTCTATCAATTCGTCGGCTTCACGCCGAGAAACACCTAGCACGAATGCAAGGTGTTTATTGAGGCGAACAGCTTCATTATCCATTGAAAGGATTATACACTACGCTGCTGGCGGTGGGCTTGAGCTGAATGGGTTACGAGGCGTTTCTTCAAAGTTGAGGCCGCTAGACGGCGGGCTAGGCGCAGGGTCACTAGCTGAGAAATCTACTGATGAACCGGTATTCAATTCACGATTTATGCGATCGGCAATTGGTTCTGTAACTGGCTCGGGATGATTAATAGGCTCAATGATTCTATCGGCGAGGCCCGCTGGGCGCGGTGTTGAGAACGGTGCGGTTGGTTGCGGTAATGAGAAAGGCTCTGGTGCGGTTGATGATGCGGGTGCAGCGGCAGGCGCGCTGACAGGTGCAGGCTGCGGCTGTGGCTGTGGGGCTGCGAAAGGCTGAGGTGCCGGTACTTCTTGGGCAGGTTGAGCAGGAACTTGTGCTGAGGGGGGTGCTACCGGCTGCTGAGGCATCGCTACGGCTACAGGGGGCGCCGCAGCTACAGGTGGCGTAGGTGCAGGTGCAACAGGAGCAGTATTCGACACAGATGGTTGCGCGGCAGGGTCAGGTGCAGGAGGAGCGGCCGCTGGTTGAACTGGTGATGCAGGAGCGGGGCGCGGGACTGCTGAAGGCGCGGGCGGCGCGAAGGTGTTTTGCTGTGGAGGTATCGGAGAATCTCCAATCACCTCATGAACAGCTCGTACGACATCCTCGATACCAACCTGGGATTTTACTAAATAACGGTCTGCGCCAAGTTGTTCACCACGGGCACGCTGGTCGTCAGAAGAAAGTGCGGTCATCATAATGACCTTAATCCCCTTCGTTTCGGTAGTAGAGCGAAGGATATCAAGCATGTCGAACCCACTGATTTTCGGCATCATTACGTCGCTAACAATAAGATCAGGCCGTTCCTTTATGGCGAACGCCAGCGCCTCTTCGCCGTCACCGGCGCTAATGATGGTGTAGCCTTCCGCTTGGAGGCGCACGCCATAAATTTCGCGCAAACTTTTATCGTCTTCTACCAGGAGTATCTTAGCCATATTAATTCCTATTGTACTTAAGCGTTATGAAAAATGCTATAGCCCTTATGCTTTATTTGTAGTATCACCCCGAACCGGTATTTTTAGCGGCGCGCGCGTTGGCGGCTGCACTGGTGAAATAGGCGGAGCTTGCTGAGGGGTAACCGGCTGTATAGGCACACCGGTTTGCTGCGTGTAGATAGGTTGTGATACCGGTGATTGTTGAGGGCTGGGAGGCGCTTGAGCTTCGAGCGGTAAAGCCGAATGTATGGTATGCACCGTTGCGATTTGTGTTTCAGCGGCTTGCTCGGCATGAATAGTCGCTTCTTCTATCAAGCGTGTGGCTTCATCGTGATCAATACGAGGGATATCAAGATAAAACGTACTTCCCTTTTTATATTCACTTGTTACTCGTATACGGCCGTCCATTACTTCTGCTAAACGTCGGCATAGATATAATCCCAAACCGGTACCACCGATTTCGCGCGTATCGGTGTTGTCAACTCGGTAAAACTTCTGGAAAAGGTGCGGAATATCCTCTGCAGGGATGCCAATTCCCGAGTCGGCAATAGATATAGTAACCATTTGGTCATCTGCCGATACGTCTACTACCACATCACCTTTCACCGTGTACTTTATTGCGTTTTCAATGAGGTTCGAGATAACTTCACGTAAATGATCGTTGTCGACATTCGCGTAAAAGACAGGGGCTACCGTGCGGTTGGTCTCATATTGACCCTCCGGCCTGGGTTTATAGAGAAACGTGAGGCCCTTTTCTTTGGCTTCTGGCAGTAAACCTTCGGCAACATTCCCTACGAACTCAACCACATCAACAACCGACGGGTCGTTTCCTATGCGGTTATCATCGGCCTTGCTTACGTCAAGCAAGTCTTGAAACAATCTCCCCAGGTGTTGTGCGGATTCATGGGCTTTTTGAATATACTCCTGAGCTCGCGCATCAATACTTGCGGTATTTGGGTTGAGTGCCAAACCGAGATAGCCCTCTATACTGGCAACCGGTGTACGCATCTCGTGGCTGGCTGTTGAAATAAATTCTGCCTGTTCACGTTCGGCTGCACGTTTGGCGGTAATGTCTCTAAACACCACGATGGCACCGCTATGTGGACGGCCGATCGGAGAAACCACCACGCTTAGGAACACCTTTTTACCTGCCTCTGTCATTACCGAATAATCTTCAGAATTGATTTCCTGGCCTGTCGCCAACACCTTCCTTACCGGGTCGTTTGAGTCAGTGATAGGAACATCTTTATTATCATTCAGCTTAATTACCGATTTGTAGCTCAAGCCTACTGCATCGCCGCTTGACCACCCGATAATACGCTGGGCCGCCGGATTAATGAGTTGTATTACCCCGCTTTTATCAATTGATACCACGCCGTCGTCGATGGAATTAATCACCACATCTGCTTTGTTAGATTCATGGCTCAGCTCGCTGGCCAGCTCTTGAAAGGCTTTGTCTCTGTCGTTCTCTTTAGTGGATTTCGTATGCCAAATGATGAAACTTGCAATTAATGGTGCGAAAAGCGCCAGCCCGGCTACAAGTAAGGTAGCGCCAGTTGCATGAGTAAATACCGAATAGCCCATATAAAGTACGCCAAGGCTGAATAGTACACCTAAACCAATAGATCCGAACACGCCGGCAAACAGACTGACAGCAATCCACAACGCCACAAATGGCGAGGCTGTTTCACCTGTACTTATTACTAAATTCGCCGTGGTGGCGAGCAGCAGCGTATATACGATGAATGATGCGATGGCGATATGCTTTTTCGGCACAATAATGTAGGAAATGGTGGCGGCTAAGAATGTGACACATGCCAATACCGCACTCACCGGTCCCACAAGGAACGCATCATTCACAAACCCAGGGTTCAACACCTTGGGTAGCAAATACAGACCGACAACCAAGAGAGAAACAAACATAGTGGCCTCGGCGATGCGGCGATGCCAAAATCGGGTTATATTCAGCGTTTTTATGGAATCCCCCCTACTTTTCTTATCTATCATTATGCCAAAAGTGCGGTAAAAATACTATTGTTTTCTAGATTAAACGCGCTATGATGAGAATAGTTAACCAAAAAGCAGAGACATGAAGAGGTTACCTGAACCATTGCGGAAATTTGTCTTTCCCACACCTGAAGAGCGCTGGGACGCTGGTGGTGCAAGCTTTCGCGAAGATGGTCTGCCGGTGTTTGATCTTGAAATTACCAAAGCGACACGTCCCCGTATTGAAGATTATTACACCCGTAGGCACGCCCTTGATCGACGTCCAGTCAAGATAGGTCGTGCGCTCACGCGTACGTTTACCACTAATGACGGCATCGAGCGAAGGTCACGTGTTTTGATACCAGACAAGATTGAGGGTACTTTAAGCGGACAAAGCGGTACGGCATTTACTACCTCGATGGACGGGTACCCCGAAGAGCGAGCGAAGCTAATCAGTGCACGAGTAAACATGCCAAATATTCAGCATGATGCCGAATACAGCGGCCGAAAAATGAGGAATATTTTAGACGTAATTCGACTTGCATGTACGCTACGTGATGGCCAGACCATCTCTCTTGCAAAGTCTGCTCAAGCTGAAATGCGTATGACGCAGTATTGGCTTGATAGCGATAACTTAGATATACCGAGAGATTTGGCTGTTTTTGGTGATTCCTGGGATGGAATTAATACGCTCGCGGTGCCGGCGTATGCTCAACTATACGGCATGAAAGTTCCGTATATAGATCCGAAAGCGCTCGTGCTGCACGATCCTATCGACCCCAGTTATGAAGGTATCGAAAAAGTTGTGAAATGGGTTCGTGATGAAATCGTCGGCGGAACCGCCGTGATAGCCGCACTGCTTGCCGAAGGCGACCTTTCAACGGTAAACGGCACACTTCCTGCGAATCCTCATTTTTGGGTGAGCTCGTTTACCGGTGTTGCGCCGGCTCTCTTAAGTGGTGAGGCGGGTCGCTTCACGCAGTGGCTGCCGGAAGATATCATCGGCTATGCGAATTTATTCGAGAAAGACGGTTTGTGCGAGGTAGATGTATGGAAAACAGATTTAGGACGGTTTAAAAACATCGGTGTACACACAGTACCTGAAGGCTTGCACGCGCATTTACTTAGTCGCATTTCCCACTCGAAACAACGCGGCCGTATGCACCGTCTGCACAATGAGAATATGAAATATGGTAGCGACTATGAAAAGTTTGACGCTACACATATTCATGGCTCATATCTTGGTATGCCCGATGCGGCGTAAATAAAAGCCCCTAGTGGGGCCTTGTGGTCAAAAAGCTTCCAGCTGTCCCGGTGTGCAGGTAATGCACACCGGGACAGCTTCAGGGAAGTTTGTTCAGCCCTGTAGAGCCAGCGTGGTCTGGTGGCTGTAGTAGAGCTGCTCCCGCAGTCGGCGCGCGCTGCGCTTCGACTCGGCACGGTGCCGGAGACGCCGGTCGTGGCTCTCCTGCTGGCTGGTGGAGCGAATGATCTCGCCGCACTCGTCGTTGGTGCAGACGTGAAGGATCGCGTCCCGGAGAACGACCTTGGCCTGATTGATCAGCTGGATGACGATCTCGTTGACCTTGCGGTAGAACGACGGGTGAAGCCCGAGCCGCTTGATGACGTCCCAGGCAACCTGGTCGGTCGTCGTGCCGGTGATGGGCGTTCCAGACCCTTCCTCCTCGGCCATGAAGCGACGGATGGAACGTGTGTTAATGGCGTTCATGTTCACGTTTGCTTCTCTTCCCTGGTGGTTGTAAATCTCGCTCTTGCTAGGCGACGCTGGCAGCGTCGTCCGGGGACTCACTCCCTTAGTGAGTACTTTGCGATGTTGCGTAGCATAGCATACTTGACATTGCTTGTCAATGATTATATGGTAATTGTAAAATATTCGACTAATTTTAGCTTTAGTCAAACTTTTTCGGACTGTACTCCAGAGGCAATTTAAAACCGAACGTGCTACCTATTCCTTCGCGACTCTCAAAGATAATCGAACCGCCGTGTGCTACGATAACTTTTTTGGCCATAAAGATGCCAATACCGGTACCATCGGGGCGTTGCTTGCGCGCATTGCCTGCTCGGAAAAACTTCGTAAATAGCTTTGCCTGCTCTGCTTCCGGGACACCGATTCCTTGGTCGATAACTTTGAAAACGATACCGTCTGTTTCTTCATATAACTGAATAGTTACGTGCGTGCCACCCGGCGAGTAAAAAATGGCATTGTCAATGAAATTCATCATAACTTGACGTAGCTTATTTTCATCGGCGACAGCGGAAATAACGGCAGAAGGTTCTTGGTATTTGAGTGTGATACGGCGCGTCTGTGCCGTATCCTCCAGTTGGTCAATCTCTTCTGAAACAAGTTTCGTGAAGTTTACCGTAGTTGGCTCCAGCACAAACTTACCGGTCTGAAGCCGCGACACATTCAAGAAATCACCTATCAGAGACACCATACGCTGTGAACTATCATAAGCATGCTCGAGCACTTCTCGCTGCTGCGGCGTAATCTTGCCCGTGTCACCTTCAAGTACCATGCTGATATAGCCCTTGATAACAGTGAGTGGTGTGCGTAACTGGTGCGAGGCCATCGAGATAAACTCGTCTTTTGAAGCATCAAGCCGCTTCAGGCGAGCATTTGAAGTACGCAACTCGGCCGTCGCATTTTCAACGCGCTGTTTGAGATTGGCGTTGATGTCACGGACCTCCTGCACCGACAGGGCGTTTTGGATAGCGATGATTAACTCGTCAGAGACAGTAGTGAGCACTTTAACATCCCGCGTGGTATAGCCGCTACTCTTTTGGTCGCCAAGGCACAAAAATCCCAGTATTTCACCGTGCCTTACGAGCGGCATGAGAATTGCGATTTTGTGGCTCGTCAAAATGTGTTTTACATGATGATCCGTTGGCATAATTTCTGTTACAATCACCTCTTCACCATATTTCTTAATATGTTCGTTAATATCATGTATATCCTTGAGCGGTAGCTCATTGTGATGATGCGTACCAGCGGTCAAGTGATGTCCGCTACCGTACTGCAAAAAGAAGAATGCCTGCTCGGCCTTCAGCGTGTGGGCAATCTCAGAAGACGCTCGCGTTACGAGATTGCGAAGCTCTGTTGTTGAAGTGAGCACCTCACTTAGACGAGTATAGAAGTCTTCCGAGTTGTACCGGTCACGGAAGAATATTCTGTTCGTAATGCGGTCGAAGAAATTTTTGATTGGCTGGAAGGTAAAAGCAAGCATCAAAGCGAGCAAAATATTTATCGGACTGAGGCTGACTGTTGAGCTGACTTGACCGTGGAATAACGCAATGGACACGAGGTATGCTACAAAATAATAGAGACCACCGAGTGTTGCGAGAGATAACATATAGGCTACTGAACGGACAGCCGCTGCCTTGATGTCGAAAAGGCCGTGGCGGAACATACCGAGAAAGATACCAATACAGAAAACTAATATACTTAAATACACTAAAGCTTGTGTTGCTGGAATGTGAGCAGTAAAGACAGCCCCAGCTCCAATTATGGCTACTGCCTGCAGGGTTGAGTAGAAAAGAATATTGTTTCCTTTTCGCTGCCTTGCAGGAAGTGACTTTGAACCTATGTAAAGCACGTGTAATCCTGCTGCAAATAGGCCTAGCGTAAACATGAGCTGCAGTAGGTATATCAAAGTCCCATCGACTGATATACCTGTAATGTCTGCTGTAACGCTATTTATGGTAAAGCCAGCTATCGCTGCAACATTAAATAGTACTGTGATAGTACTTATGGTAGTAAAAACTATTTTCGATAGTTTTATAGACATGTAGTAAGCCATAGCAAAGTAGTAAGCTACCGCCATCCATACGGACGCGATTACGGAGATGATCGTGAACCAATAAACAACCGCTTGGTTATCGTTAAATACTTGTGCAATTAGTTGTGCCCAAAGCCAAATGCTCAGCAAAATAATATGAAAGATAATAGCCTTTGCCCTTGTACGCCCACCGCTAAACAGTATGAGCAAAGTAATAATACCAATGCCTATGAGCTCTGGCAGATAAAATAGTATTCCTAATAACTCATTCATGAATTGCTTTTTGCTTTAAAAAGTCCTTGTGTTTTATGTTACAATCTTACCATAAACGATGTTACCACCATGACAACAGAACTATCCTTTATCGAAGATACTTTATTCCCACATTTTCGTAAATTGACTATTAATGATTTGCTAGCGTACAGTGATTTCTATTCTAGGCACCTAGCACCCTATGCTGATATATCGCCCGCGAATCTTTACTCTTGGCTCGATATAGATGGCACCTTAGAGATATCAGGAATTGATGGCGGTCTTATCCTAAAATACGCTAATCCATTTGCCCACAATTCAACCTCTTTTCTAGTTCTAAAACCCCAAATAGCTACTGATGACCTGCAGAGGCTCGTGGAGTATCAACGTGATAATAAATATAATCTTGGCTTACGTGAGCAGCCCATCGCAACTGTGTCAAGCATTATTCATGATTTCCCACAGAATGGATTTACGGTAGTACCTAATAGAGATAGCTGGGAATATATACTTGATGTAAAAGCCCACGCAGAGCTTATTGGCAGAGAATATGATAGCAGAAAGCGTGGCATTCAGTGGTTTGAGCATGAGCATAGTCATGAGAAAATTGATTTAGAGTATTTTTCCCATCCAAATGATGAGCTAAAGAATAGGTTATACGAAGCTATATCTCTTTGGCAACTAACGGCAAAAGAAAGTGAGACATTTGATGATACAAATCGTGAGTTTGAAGCATTAGTTTATGCTATCGGAACACTCGATACTTTTAATCGTCACTGCATTGTGCTGACGCTTGATAGTCGGATTTTCGGTTTCGGTATCTTTGCAATTTTCGATGATACAGCGATAGCTGGTCATTTAAAAGTAGATTATTCGCTACGACGTGTGTTTGATTATGCTACGTATCGTTTGGCGTTAGTTCTCAATGATTTAGGGATACCGTACTTAAATGTAGAACAAGATCTTGGCATTTCTAACCTTCGCAAACATAAGCAACTTATGCGCCCAATTCGTATGCTCGAAAAGGTAGATGTTATTCCGCTATCTGACTCATAAGTTGTGCTAAATAGTAATTTTCTTGATCCAGCTTTTGCGGAAAATTCACATTATAGGCTGGGCTTTGGTTCAAAATATCATACACGATTTTGGGAAGATATGTCTCCGAGAGATTAGTATTTTCGAAGTATACCTCTGCACTTAATCGGACTGCACTAGTGTGCTCAGAGAAAAAGTCAATAAGCTTTGCAGCATACCCGCCGCCCTCACCCGCAGCGACGATACCTGGAAAATATAACGGCGTACGATTTTGCAAGCTAGTACTATGATACTCATCAAGCATGGAACGATTAAGCCAATATAGGCGGTCGAAGTCTTGAATCATGAACGTGAAGCATATGGGGTTCTTTGTATCATCGTATTTTACACAAATAAGTGTATCGGGATGCTGAAGTAAGCACTGTATGTCTTCGGCCGTATCTTCCATAGAGATAGGGTGATTCTCGCCAAGAAACCGAAAACGATCTTGAAACAGTTGCCAAAATTGTCCAAACTGCTCTTCTGTCAACTCATCACCCATCATAATCTCATATCCTTCACGCGCATTTTCTTTGTGGGTAAAGAAATGATCGCGTACAGCCCTTAGGGGTACTGGCGCATCGGGTGGATTAACGTTATCGACATTACATGAAAACATCGACAATGAAGCACGTTCAATATCAGTGCGGTCATCAAAAAGAGGTATATCTTTTACGACTAGCCCACCGTCATTGAACGTGCTTGCTAACTGGCCTCCCGTGTCTTCATCCGAATGTTCTGAATAAAAGAGAGCGATGCCCTGTGTTTGGCTAGCGATAAATTGCCGCAGCTCTTCTCTCTCATCCGCCGAGAGCACTCGAAAGGGAGTTGCGAGGAAGAACTGGCTGTCTGGCCTAGCCGCTGCGTTCGCTAGTTGTTTTACCCTATCAACATCGTAGCCTACCTGAAACCCATGGTCGATATGCCCTAAGAGCAACATTCCTGATTTTGCCACCAGTGAGCGAGAATCTCGGAGGACTTCTTCGTAGCCATCTGTAGAAAGGATACCTTCTCTACGGGAGTGAGCACCCTCATTACAGCGCTCCGCATATGTCTCGAATGCAACCACTTTCTCTTCGCTGTAGGTATCTATACTTTCGGTGTTTATGGGAATTTCGCTCATAATTTTGTCTCTCTCATCTTAGCACTATCTTTTTTGGTGCTTCAAAACTATTAAAGTATTTGTATAGGCACTTGCGTAGACTTCGATGCTTGAGCAGTTTACCTGTCTATCGCTAGTTCCTTCGACAGTGTACAGTATCTGGACTGTCACAGCTACACCTTTTTATCTTACAGCTTACCGGTGCAGCAATACTCACACTAGACAAAATATACTAAAGCCGCGATTTGCCTAGTTGCACGAGTTTACCATCTTTCAAACGGAAGGTTTTATCTGTTTTTCCGGCGATGTCGAGGTCGTGCGTGACCACTACGATAGTGGTGTTTTCGCTACGGCTTAGCTCGTGTAGTAAATTAAAAATCATTTCGCCTGTAGCACTGTCGAGGTTACCGGTCGGCTCGTCGGCCAGTATTAGCGACGGTTTGTTGGCAAGTGCCCGCGCGATGCTGACACGCTGCTGTTCACCACCGCTTAAACGGCCCGGCTTACGTTTCTGCTTGTCATCTTCAATGCCTACTTGGTTTAATAGTTCCTCTGCCCTTGCTTTACGTTCAGACGATTTCATACCGGCGTATTCCATCGGCAGCATCACATTTTCAAGGGCGGTCAGGTTCGGAATTAGATTGTAGTTCTGAAACACGAAGCCGATTTCCTTGCAGCGGTAGCTGATAAGTTTATGGTCGCCTAAGCGTGCGATATCACGCTCACCGATGGTAATGGTGCCTTCGGTGGGCCTATCAAGCCCACCCAGTAGGCTCAGTAGGGTACTCTTGCCACTTCCTGACTTGCCTACGATGGAGGCAAACTCACCTTCTGTGACCGTGAAGTTTACATCATCGACGGCAGTCACGGTGCTATCAGCTGTTTTAAAACGTTTAGTTAGGTTCTGTACTTGTAACATAGCGGCCTCCTATTCTGCCCTCATCACTTCGGAGGGGCTGACTTTACTAATGAAGAATGCAGGCACGGCGCTACCAACCATGGCGATGATAACGGCGGCGAGTAGGCCGAGTAGAAGCGTATCGATACCCATGGAGCTTTCAATAGTACGGATGTTATTGGCACCGATTTGGGTAAATTGCCTGAACCCGCGACCTGGTCCACCCTGTCCAGGCGTCATAGATGACTGGCTGGAACTTTCGCTGTTGGTAACTAGTGCATTGGTAATGGGGGTGGCTGCCACGAAGGCGAAACCGACACCGACAATCAGCCCCATCAATGTAAGCGTGATAGATTCGCTGATAAACTGGAACACGGTCTTGATATTCGAGCTGCCGATTGCTTTCATTACCCCAATTTCGCGGCGGCGTTCACGCACGATCATCATCATGGTTAGTAAGATGATAACCGCACCGGCTACAGTAGCACCGATTAGGCTGTAAAGCGCGATGGTCTTTACGTTTTCAAGTGGCTCTACAGCGCTGTTGGCGGTGTCTTGAGCGTTGGTAACATCAGCGGCTGACCCGAGAGTACTTTCCACGGCTTTCGTCGCGCTTGAGAGGTTGTCGATAGAATCAACGGTTGCGGTCATGCTGGTAATTTCACCGCTGCGGTCAGCTAGGCGCTGCAAAGTGCTGAGTGACACGATAACGGCGTTATTCGAGAAAACCGTACCGGTATCATAGATGCCCACTACAGTGATTTTCTTACCGTAGGCGGTGAAAGTGTCGCCGACTTTCAGGTTATTCTTGCTCGCAAGGTTCTTGCCTACCACGGCTTCGTTCACGTCCTTGGTCGGGTCGATCGCTTTTCCGCTGGTGTATTTCACCGCGCTGCCACCGTATACGCTAGCTGAAGCCAGACTGTTTGTACCAGTGATAGAAACCGGCGGGGTGAAGGTACGTGTCACGCTACCGGAGCCGGATGAGTCGCTGTCGCCTCCCATTCCCCCTGATGGTGGTGCCTGGAAGCCGACACCGGAACTAGATGAGTTGCGCTGGCCAAGGCTACCCGCATCCACCGCAGATTCCAGGTTGGTATCATCTGAATTCAAACGATCGCTTAGCGATGAAGTTACGTTGGTAATGTGCGCTACATCAGCTACCTTTGTAGCCTGTGTACTGGTAAGCGCGGTACCACCGCCTTCGAAACCGCGTGCGCCGGCCGGCGAAATGCTGATGGTGTTGCCCACCGAGCTTTTCACGCTTTCTATTTTTTGTTCTACCCCACTGCGCGCCACCAGCATGCTAAGGGTCAAGCCCACGCTAATACCGAGAATCACGACGATGGAGAATGTGCGGATACCATTTCGAAAGGCATTTCGAATACCGCGAGTAACTACGTTCATGCGTACTCCTAATTTGGTTAATTTATGCCCTGACTATAACCCCGCTTTCTTAAGTGATGCTTAGAAAATTAAAAAAACGGGAATGGTAAAATTTGGCGCAAATAAATCAAGGTTATTGTTTACTGCGTACTTTCTTGCAAACAATGGAATCCATGTCTGCCGTTTGCTATAGTGTAGCTATGATAAAATCACATATTCATATAGTTAAAATGGGCGGTACAATTGAGTTTTTTGACCCGGCGTATGAAGAGATAAATAAAAAGCTGATGAAGCTTGATACAACTATTGAAAGTTATTTTTCAAACCTCATCAAACCACATTTCAATTTCAGTACCGAAAGTGTCACCGAAAAAGATAGCCGCGATATTACGCAAGAAGACCGTCAAAAATTGCTCGAAGCGATAACCGCAACGCCCCATCAGAACATTGTTGTAACTCACGGTACCTTTACCATGGCGCATACAGCTGTTTTTTAGATGAACACTTACAAGGAAGCAGTAAGAAAATTGTGCTAACAGGTTCAATGATTCCAATCATCGGCTTCTCGACGTCAGATGCCGGGTTCAATCTTGGGTTCGCTATCGCTTCATTCCCCTCTATTGAACCAGGTGTGTATCTCAGTATGAATGGCGGTATTTTCCATTCGAATGAGGTTGAGAAAAACGAAGCTATATTTAGATTTGAGTAATATGTCGGTTAAACTAACGTATTTCGTACACGGTACGACCACAGATAATGAGCAAGGTTTAGCAACCGGGTGGTTGCCAGGCGAACTTTCAGAAACCGGAAAACAGCAGGCAGTTGATCTTGCAGCCCAGATAGCTGACAAGCGATTTGACACCGTATTTTGTTCTGATTTACAGCGAGCAATTGACTCTGCCGAGCTTGGATTTGGTAATACATATAAAATCATTCAGGATTCACGGTTGCGCGAATGCAACTATGGCGATATGAACGGAATGGCAGCTTCCGTATTCAAAGAACGAATGGATAAGTATATAGACGAGCCCTTTTCGAATGGCGAAAGTTACAAGGATGTTGGAAAGCGGATAAAAAGTTTCGTTGAGTTTCTACGCGAAAATTACGAAGGCAAACATATCGCGATCGTGGCGCACCAGGCACCGCAACTTGCGCTTGATGTGGTTTTAAAAGGTAAAACATGGCAGCAAGCTATCGATGAAGATTGGCGCAAGAAAAAGGCCTGGCAACCGGGTTGGGAGTATGAAGCGTGACTAAATACGTAGTACAATCCGGGGGCGCGAAGAACCATCCAGAGCTAAAAAGCCAGTTTCATCAAGAACTGGTGAAAGGTATTGGTGCCGCCCCAAAATTTCTACTATGTAATTTTGCACAAGGGCGTGAGTATTGGGAATCTAAATTTCCGAGCTACTCGGACTCTATTCGTGAGGATATGTCGACCGGGGTGTCGCCTGTCTTTACACTCGCTATGCCAGATAAATTTATAGCACAATGCCTGGAAGCTGACGTGATTTATTTTCACGGCGGCGACAATCATCTTATACAATA
>ERZ724505.1084-NODE-1084-length-15600-cov-5.435767_pt1 | contig 15600 bp, 12 predicted proteins | sample MGYA00376038_ERZ724505 | MGnify/ENA primary metagenome ERZ724505 (study PRJEB28724, sample SAMN07190884) | wastewater metagenome | isolation source: effluent of sewage treatment plant in Hong Hong | place: Hong Kong | collected 2016-03-17 ... | reverse complement strand
CATCGCGCCACTGGGGCGTCGACTTGGCTGCTGGGTATTTCAGCAGCCTGTTAGGGTGGCAATGGCTCACATATTGAGCCAGTCGATGATTAGGCTTCATGGAAATCTATGCAACTAAACCGAAAGCACTCAGCCACTAAACGTGTGGGGTGATGGGACTAGATGAAGGAAAAACGGACACCTATTTGCTCCTGAAAATGTAAAAATATGCGGTTACTCTGACTAGGCCATCAGCCATGTCGAGCGTTAGCTGATCAGGGAAGTTTCAGCGTTATGGAAAAGAAAACAATGTCCGAAAGGGACATCTGCACCAAGTACATCACGCCAGCTATTCAGCGGGCCGGTTGGGACATCCAGCGTCAGGTCCGTGAAGAGTTCAGCTTCACCAAGGGGCGCATCGTGGTTCGGGGCAAGCTTCACTCCCGAGGCAAGGCTCGCCGGGCGGACTACGTTCTTTACCACCAGCTCAACCTTCCTTTGGCCGTCATCGAGGCCAAAGACAACCATCACTCGGTAGGCTCGGGTATGCAGCAAGCGTTGGACTATGCCGACGCGCTCGATGTGCCTTTCGTGTTTTCCAGCAACGGCGATGGCTTCTTGTTCCATGACCGCACCGGTACAGGTGCCCAGCTCGAAACCGAACTGACCCTGGACGAGTTCCCCAGCCCGCAAGAACTTTGGCGCCGATATTGCCAATGGAAGGGGCTGGACGATGAAGTCAGCAAGAAGGTCGAGGCTCCTTACTACGACGATGGCTCCGGGCGTGTGCCTCGCTACTACCAGATCAATGCTGTTAACCGCACGGTCGAAGCCGTTGCGCGTGGGCAAGACCGTGTGCTCCTGGTCATGGCCACGGGTACAGGCAAAACCTACACCGCCTTTCAGATCATCTGGCGCTTGTGGAAGTCGCGCCAAAAAAAGCGCATCCTCTTCCTGGCCGATCGCAACATCCTGGTAGACCAGACCAAGAACAACGACTTCAAGCCGTTTGGTGCGGCCATGACCAAGATCACCAAGCGGCAGATCGACACCTCGTACGAGATCTATCTGTCCTTGTATCAGGCCGTGTCGGGTAACGAGGAAGAGAAGAACGTCTACAAAGAGTTTTCACCAGACTTCTTTGACCTGGTGGTCATTGACGAATGCCATCGCGGCAGCGCAGCGGAAGATTCCGCTTGGCGCGACATCCTCGATTACTTCTCCAGCGCCACGCACATCGGCCTCACCGCCACGCCCAAGGAAACCAAAGACGTTTCCAGCATCCACTACTTTGGTGAGCCGGTTTACAGCTACACCCTCAAGCAAGGCATTGAGGACGGCTTTCTCGCGCCCTACAAGGTGGTGCGCATTGATTTGGATCGCGACCTTCAAGGCTGGCGCCCGCCCAAGGGGATGGTCGACAAGAACGGCGAGCCCATCGAGGACCGCATCTACAACCTCAAAGACATGGATCGCCACCTCGTTCTGGAGGCGCGAACCCAACTGGTGGCTGAGCGCGTCACCGCCTTCTTGAAAGCGTCCGACCCGTTCCAGAAAACCATTGTGTTTTGTGATGACATTGACCATGCCGAGCGCATGCGCCAAGCTTTGGCCAACCTCAACCCTGATCGTGTCAAAGAAAACCGCAAATACGTCATGCGGATCACGGGGGATGACAAAGAAGGCAAGGCTGAGCTGGACAACTTCATCAACCCGGAAGAGCGCTACCCCGTCATTGCCACCACCAGCAAGCTCATGACCACGGGCGTGGATGCCCAGACCTGCAAGCTTGTCGTGCTCGATCAACACATCAAATCGATGACCGAGTTCAAGCAGATCATCGGGCGGGGCACTCGCATTAATGAAGACTACGGCAAGTTCTGGTTCACCATCATGGACTTCAAGAAGGCCACGGAGCTGTTTGCCGATCCCGCCTTCGATGGCGAGCCCGTGCAAATCTATGTGCCCAAAGACGGCGACCCACCCTTGCCGCCTGATGAGTTGGTGCCACCCGATTCGGTCGATGGCCCGCCCTTTGACGATGTGCCCTATGACGATGGTGATGACGGTTCGCAAGGTCAGGGTGAGGGCACAGGCAAGCGCGTGAAATACGTGGTGCCCGGTTCGTCAGTGTCGGTCAGTATCGTGGCAGAGCGGGTTCAGTACTACGGGCCCGATGGCAAGCTGATCACCGAATCCCTCAAAGACTACACACGCCAGTGTGTGGCCAAACAGTTTTCATCGCTCGACACCTTCTTGCGGCGCTGGTCTGATGCAGACCAGAAGAAGGTCATCATTGAAGAACTGGCTCAACAGGGCGTGCTTTGGGATGCCTTGCAGGAAGAGGTCGAGGCCAAGCTCAATCAGCCGCTGGACCCCTTCGATCTGATCTGCCACGTTGCCTTTGACCAACCGCCTTTGACCCGTAAAGAGCGAGCCAACAACGTCAAGAAGCGCAACTACTTTGCCAAGTACCAAGGCACTGCCAAGTTAGTGCTGGAAGCCTTGTTGGAGAAGTACGCCGACGCTGGCCCAGAGGCCATCGAAGACATCAAGATTCTCCAGCTCGATCCGTTCAGCCAAATTGGTTCACCCGTGGAGCTGATCAGTGCTTTTGGCGGCAAGCCAGCCTATGTGAAAGCCCTGGCTGAATTGGAGCAGCAGTTGTATGACAGGCAGCAAGCCTGATCGGATTCGCTGAACAAGTATGACCATCGATAAACGCTTCTGTTTGATCGCTGATAACGGAGACTTGCTCTACCCCTACGTGAAAAAATCGAGGGATGGCCGTCGTGGTTTTGCTCTTTCTGCGCCTGGGCTGCGCGACGCAAAAGGTGAGGGGCACTACACCGACGACTTGGAAGAAGTGATTCGTCGTGTCGTTCAAGATGGTTGGAAAGTCCGTGCCAGAACCGAAAAGAAAGCCGAAGGCCGCGCTCGCGACGGTAGCTTCAGCCTCGGCCAGCGGGCCATTCATGACTTCCGTGTCGATCCGAGCCTGGCGCATCTTCTCAATCATTTGCGGTCCATCAGCTCTCCTGACGCTCGTGGGTTTGTCGTTCAAGACGAGCACGAAGACCCCGACATTCAGGAAGCGTTGCGGAAGGTGGATGACCTAACCGCCGAGCAATACGCGGCGGCTTATCGCCAAGTTGAACCCAAGTTGACTGAAGCACAACGCACCATGCTCCAGTCTCATGCCGCTGCAGCTGATGCCTCGCGATCCATGGAGCAGTTAGCCATCGCCGCGGGCTATTCCGGGTACGAGGCAGCCAACATTCAATACGGAAAGATGGCTGGGTTGATTGCGGAGGCGCTTGGCATCAATGGATTGCCGCAGAAAACGATGGTTTTGGCCGAGACGGCTGGACAACCTGCTCGCGGCGAGCATTGGCGTTGGAAGCTGCGTCCCGCACTTTTGCAAGCGCTTCGTGATGTCGGGTTGATTGACTCGTCAGAGGTATGGCTGCGAGATGCAGCCCAGGCAGCACTCGAAGCTGATCCTCAAGTACAGGGCGCTGATGCCACCACCCGCCAAACCCTCGTCGAGGCTCGCGTGGGGCAAGGTGCCTACCGGCAAGAATTGATGAAACTCTGGTCAGGGCGTTGCGCCGTCTCGGGCATTGACATACCCGAGGTGTTGATCGCTTCGCACATCAAAGCCTGGAGCCGCTCAAACAATCTTGAGCGCCTCGACCCCTACAACGGCTTGCTGCTGGCGGCCAACATCGACAAGCTGTTTGACAAGGGGCTGATCAGTTTCGACAACGAAGGCCAGTTGTTGGTCAGCGAGGCCCTTCGGTCGCAAAATCTGGCGGCCTTGGGCCTGGCTCCTGGTAGCCGACTGCGACAGCTTCATCCCAAGCTACAAGCTTATTTGGTTGATCATCGCCAATTTCACGGCTTCAGCCGCGATTGATCGCCTCCGAGAAAAAGAACAACCTTATGTCCATTTCATCTGCCATCAAATCCATCCAAGACATCATGCGCAAAGACGTGGGTGTCGATGGCGACGCCCAACGCATTGGCCAGTTGGTCTGGATGCTGTTCCTCAAAGTGTTCGACGACCGCGAGCAAGAGTGGGAACTGCTGGACGACCACTACAAGTCGCCGCTGCCCGATCAATACCGCTGGCGCAACTGGGCCTCCAACCCCGAAGGTATGACCGGCGATGAACTCAAAAGCTTCATCGACAACGAGCTCTTCCCGGGTCTGCAAAGCCTGAACCTGCATGGCAACACGCCCTCGGCCGTGGTGGTGCGCAGCGTGTTTGAAGACGCCTACAACTACATGAAGTCGGGGCAGTTGATTCGCCAGGTCTTGAACAAGATTCAAGAGGCGGTGGACTTCAACAAAGCCCAAGAGCGCCACGCCTTTGGCGACATGTACGAACAACTGCTGCGCGACCTGCAAAACGCTGGCAACGCGGGCGAGTTCTACACCCCGCGCCCCGTGACCGAGTTCATGGTGCGCATGGTGGACCCCCAGCTAGACGAAAAAGTGATGGACCCGGCCTGTGGCACCGGCGGCTTCCTGACCTGCACCATCGAGCACAAGCGCAAGCGTTACGTGAAAACGCCTGACGATGAAAAGACGCTGCAAGCCAGCATCTTTGGCGTGGAAAAGAAGCCGCTGCCCCACTTGCTGGCCACCACCAACATGATCTTGCACGGCATTGAAGTGCCCAGCCAGATCAAGCACGATAACACCCTGGCGCGCCCCCTCATCAGCTGGGGCCCGAAAGAGCGGGTGGACTGCATCGTGGCTAACCCGCCCTTTGGTGGCATGGAAGAAGACGGTATCGAAACCAACTTCCCCGCCGCCTTCCGCACCCGGGAAACGGCCGACCTGTTTCTGGTGCTGATCATGCACCTGCTCAAAGACGGTGGCCGCGCCGCCGTGGTGCTGCCCGATGGCTTCCTGTTTGGCGAAGGCATCAAGAGCCGAATCAAGGAAAAGCTGCTGACCGAGTGTGACCTGCACACCGTGGTGCGCCTGCCCAATGGCGTATTCAACCCCTACACCGGCATCAAGACCAACCTGCTGTTTTTCACCAAAGGCCGCCCCACGCGCGAGGTGTGGTTCTACGAGCACCAGTACCCCGCAGGGGTGAAGAACTATTCCAAGACGAGGCCCATGCGCGTCGAAGAGTTCAAGGTGGAAGAAGCCTGGTGGGGCAGCGAGGCCGACGGCTTTGCCAGCCGCCAGGCCAACGAGTTTGCCTGGAAGGTCAGCCTGGATGAGATCAAGGCCCGCAACTGGAACCTGGACTGCAAAAACCCGCATGTCGGCGAGCAGGTGAGCCACGACCCGGCGGAGTTGCTGGCAGCGTATGCGCTGAAGCAGGAAGGCATTGCCCAGTTGCGCGAGCAGTTGAAGGCTGCACTGGCCGAAGCGCTGGAGCGTGACGCATGACGGCGCTGGTGACGAGGCACTTGCCGTTGGTGGCGGGGGCTCCAGACGGGGTGAACAAGCTGCGAAGTCTGGTGCGCGAGCTTGCTGTTCGTGGTCGACTGACTCAGCAAAACCCGGCCGATGAGCATGCCGACGTTCTGCTAAATCGAATCTTTAATAAGCGACGGGCGCTAGCTGAGTCTGTGCGGCAGAAGGCTGTAAGAAACTTTGCAGAGGTCTTACCAACTGATCGTCCCTTTCCAATTCCCGTCGGCTGGGCATTCGACCGGTTGGGTGCGGTCGCGGCCTTGATTACAAAAGGGACAACTCCAACAACACTTGGCTTTGCCTATGCAACGTCTGGTATTCGATTCGTGAAGGTTGAAGATGTTCAGTCTGGGCGTGTTCAGGGGAGCTATGGCGCCACTTACATCAGTACGGATGCAAATGAGGCGCTGGCTAGGTCGAAATTGGCTGAGGGAGACGTTCTCTTTTCAATAGCAGGCACCATTGGTAAGACATGCCTCATCTATAAGGCCGACCTACCGGCCAATACCAATCAGGCCTTCGCAATCATTCGCGGAGCAGGCGAAATATTCGACCTTCATTTTTTAAGGCTTCAACTCGACTCGTTTGTCGCAGAAAAGACTAGGCGGCGTGCTCGCGGAGGAGCGATGCCAAACGTATCGCTCGGCGATTTGAGCGACCTGATTGTGGTGGTGCCGCCACTTGCTGAACAACACCGCATCGTCGCCAAAGTCGATGAACTGATGGCCCTGTGCGACCGGCTGGAAGCCGATCAGTCCGATGCCGAAGCGGCCCACGCCCAGCTCGTGCAAGCCCTGCTGGACAGCCTCACCCAGGCCACCGACGCCGCCGACTTCCGCGCCAGCTGGCAACGCCTGTCCGAGCACTTCCACACCCTCTTCACCACCGAGGCCAGCATTGATGCGCTGAGGAAGGCCATCTTGCATCTGGCTGCAGATGGACGCCTCGTGACCAGTGATGGATCAGTGGACGTTAAAGCAATCGGCGATGTTCTTGAGGGCAATACGCTCAACGGCTGCTCTTACAAGCCAACAGAAGAGCCACGAGGAACACCTATCCTCCGCATTAGTGCTGGGACAGGCCGTGATGACTTCTATGTGGATGAAAGCGATCACAAATGGATCGAACTGAGTGAGTTGGAACGGGCAAAGTTCTGTTTGCAACCAGATGACCTTCTCGCTTGCCGATTCAACGGCAACCTTCACTACGTCGGTTCGTTCTCACTTTATCGTGGCCTGAGTACCGTCGCGCAGGCGTTTCCAGACAAGCTCATCCGCTTTCGAGCTAACCGTCAGCTTGCGCTACCGAGCTATCTAAGGCTAGTAATGAATGCGAAGCCTGCACGCGAGCAGATAGAGTCGTTTTGTGCAACTACTGTAGGCAACATCGGAATTAGCGCTTCGAACCTAAAGACCATCAAGATCCGCATCCCTTCGCTCAACGAACAACGACGCATCGTCGCCAAAGTCGATGAACTGATGGCTCTGTGCGATGAGCTCAAAGCCCATGTTTCCGAAGCTCGACAACACTATGAACAACTGGCGCAGGCGCTGGTAGAGCAGGCCATCTCGTGAGCATCCTGGATACAAAGTACCAGCGACTTGGCCCCAGTCTTGCGCTGCTGACCGACGAGGCTGTGCTGGCACAGGCCTGGAAGAAGACTGACTCAGATGTAAGGCGCCACAACTGGTATGCCGACATCCTTGAGCTGGAACAGGCTTCACTCCTGTTGCCCCAGAAGCTTGAAGCTTGGGCCGCAGAGCTGAATTCTGGTGCTGCGTTACCCGAGACAACCCCGGCCAGAGTCGTCCTCGCACCGAAAAACGCCAAGTGGCATTTCCCTGACAAGAAAGACGGTGGTTGGCGTTTTAAGCCGCAGCTTGATGCCGCAGGTAATGAGGTTGCACAGCCAGAGTTGCGTCCGCTGGCCCACCTGACGATCCGTGATCAGGTGTTGGCCACCGCCGTCATGTTGTGCGTGGCCGATGCTGTGGAGAGTTTGCAAGGCAACACCGATCCGTCTCGCTTTGCCAATGCGAGTGCTGCGCGCAAGCATGTATTCAGCTATGGCAACCGTTTGTTTTGTGATTGGTCAACCGGGCCAGATGGAAAGCAGCAGGCCCGGTTTAGGTGGGGCAACGCGACCACGTATTCCCAGTTTTTCAAGGACTATGAACGTTTTCTGGAGCGCCCCGCCAGTGTTTGCAGGGAGGCGTTGCCTTCACTTCAGGGCCATCGCCTGTACGTCGTCAAACTCGATTTGGCCAAGTTCTACGACTGCGTCGATCAAGCCCGAGTGCTCGATCGCTTGAAGGGGATATGGGCGACTTATGCCGAGCAATTTGGCGCGGATCAAGCCGCTACAAGTGAGGCTGATGAGAACGCATTCTGGTCCGCTGCAGAGCGTGTATTGCGGTGGTCTTGGAACGCTGACGACTGCAAAAAGGCTGGTGCACTCACAATGGGGCTGCCGCAGGGGCTGATTGCGAGCGGCTTCCTGGCTAATGCCTATATGCACGGCTTTGACTGCCGTGTGGCAGCAGAACTGGGCAAAGAGATTGATGTATCGATCTCTGGCACGCTGCCCGTTAAGCTAAAACTGCTTGACTATTGCCGCTATGTGGATGACATGCGGTTGGTGGTTGCGCTACCAATCCAGGATGCGGCCAATCTTGCTATGGAACATTTGGCTTCAGGGGTCAGCGATTGGATCAATCGCGCTCTCGAAGCATACGAGGGCAACAGTTGCCGTTTGATCACTAAGAGAGAGAAGTCTGAAGCCGTTGCATGGGAAGACTTTGCCGTGCAGGGCAGCACCTCACAATTCATGCGGAGCGTGCAGGGCCAAATCAGCAACGCGCCAGATCCCTCCACGCTCCTTCAAGCCACCGGCAGCCTTGATCACTTGTTATGGCTTGCGGATGCTCTCAACGACGATGCACAGGTTGACGGTAACTCGCTTGCATTATCAAGAATTGCGCTGCCTAAGGTCGACGTCAGGGATGACACGATTCGCCGGTTCGCGGCCAACCGTCTGCGTCAAGTCTTGAGGACTCGCAGGAGCATGGCTGATCCGGAGTTGCCGGGTGCAGATGCCATGTCAAGCGCCGAGGTGAGCGAACTGCAAGCCTTGGATCATGAGATGGAAGCTGTTGCCCGCAAGCTGGTGGCTTGCTGGTCACGAAACCCAGCCCTGGTTTCTGTGCTGCGTTGCGGCATGGACATTTTTCCTTCGGTGGAACTTCTGCGGCCGGTGACAGAGGCGTTGGCATCCAAGCTGACGAAGCTCAAGAAGCCGGGTAAGGAGACATTGGTTGCGCTCTATGTACTGGCTGATTTATTTAAGGCCGCTGCGGTTGAGACAGGGCATCATCGACCCGAGAGCTACCCCGAAGACTCCGATATCCTGGCATATCGGGCTGAACTCGTTCAGCTAGCACTGAGTTTGTCCTCAAAGCAAGAGCTGCCTTGGTACCTGCAGCAGCAAATTGCATTGTTCTTGGCGGTGATGCAGTTTCCGATCGATTTGGCCAGTAAACGAGGCGAGCTGGCCCAATATGCCAAGCTCCACGCGGCACTTCGTTATCAGGTTCCGAATAAGGCAGACCCTGACTCACTAACGGCGGGGCTGCTGGTTTTGCGCATGACAGGCGACCGTGCCAAGTTCGTGATCTGGCTAGGACATTGGCTGGATAAACTGTCCAAGCCAGAAGCCGTCAAGATGATCGATCAAGTCGCCATGATCGAGCCGACATTACTGCCCGATGTGCTGCGTGCGAACGGCACCACTTCCAAGAAGGCATGGCCGCAGCGAGTTCGCGTTTACGTACCATGGACCGCGCCGCTTGATTACTCTGAACGATTGGGTGATTGGCGCCCTGGCAACCGATCACTCGCCTACGTCGCAGCTCATCCTGAGAATCCGTTTGTTCAAGAGAACGCGCTGTTGAAGCTGGCCGTAGGCTTGTTGCATGACGCTGACAAGACACTTGCAGTCGACAGCGTTTGCATTCACCGCGTGAACATTGAATGTGACAACTGGGCATCGATTCAGAATCCAGACGTCGGCATCAAAGTCTCATTCAACGACGACGTGGCCTATTCACCCCCGTGGACGGAAACGCCGCCTTGGGTTCAGGACGACATGCGCTGGGCCTATCGCTTGGGCAGAGTTTTGCGCGCAGCAATCATCGGCGAAAGCGACTACACCTCTCGGCATTACCCTCTGCGTGAGCATACTTTTGATCGGTACCGGGGTCTGCAAAGCAGTTGGTACAAGCGGCGGATGGGCTTGATGCCATTGACTGATGGCTTGGGGCCCGAGCCAACGCCAGTTTCGCCTTGGCTCAACGAGCTGATCATGCGTTTGCTGCAGTGGCCGGGTCTTGAGCTTCAAAGAGATGAAGTTATAGGATTTGGTGCAGTCAAACGTCCAAGCGACCTTCTCAGGCTCATAGCGCAGCGCCAACAAGTGCAGCGAGGCTTCTATGGAAAGCTGTCTCAACTGCCAGCGTATCTGCTTCCAGTGAATAGCAGCGAGTCAATGGACCTTCGCCGTTTCAAGGTCGCGCTTGTCCAAACCTTGATGCCGAAGGATGCCGACTTCTCATCAACTGATCCTTTACTTTGGATGCCCGACTACCGTGCACGACATCGAGCCCACTTGGCATCGATGTGTCGATTGCTTACGCAGCAGTTGGCCGCCGGTCGTTTTGCTGCGAAGAAGCCGGAGATCGAGCAAGCAAGAAGACTTGATCTCATCGTGTTTCCCGAATTGGCCATCCACCCGGACGACATGTGGTTGTTGAAGCGACTGTCCGATAGCACTGGGGCCGTTATCTTTGCTGGTCAGACGTTTGTCCAGCATCCTTACCTCAAGAAGCCGATCAACCGTGCCGTCTGGCTGCTTCGCCAAACAACCAACGCCGGACGCAGTATTGCGACGGTTTACCAAGGCAAGCAAAACGGCATTCCTTGGGAGTTGAGCAATGGTGTGGTTGGACACCGGCCTTTCCAGGTTGTCGTGCAGTTTTCGGACAAACAGGGCGCTACCGCCAACTTGACTGGCGCCATTTGCTATGACGCGACCGATCTCAAGCTGTCTGCAGACATGCGTGACATCAGTGATGGCTTTGTGATCGCTGCGCTCAACAAAGATATCAACACGTTTGACACGATGGCGAGTGCACTCCAGTTCCACATGTATCAGCCGGTCATGTTGGCAAATACCGGGCAGTACGGTGGATCAACCGCGCAAGCGCCATTTAAGGAGCATCACGAGCGGCACATTGCGCATGTGCACGGCAACAACCAGGCTGCCGTGAGTTTGTTTGAATTGGACCTTACTACGTTCAAAAGTATTGCGCCAACGCGTGTTCCTAAGGAGAAGAAGTCTGCGCCTGCGGGCTTCAAGGGGAGAAACTGAGAATCCGGTATGGCAATAATTCACAACGACAAGCTGGCCGTGCTCATCGACGCCGATAACGCGCAGGCCAGTATCATCAACGAGCTGATGGCCGAGGTGTCGCGCTATGGCACGGCCACCGTCAAGCGCGCTTATGGTGACTGGACCACGCCCAACCTGCGCGGCTGGAAGGACGTGCTGCACAAGTTAGCCATTCAGCCCATGCAGCAGTTCTGCTACACCACGGGAAAGAACGCGACGGACTCGTCCTTGATCATCGATGCGATGGACCTGCTGCACTCCGGCACGGTCAGCGGCTTTTGTCTGGTCTCGTCAGACAGTGATTTCACCCGCCTGGCTACGCGCATCCGAGAGGCGGGGTTGGTGGTCTATGGCTTTGGTGAGCAGAAAACCCCGCAGCCTTTCGTGGCCGCGTGTGACAAGTTCATCTACACCGAGATCCTGCGAACGCAGGGTGCCGAGGCCGTGCCCCAGCCCATCGTGAGCGCCGAACCTGGGCAATCGCTGGAAGCGATGCTGAGGGCAGCCGTGACCGCCACCGTGCGCGACAACGGCTGGTCACCCCTGTCTACTGTGGGCTCCCTGATCATGAAAAACCACTCAGCCTTTGACCCCCGCAACTACGGTTGCCAAAAGCTGGGCGAGCTGGTGCGCAAGCAGCCTTACCTGGAGGTGAAGGAAGTGCCCGTTCAGGATGGTTCCAGCAATGTGCATTTGTTTGTTCGATTGAGAGCGTAAGCCATGCCCATTCAACATGCGATCTGGCAAGTGGGCCAGCAACCCACGCAGCTCATGAGCAGCAAGTTGGCCAGCGAGGCCCTGCTTGAAGACATGATCGTGCGCGATCCACGCATTTTGTCGCCCGAGTGGATGTTGGTTGGCCGGCAGGAAATCACCACCTATGGCGGCCGCATTGACCTGCTGGCCATTGCCCCGGATGGCTCCCTGGTGTTGGTTGAACTCAAACGAGACCGCACGCCGCGCGAAATCGTGGCCCAGGCGCTGGACTATGCCTCTTGGGTGGCCGAGCTGGGGGCCGAGCACATTACCCAAATCTACGCGCGGTTCAAGCCTGGGCAAAGCCTGGGAGCCGACTTCAAACAGCGATTCGGCACCACGCTCGACGAAGAGAGCTTGAACCACGCGCACCAGATCATCATCGTGGCCGCTGAGCTGGATTCGTCCACCGAGCGCATCGTGCAATACCTGAATGCGCGCGACATCGCCATCAACGTGCTGTTCTTTCAGGTGTTTGAACATGCTGGCCAGCAGTTGCTCAGCCGGGCCTGGTTGATCGACCCAGGCGAAACGCAAGCCAATGCCGTCATGGCCATGCAAGGCCATGCCGAAAAAGAGCCCTGGAACGGTGAGTACTACGTGTCGTTTGGCGACGGCCTGGGCCGCGACTGGGACGACGCCATGCGCTACGGATTCATCAGTGCGGGTGGCGGCAGCTGGTACAGCCGCACCCTCAAGCAACTGTCGGTGGGTGACCGCGTGTGGGTGAACATTCCTGGCAGAGGGTATGTCGGTGTGGGCGAGGTGATTCAGTCAGTTCAGCCCGCCAACAGCTTCACCGTGATGACCGAGCAAGGCGAAAAGCTGGCGCTTGATGTGCTCAAACACGGTGAGCAATACAAAAAGACGGCAGACGACCTGGAGTTGGCCGAGCACTTCGTGCGCGTGAAATGGCTGGACGCGGTGCCCGCCACGAAAGCCTTCTATGAGTTGGGGCTGTTTGGGAACCAGAACACCGTTTGTCAGCCCACCACGCCGAAGTGGCGGCATACGGTGGAGCGATTGAAGGCGGTTTTCAAATGCACTTAACTATGACTTCGTAAAGGCCTTGTTGATATGCCGACCTTACACATTGTCCAGGCCAGTCTTGACGACTGGGATCAGCTTCGGAGATTGGCCAGGAATGGCCGCAATGCGAGCTCTTGGATTGTTCCGAAATCGGTGCAGGCTGGTGACGAGATCGTTGTGTTCTGTCAGGGGCATGGCTTCGTCGCGACCGCTCAGGCCAAGCGGGATGCTACCAGGCGAGATGATTGGGTTAATCGATATGGTGCTTCCATTGGTAGCGTCGATTTGATCGATCCGCCAATCTCACCTGCGGTCATCAGGCGTTGCTTGCCTACCTTGAGTTGGGCGGTTTACCCAAGAAGCATCACCACGCCGTCTGACGAAGTGGCGCAGCAGGTAAGGGCACTGATCCATGAGCGACGCACCAAAGGCATCGTGGATTTGGGTGATGAAGGCCTGAGTGAAATGAGCCTGGCTGAGCTCAGAGAACTCGCTAGCGCTGGCGTACGTGGCAGCCGGAAAGTGACTGCCACGCGTCAGGCTTATGTGCGCTCTGAAGCCATTCGCAGATATGCATTGGCACGAAGCGAGGGTGTTTGCGAGCATTGCAATGCGCGAGCCCCTTTTTACACCGCAGAGGGGCAGCCCTACCTGGAGGTGCATCACATCACCCGCTTAGCCGATGAGGGGCCTGACGAACCTGGGAACGTGATCGCGTTGTGTCCCAATTGCCATCGGCAAGCTCATTTCTCTGCTGATGCGGGTGAATTGGGCAAGAAGATGGCGCGCAAGGTAAAGGCCAAAGAAAAGTCGCTGGCCCATGGCAAGACTGGCTGAACTGGATCGTGGGCTGGAAGGCTCACTCTATGAGCTTGTAATTGGAGAAGATGGTGTCCTGATCACAGGAGCCGCCAGTGAACGTCACCACCCCCATCATCCGCTACTCGCCCAACCCGCTGTCCGAATACACCAGCAACATCTTCACTGGCCCGGCCAAAGACCGCAGGGTCGACCGGCCAGAAATCTGGAACCTGGCCTACCTGTCGCACGACTATGAAAAGTCGTTGATGCACACAGACCCGCAGTTCCTCACGCATGTGCGCCGCACCTGTCAGTTCAATTTGTTGAACCAAAAGATTGACATGGCCTGGGCTCAGGAGGGGAAGTTGTTTTTCAACGTGATGCGCAAGCCCGCCCCCTGGGTGGTGCGTTGGCTGCAGAAGAACCCCGAAATATTGATGGCCTTGCCGCTGTACGAAGCCTATGGGCCCGATTGGTTCGGCACGATCTTGGACCGCTCGCGCCTGTGTGGTGACCATGGGCAGGAGCCAGAACCGGACATCAAGAGCTATGCCCAAGCCAAGCGACTGATAGCACGCGTAAAGTCTCGCCTGTGATGTGCGGTCTCATTGCGAATCTTCAAATGCATGTTGAATTGCCGCGCCAAGTGCCTGCTCGCGGTTCAATCGTGTGGCACCGGGTGCAGGCCCTGGCGCCACCTCACCCGCCGATCTTCGCCCTTTGGTAGATCCCAATGCAGGCTTTGCCGCTTAGGCGCAAGTTGGTAAAGCGCAAGCGCGTCAGGTAAGTGCTTCAGGGCTTCACATTCCGCAGGGGTGACCGGCATGACCTGCCGATCTTGCGGGTCTTCACCATCAAGCCAGTCCACCCGTTCGCTGAACACCGAAACGAATTGCTGCTGGCAATGCGGGCACTGGTGTAGCTTGACGATGTAGTGAGACTCGTCCACCAGCCGCTGGGTGATGTCCAGCGACGCATGGTTGATCCATGCTTGTTCGGCGTTGTCAGGCCAGCAGACATCGCAGCCAAATGATGGGGTTGTCATGGTTCGCATACTTCCGTTGTGTCATCTACAGCTTAGGTGATGAGTGGCTCAACGGGTGAGCTAAGTGGCTACGCAAAACCAGGGCCGATGGAGGTTGTGGCAGAACAATTTCGGACAAATCGTCGCCTGGGCGACTAAGTTGATTTCAACTTAGTCATGTGTATGAGATGGGTCAAATGGCGGCGAAATGCGCAGGCATAGGCTGCGATCAGGTCTTTGCAGAGCGTGTGCTCGTTAACCGATTGGAGCTAGATATGAACCTGACCAAACATGGCATCGCGTGGATTGTGTGTATGGCCTTTGCCGGTGGCGCCTGGGCTGCAGAGGCTGACTCGGCCGCGCAAAGCGCTCCTGCCCCTAAGGCCAGCAAGCGCCCGAAGCAGGAAGTCAACTGGTACACCACGCCCGGCTGGAAGATCATGACCCCGGATGAGCGCAAGGCGTACCGAGACAAGGTGCACGCCACCCAGTCTTTGGAGGAATGCCGGGCCTTTGTGCATGACAACTATCAGCAAATGGCTGAGCGCGCCAAGGCCGCCGGGAAGGCAATTGGGGTCGAGAGCGATCTGGCTTGCAAGCGACTGGCAGCCAAGAAGCCTTGATTCAAGGCGAAGCGCCGAGCCTGAGGCGCTTGGGTCTGAGTGGCGCGCGGTGTTGATGCGCGCCACACCTGATCAGTAGTTGCGACGAGGCGGTGTGGGGCCGCCGGAGCGTGGTTCCAGGTGACGGAAAGTGATGCGGCCCTTGGTCAGGTCGTAGGGCGACAGTTCCAGCGACACCTTGTCGCCTGCCAGGATGCGGATGTGGTGCTTGCGCATTTTGCCGCCGGTGTAGGCGATCAGGCTGTGACCGTTTTCCAGGGTGACGCGGAAGCGCGAGTCGGGCAGCACTTCTTCCACTTGTCCGCGCATTTCAATGAGTTCTTCTTTAGCCATGGTATCTCCAGGGAGGGCGGCCTGGCCTGAAGTTCAGGCGGACTGCGGATGATTGAAAAACAAAAAAGGCTCCCGTTTCCGAGAGCCTTCTTCTTGTTTGGTTGCGGGGGCCGGATTTGAACCAACGACCTTTGGGTTATGAGCCCAACGAGCTACCAGACTGCTCC
>ERZ724505.1082-NODE-1082-length-15622-cov-35.549560_pt1 | contig 15622 bp, 19 predicted proteins | sample MGYA00376038_ERZ724505 | MGnify/ENA primary metagenome ERZ724505 (study PRJEB28724, sample SAMN07190884) | wastewater metagenome | isolation source: effluent of sewage treatment plant in Hong Hong | place: Hong Kong | collected 2016-03-17 ... | reverse complement strand
CCCCCCTGGCCCCCGCCTCGCTGTCCCCGGCCGACCAGGCCGAGCGGATCGCCAAGGGCCGGGCCCAGATCAGCGCCTGCCGCTCGCTCGATCCCTCCCTCCCCCAGCCCCAGGAGCCCACCGCGTGACCCACCCGCTACCCACCGCGTCGATCCCCACGCTGCGCCCGGCCAAGGGGGCCTCCGACTCGCCCGACCTGCCCAGCTACTCCCCGATCGCCGAGGAGGTCTTCTTGCGGTCGGTGCTCTGGGATGCCTCGCTGGTCTACCGCTACGACTGGCTCCGCCCCGAGCACTTCTTTTTGCGGGCCCGCGGCTTTGTCTGGGCCGCTGCTCAGGCGCTCGCCTCCCGCGCCAAGACCTTGCCGGCTGAGCCCTGGATGCACGACGTCGCCCTCGAGCTCCAGACCACCCAGCGTCTCGCCGACGCAGGGGGCCTGGTGGCGCTGCTCGACATCGCCGGCGACCTGCCCCCCGACACCCTCGACCTCGATGCGCACGCAGAGACCATCTACGCCTGCTGGCACCAGCGCCAGATCGAGATCGCGGCCGCCAAGATCGCCAAGGAAGCCCGCTTCGGCGGCCAAGGCCCCGAGCAGCTGATCGACCGCCTCGAGGCCGACCTGGCCTCGCTCCAGGCCCTCTCCCGTCGCCCCGAGGATGACTCCTCGCTCGGCGCCGCGACTCGCCAGGCCGCCGAGCAGCTCGAGGCCCGGGCCCGCGGCGACGAGACCGCCATCCAGCGGCTGCCTACGGGCTTCGCCTCCATCGACCGCCTCTCCAACGGCGGCCCGGGCCGCGGCGCCTTCTGGGTGCTCGGTGGCCGCCCTGGCGAGGGCAAGACCGCCCTCGCCATGAACATCGGCCTGAACATCGCGTTTGGAGGCGCCGGCGTGGGCGTCTTCTCGCTCGAGATGAAGCGCTCCGAACTGGCCGCCCGTGTGCTCGCCAGCGAGTCCGGCGTCAACGTCGAGGGCTCCCTCGATGCTGACCAGGTCAAGGCCCTTCATGACGCGGCGGCCCGGGTGAAGCGCCTCCCCGTGCTCATCGACGACACGCCAGGCCTTATGCTCGAGGAGCTGCTGCGCCGGGCCAAGCGCATGGCCGCCCGCTTCGCCAGCGCTCGCAAAAAACTCGGCCTGGTCGTCGTTGACTACCTCCAGATCGTCAAGATGGCCCACGTCCACGGACGCAAGAAGGTCGACGAGATCGGCGACATCTCCAAGGCCCTCAAGGTGCTCGCTCGAGAGCTCGATTGCGTTGTGCTCGCGCTGGCCCAGCTCAGCCGCGAGAGCGAGCGCGAGAAACGCCGCCCGCGTATGACCGACCTGCGAGATTGTGGCCAGATCGAGCAGGATGCAGATTGGGTCGGCATCCTCTGGCGGGGCCGACACACCGAGAGCTGGCAGACGGAGCTGGCCATCTGCAAGCAGCGCACGGGCCAGAAGACTGCCGACATCACGCTCGGCTGGCAGGGTCACCTCACGAGGTTCAGCGATGGCTAAGGCCTGCCCCCGCTACCCCTTCGGTGCTCTCTCCGAGCATGCCGAGGTCGACGCCGTGCGGCGCTACGGTGAAGACCGCGAGCGCGACACCCTGACCCGTCGTGCCTTCGAGGCCGAGTGCGACGCCGAGCTGCTCTATCTCGCCCTCGAGGCCGAGCGGGCCCAGCGCCGCCAGCTCGAGCGACAGATCGCCGAGCTCTCCCTCGTCGGTGGGGTGACGTGTTGACCTCCCTGCTCAGCCTGGCCCTGCTCCGCCTCGATGCCCTCGAGGCGAAGAGTCTGCGCTGGTTCTTCTGCGAGGCCGACGGCGAGCTGGGCCTCCAGTCCGGCATGGGGCTGCAGCTCGAGCGGGCCCGCGTCGCTGGCGGCCGCAACCGCGGCAGCAAGCCGCTGGGCTCTGCTCGAGCGAAGGATCTGAGCGACGACCAGCTCGAGGCCGCCTTCGAGCTCGCCCAGGTCAGCCGCCGCCTTGCTCGCCTGACCGCCCACGACGCCCAGGTGCTGCGCGTCCACTACGGGCCCCTGTTGCCCGTCCACCGCCAGCACGAGCCCACCCACACCGGCGGGGGGGATGAGCCTGGGCACGGCGAGGGGTACCACCCCGGTGCCAACCCCCACGACCAGCCCCTCCGCCTCTTCGACCAGCAGCTCGCCCTGGTGCTCTACCTCACCGCCGCCAGGGGCGTCGACGTCGAGACGGTGATCGAGACGGCCCGCCGCGCCCTCCACAGCAAGGGCCAGCGCAAGGAGAGCGCCCAGGCCAAGACGGCGCTCTGGCTGGCCGAAGCCGAGCGCGCCTTGGTGCAGGCCTCGGCCGCTTACGCTGCGACCCGGCACCTGGTGCAGTGCCGTGGCTGGGGCTGAGGGCTTCCCCCTCAAGGTCTCCTACGGCCTCAACCAGCTGGCCGACATGGCTGGCCTGAGCCCCAAGGAGCTTCGCACCCTGCTGCGGCACGAGGGGGTCAACGTGCGCTGCCCGGGCAAGCGCCACCGAGCCTACGTCTTGCTCACGGACCTGCAGGCCATGCCCCGGCTCTGGAACGCCCTGCTCCTGAAGCTCGGTCTGGAGGCTGCATTTCGCTCGGCAAAAATGGCTCCCGACGAAGAAATCTAAGCCCATCTAAGCCCATCTAAGCCCGTCGCCGCCGCGCTCTTATAGGGGCCCCGGCGGCACCGCTCCACACCGCTCGTTCGCTGCCATGCTCGCCCGGGCCCCACCTTCTCCATGGCCGACGATGCTCCTCATCCCGGAGGCCGCCCCAGCAAGCTCAATCCCAAGCGCAAGAAGGCCATCCTGGCCGCGCTTCGGGCGGGCCTTTCGCGCCAGGGCGCCGCTGCCAAGGCTGGCATCACCTATCGGACGTTCGCGTACTGGATGGCCAGGGGAGCAGAGCTCTCGGAAAAGCCCTCGGCCCCCGACGATCTGGCGTTCTTTCAGTTCTTTCAGGCAGTTAACAAGGCCGAGGCCAGCTTCGAGTCGAAGTGCATCCGCTCCATCGAGCGCTTCACCTCGGGCCCGAACGCCGAGTGGCGTGCCTCGGCCTTCCTGCTCGAGCGCCGCTTCCGGGACATCTGGGGCAAGCTCGTGCGCCAGGAGCACTCCGGGCCCGGGGGCGGCGCCATCCCCATCTCCTACGACCCCAAGAACCTGACCGATGAGCAGCTCGAGCGGATCAGCCGGGGTGAACCCCCAGGCCCCCCCGGATCTGGCCAGCCAGGAGGCGGCTCGGGCTGAGCTCGAGCTGCGCCGCCGGCGGCGCGAGCGTGAGGCCATCGAGCGCCCTCTGCTCGACTTCGTCCCCGTCGTCACCCCGCGCTGGTCGAGCCCTCGGCACCTGCGTCGGTTGACGGACCTCTTCGAGCGCATCGCTCGAGGCGAGCGCGTGCGGGCCCTGGTGTCGGTGCCTGCTCAGCACGGCAAGACCGAGACCCTCTTGCATGCGCTGGCGTGGTTGCTCCGGCGCAAGCCCTGGCTCCGCAACGCCTATGCCTCCTATGCGGCGAAGCTCTCGCTGGCCAAGAGCAGGCTGGCCCGAGACTACGCGGCGCGCGCCGGCGTCCAGCTCCGCCACGACGCAAAGGCCGCGGGCGAGTGGCACACGGTCGAAGGTGGCGGGCTGCTGGCCACCGGCGTCGGCGGCCCCCTGACAGGCAACCCCGTCGACGGGGTCTTGTTGGTCGACGACCCCCACAAGAACCGAGAAGAAGCCGAGAGCGAGGTCCAGCGGAACAAGGTCAAGACCTGGTGGCAATCGACCGCGATCACCCGCGTTCACCCCGGCGCCTCGGCGCTCGTCGTGCACAACCGCTGGCATGAGGACGACCTGATCGGGTGGCTGCGGGCGAACGACACCGAGGGCGACTGGGAGGTCATCGAGCTGCAGGCCGTGGCCGAGGGCGACGACCCGACCGACCCCCGCCAGCCTGGCGAGCCCCTCTGGCCAGAGTTCTGGTCGGCCCAGTCCCTAAAGCTCAAGCGGCGCGAGGTCGGGGAGTACGACTGGGCCAGCCTCTACCAGCAGCGCCCCCGACCTCGAGGTGGCACCCTCTTCGGCGACCCCAGGTTCTTCACCGATCTGCCCGAGGGCTGGACTGCCTGTTTCGGGCTGGACTTCGCCTACACCAAGAAGACCAAGAGCGACTGGAACGTGGCGGTGCACCTGGTCGAGGTCGCTGGCCGCTTCTACGTCATCAACCGCCACGCCATGCAGGCTCGGGCCCCGCGCTTCGCCAAGCGCCTGCGGGCCCTCAAGAGCGCCAACCCCGGCGCCCGGTTCGCCATCTACGCCAGCGGCGTCGAGCGCGGTGTGGTGGACCTGATGAACGACGGGACACCCGACGAAGCCGAGGACGAAGGCGAAGGCGATGACCTGAGCGAGGCCCTCTCTGGGCTCGATATCGAGGTCTTCACTGCCCGCGCCGACAAGTACGTCCGGGCCCAGAAGACGGCCGCGAGCTGGAACGCCGGTCGCATCCTGCTCCCTGCCCCGGGGAGCCCCCACCATGGCCCTTGGGTCAGCGCCTTCATCAGCGCCATCAAGGGCTTCACGGGCGAAGAGGGCGGCAAGGACGACGACGCAGACGCCCTGGTCGCTGCCCACGATGCCCTCGCTGAAGGCGCCCAGATTCCGGCCGACGACGGCTTCGACCAGTACCTGCCCACCCCCACCTTCTGATGACGGCCCCAGCCCACCGAGATTCCTCCTGGTACTTCGCCAGCGAGCAAGACGTCGCGCTCTCCATCGGGGCTCGCTTCTGGACCCCCGACGAGGTGCAGAGCGCCCTCGACGCCCACGACCGTGGCGACTTCTCGATGAGCGCCCAGCTCTCGAGGGACTTCGGGCGCGACAAGCGCATCCCCGGCATCCGGGCCAGCATCGTCAACGGCTTCGTGGGGCGCAGCGGCGTCCCGCTCACCTTCGAGCCCAGCAAGCGGGGCGACCAGCGCCGCACCCAGACGATCGCCGACCAGGTCGAGCAGCGCTGGTGGGACTGGCTGCCCGAGGATGTGCAGTCGCGCCTGGTCGAAGATTTTGTCGACCTGGGTCTGGCTGTCGCCCGCGTCGAGGTCGAGGCCTCCGAGACCGAATGGGCCCCCAGGGTCACCCCCTGGCCCATGGAGCACGTGCGGTGGAACGAGACGCTGCGGCGCCTCGAGACCCGCGACCGCGACGGGAACCTGCTGGTCATCACCCCCGGCGAGGGCTGGCTGGTGCTGGGCTCCATCCGGGCCCGCAGCTGGCTGCGCGGGGCGGTGCGGCCGGTGGGCATGGCCCTGGTCGAGAGAGCCTGCGTCACCCGCGCCTGGCTGCGCTGGTGCGAGAAGCACGGCAACCCGCTGCTCGCCATCAGGGAGCCACCGACCGGCAACGACAAGGAGAAGAGGGCCGAGAAGGAGGCCTTCTACAAGCGCCTGCAGGTAATGGCCTCGAACGGCATCATCCGGCTGCCAAAGGGCTCTGACGAGAAGTCGAACTGGGACGCTGAATTCATCGAGGCGGATGCTGGTGGGTGGCAGGGCTGCAAGGCCCTGATCGACAAAACCGACACCGACATCGCCGTCGCCTACACGGGGCAGAACCTCAGCACCGAGGTCCAGGGCGGCTCGTTCGCCGCGACGACCGCGCACATGCTGGTGAGGGCTGACTTCCTGGCCGCGGTGGCCGAGACCCTCTCGACCTGCGCCCGCTTGCAGCTCATCTGCTGGTGGGGCCGCGCCAACGTCGAGGGCTGGACCGACAGCCTCGCCCCCTGGCCCACCTACCAGACCACCCCGCCCGAGACCCCCGAGGCCAAGGCCAAGCGGCAGACCGATCGCCTCGCTCGGGCCGAGCGCTACGCCGCCTGGGGCTGCGACGTCGACTGGGTCGCGATGGCCGAGGACGACGCCGACATCAAGCTCCGCTCGCGCAACCTGCTCGAGCGCCCCGCTCCCCCCACCCCACCGGCCACCGCACCCCCGGGCACCAGCGCCAGCGCGGCCCCCGCCAACCCCGCCAGCCCCACCGAGCAGAGCACCGCATGAGGAGGCTTCCCTACCCGCTTCGCCGCCTGATGGCTGTGCATCCCTCGGCCCTCGAGCTGTTCTTCCAGGAGGCTCGCCCTCCGGATGCGGCCGCCCAGGGCACCGTCGAGGTGCTGCTGATCGACGGCCCGCTCGAGCAGCGCGGGGGCTGGTGGTGGCTCGGCTACGACGACTTGCTCGAGGCCGCGCAGACCAAGCTCGACAAGCCCACCTGCGACGCCTTGGTGCTGCAGGTCTCGTCGCCGGGGGGCGACTTCGCTGGGATGCTCGAGGCCTCCCGACGGCTCAAGGCGCTGGCGAAGGCCGCAGGCAAGCCCCTGATCGGCTACGTCGACGAGGAGGCCTGCTCGGCGGCCTACTGCCTGATCAGCGCCTGCGACACCATCGTGCTGCCCCCCGCCGGGGTGGTGGGCTCGATCGGCGTCATGGCCACCATCGGCGACAGCGTCGAGCAGAACCGCCAGGAAGGCCTGCACCGCGTCGTCATCGGCTCGGGCAAGTGGAAGGGCGAGCTGCACCCCGACCGCCCGCTCACCGACGAGAGCATCGGCCGGATGCAGGCCGAGATCGACGGGCTGGCCCAGCTCTTTGCCGAGCTGGTGGCCGAGCACCGCCCACAGCTCACGGCCAAGAAGGTGCTCGCCCTCGAGGCCGAGACCTTCCGCGGCGAGGAGGCCGTGAAGGCCGGGCTCGCCGACCAGGTCGGCTCCCTGCAGGCCGCCCTCGAGCTCGCCCGGCGTCGCTCCGACGCCAACCGCACCCAGAAGACCACGGCCGCGAGGCCATCAACCCCCAGGACCGCCATGAACCGAGAACTCCTCCTCCGAATCCTCGGCCTCGCTGCTGACGCCACCGACCAGCAGATCAACGAGGCCCTCGCCGCCCTCGGCACCTCGCTCGAGCAGCTGCGCGCGCTCGCCGACGGCGCCACCACGACCGCCGAGGTCGCCGGCAAGCTGGGCGCCAAGGTCGCCAAGCTGGCCACCTTCGAGGCCGCCGCGGCCGAGAACGACAAGAAGAACAAGCAGACCGCCGCCGAGGCCGAGGTGGGCGCGCTGGTGGCCCAGAAGCGCCTCACGCCGGCCATGAAGGCCTACGCGATCAGCATCCACGGCACCTCGAGCTGGCCCCACTTCCTGGCCTCGCTGCCCGGCGCCCCGGGCGGCACAGGGGCCACCGAGGGCGCGGCTGGCGCCACCGGCGCTGGCTCTGGCCAGCCCCCCGAGTCGACCGTCCAGCGCGGGCGCGCCTTCGACGCCACCGAGCTGGCCCAGATCAAGGCCATGGGCCTCACCGAAGAGGCCGCCCGCGCCGCCCTCGCCCGCAACCCCAACCTCTTCGCTCCGGAGACCCTCTGAGCCCATGACCGCCATCTCCACCGCCAAGGCTCGCACCCGCATCGGTGCGCTGCCGCCTGTCACCCCCATCAGCCTGCCCATCAAGGGCAGCACCAAGATCGTCGCCGGCGCCCTGGTCGATCGCGACGCGGCCGGTTACGCGGTCAACGCCGCCACCAACACCACCGGCAAGCCGGTCGGGGTCGCCCAGGAGACCTACGACAACTCGAGCGGCGCTGACGGCGCCATCTCCGGCAACTTCCTGGCTGGCTGCTGGGTCTTCGAGAACAGCAGCAGCGGTGACCTCATCACCATCGCCGAGGTGGGGACCGACTGCTACGTGGTCGACAACAACACCGTGGCGAAGACCAGCAACAGCAACGCTCGCCACGTCGCGGGCAAGGTCTACTCCGTCGAGGCCGATGGCCGCGTCGGGGTTGTCATCGATCCTGTGGGCTGAGGAGCAAAAAGAGCATGTTCACCCCGAATGAGACCCTGCAGCTGGTCCGCGAAGGCATCAACCACGCGATGGCGCAGCTGCTGTCGAACCCGGCCAAGATGGCCGACCCGCTGCTGCGCTTCGCCATGATGGTGATGAGCACCAAGCTCCAGGAGCGCTACGACCTGGAGCTGCTCTCGATCGTGTTCCGCGAGTGGACCGGCGCCCGCCGCTTCCGCAACGCGGGCGAGATCGACTTCGTCATCAAGAACAAGGCCTTCGAGGCTTCCATCGCCTGCGACCGCGACGTGGCCGAGGACACCGACTTCGCGGCCAAGCTGCAGCGGCTCATCCCCATCTTCATGGAGGCCTTCGAGAGCAAGAAGGCCGACCTGGTCGCCTACCTGCTGCTCAACGGTGCCTCGCTCAAGTGCTACGACGGGCAAAACATGTTCGATACCGACCACCCGGTGGATGACCCCACCGCGTCGGGATCGCTGCAGAACTACTGGTCTTCGGGCATGGCGCTCACGAGGGCCAACATCATCACCGTCGAGACGGCCATGACGACCAGGCCGAGGGCCGGCGACTCGACCGACATCCGGCTGGTGCAGCCCCGCGTGCTGCTGGTGCCCCCGGCCCTGCGCGACACGGCCGACCAGATCGTCAACACCACCGAGATCGTCGACGGCTCGGGCAACCGCATGCGCAACACGATGTACCAGCGCTACGAGGTCGTCGTGAGCGGTCGGCTGCAGAGCCAGCCCACGGCCTGGTACCTCATCGACGAGGCCTTCAAGCCTGTCATCGTCCAGGTGCGCAAGGGCTGCGACATCATCGTCCGCAACGACCCCAAGCTCGACAACATGTTCCACCACCGCCAGATCGAGGTCGGCGCCGACGGCCGCATGGGCGCCGGCTACGGCCCCTGGCAAGGCATCGCCAAGGCCCTGGCCTGAGCGAAGAGAGCGAGAGAGACATGGCCAAAGACGACAAGAACGAGAAGGCCTCCGCGGCCGACAAAGACACGGTGCGCCTCTACGTGCGCTCGGTCAGCCCCAAGGGCTTCCGCCGCATCGGGCGCTACTTCGGGCCCGAGGAGGAGGCCGTCGACGTCACCCCCGAGCAGGCCAAGATCCTGTTCGACACCGACAAGGCCGGCGACCTGCGGGTGATGACCCAGGAGATGAAGGACATCGCCGAGGGCGCCTCGAGGGGCACTGCCAGGGCCATGCCCAGGCCCGCCAAGCCCGCCGACAAGGGCGCCGAGGGCTGACCCGTGCCCATCGCCACGGCCCTGCCGGCGCTGGCCTCGGCAGTGGCCGTGGCGAGCCTCACCGGCGACTCCTTCGACGCCCGGGGCTTCCCCACCCTCGAGGTAGCCTGGCGCCTGTCGACCCTGACGGCAGGCACCGCCTCGCTGCAGCTCGAGCACAGCGAGGACGGCGAGGACTGGGAGGCCCTCGGCGACCCCTTCACCCTCAGCGCGGCCGGCAAGGTGCGGGGCCAGCGGTGGGGGGCCTTCAGGTGGGTGCGCCTCAAGCTCACGGTCAGCGGGGGAGGCCTGGCCACCTTCAAGGTCAACGCCAAGGCCTTGCAGACCTACGGCACGCCCAACGACCTGAACGACGTCGGGATCAGGGCGGAGGCTCTGGCCAACATCCCGCTCGCGAGTCAGCTCAACGGGCTCGCCATCGCCAGCGACGAGGCCCTGAGCGCCCTGATGGTAGCGCCGTGCGTGACGCTGCCGCTGAAGGGCTGGACCGGCAAGCTGCGCTCCATCGTGGCCAGGATCGCCGCATACCACCTGCGCTCAGCCGAGGGGTACCAGCCGAGCAAAGAAGAGGAGAACGCGCTGCGCCAGCGCTACCTCGACGCCAAGGCCGACCTCGAGATGGTGAAGACCTGCGATCTGATCGTGGCCATCGACCCTGACTCGGGGCTGATGCCCGCCGGCGACGGGCTCCCGATGGCTGAGATCTACTCCGACAAGCCCTGGGGGTTCTGATGGCCGCCACCCGTCCCAGGCAGATCTTCGACCAGGTGAAACCCCGGATGGAGGCTCTCGGCATCCAGGGGCTCTCCATCGCCTTCGGTCCTGATGAGCTGGCGCGTACCAGCTCTGCCCCTCGCATCGTCTGGTGCAAGAGCACCGGCGCCATCTTGCCCACCGACCGCGCAGGTGGGAACCCTCGCCCTCTTGTGCGCCGCCGAGTCCGTGTTCTGGCCCATCTCTGGGGCAAGGACGACGACCAGGCCGAGCAGCTCCTCGAGGAAACCGTCCGCGAAGTGCAGGCCCTGACAGCCGGGGTGTACCGCCCCGTCGAAGAGGCCTGGCCACTGCACGACAAGCCCGCCAACAACAAGGCCGGCGCCTACTGCATCCTGACTTTCGAAGTCGACCTCTACGTCGAGAGCAAGCCGACGCAGAAGGCCAAGGTCACGAACGTCCAGCTCGACACCGACGGCGCCGTCCAGGGCGACGGCATCCTGCAAGCCGGCGAGACCTGATCTCGCTTCCCTCACCACCCGCTCCGGAGACCCATCCATGTCCGAGCCCACCGAGGGGGCCGCTCCTGCGGCCTCCGAGCTCTCTTCTGCCTCGACCGCGCCCCCCATCCCCGTCCGTTCCCCCTCCGTCTGGGCCTCGCAGAAGGGCGTCGACCCGGCCCTCGTCGCCGGCGCCGCCGTCCTCGCTGGCTGGCCCGCCGGCAACCTCCGCGACGGCTCCCTGCTCGTCTCGGAGGGCGACTTCGACGCTGCCATCAAGGCCTTCCGGGGCCTGGAGATCCGCTGATGCCGCTGCCCAACGTCCTGCTCACCCTCCTCGATGGCCAGAGCGGCCTCGTCGGCCAGAGCGGCCACCCGCTCGCCGTCGTTGGTACCGCCGCCGCGGGCACCACCAACACCCTCACCGCCATCGGCGACCTCAAGACCCTCCTCGACACCTTCGTCTCGGGGCCCCTGGTCGAGCTGGTCGCCTCGGTCCTGGCCGAGTCCGGAGGGCCCGTCTACGCCTGCCGCTGCGCCGCCAGCAACAACGGCTCGAACGGTTCCGTCTCCCTCTCTGGCACCAGCCCCAGCCCCGGCGCCGCGCCCTCGGGCAACCCCCTCGACTCCTACGAGGTGCGGGTCAAGATCATCGTCGGCGGGGCCCGCGGCTCGGCGACCTTCAAGATCAGCTTCGACGGCGGCGACACCTGGAGCGAGGAGTTCCTCACCGCCGCCAGCGTCGCCACCTGGGCCACCGAGACCGGCCTCACCATCACCTTCACCAACACCAGCCCCTACGTCGCCGGCGACGTCTACTCCTGGACCTCCACCGGGCCCACCTACGACAGCACCGACCTCAACACCGCCCTCGATGCGGTGCACGCCTCGCCCTACTACCTCGAGGGCGTCTGGATCGCGGGCACCGTGGGCGGCGTCGACGACGCCACCAAGGTCACCAACTGGGTCGCCCTGGCGACCGCGGTGGGGGCCAAGCTCACTGCCTGGGAGACGGGCTTTCGCTACTGCTACGGGGGGCTGATGGTGCCTGTCGTGGCCGACAGCGCCCTGGCCGTCTCGGGGGTGTCCAACTTCGTCCATGCCCGCGTGGTGGGCTGCGCTGGCGACGTCGAGATGCAGTCGCAGGCCAACAAGCGCCAGATCCGGCGCAACTGCATGCACCACGTCGCCGCCCGCGCGGGCAAGGTCGACCTGCAGCGCAGCCTGGCCGCCGTGCGCGACGGCACCCTGCCGGGCATCGTCTCGCTCTACCGCGACGAGCGGGTCACCCCCGCGCTCGAGTCCCTGCGCTTCACCGTGCTGCGGACCTTCGACAGCGCCGCCCCGGGCTTCTTCGTCGCCCAGGCCCTCACCTTCGCCGCGCCCGGCAGCGACTACAAGACGCTCGAGCGGCGCCGCGTCATCGATCGCGCCTGCACGATCACCCGGGCCGCCTTCTTGCCCTACCTCGAGGAGGACATCGAGGTGAACGCCAACGGCACCATCGAGGAGAAGGCCGCCGTGGCCATCGAGACCGTGGTGCACGCCTACCTCGCCGCCGACCTGGTCAAGAACGGACGCGCCTCGGCGGTCGAGGTGCAGATCAACCGCACGCAGAACCTCCAGACCACCGAGACCCTCAAGGTGAAGGTCCGGGTGCGACCCAAGGGCAAGGCTCGCTGGATCGAGGTCGAGATCGGTTTCTCCAACCCCAACCTGGCCGCAGCGGCCTGACGAGGTGACCCATGGCTGACTACCTGATCCTCAACGGCGCGGCCTACAGCCACGCCAACAGCGAGGTGCGCATCCTCGACAAGGTGCGGCAGTTCGTCTCGGAGATCGAGTACGAGCACGAGGACGAACCGGGCGAGATCCGGGGCACCCACAAGCAGCGCCTGGCCACCGTCGACGGCGAGTACAAGGGCAGCGGCAAGATCACCATGGCGCGCGGCCAGGCCCAGCAGATCATCGACGAGCTGGGCGACGGCTACATGGAGAAGCGGTTCCCCATCGTGTGCAGCTACACCGGCGAGGGCCTCAAGCTCATCACCGACACGCTGGGGGGCTGCAAGATCAAGAAGGAGTCGTTCAGCAGCAAGACCGGCAACGAGGGCCAGATGGTGACCTGGGAGCTCGACATCACCTACCTCAAGATGAACGGCAAGAAGCCGCTCAAGAAGCTGATCGAGGGCTGACATGCTGACCCAGGACAAGATCGCCGCCCTCAAGGCCGCCCACGGCCCCTCGCTCTCGCTCTTCGAGGTCGACGAGCTGCAGATCGTCTGCCGCCCCATGGACCTCAAGGCCTGGCGCAACTTCAAGCGCCGGGCCAACCACCCCCTCGAGGTCAGCCAGGCCGGCGAGGAGCTGCTGCTCGAGCTGATGGTGCACCCCGCCCCGGCCGAGCTGCGGGCCTTCCTCGAGCGCAAGCCGCTGGCGGTGCAAGAGGTGGTCGACGCGCTCTGCAAGGAGGCTGGGGCCCTGACCTCGTGGCAGTCGCTCGAGGTCGACGCGGAAGGCCACGAGCTGCTCGCCGCCGAGGGGATGAAGGTGACCCTGCGGCCCGTCGAGGGCGCGGTGGGGCGCCTGTACCAGAAGCGCCTCGACGATCCGAAGCTGGTCGCCCAGGCCGGCGAGTGGTTGCTCGAGCAGGCCGTGGTCTCGCCCCCCCTGGCCGACCTGCTCGACGCCTGCCGCGGGCGCCTGCTGATGCTCGACCGCCTGGCCGCGGTGGTGGCGCAGCGCGCCGGCCGGGCCATCGAGGTGCGGGCAAAAAAACTCTGACGCTGCGGGAGCAAGCGCAGCGCGACCTGATGCTCGCGGCCGAGTGCTTGCTCGCCTCGCGCCGCGGCGAGGACAGCCCCGAGGGCCTGGTGGGCGCCATGCTCGAGGCCGAGGGCTGGCAGCGAATCTCCGCGTTTTTGACCTCCGACTGAGCGACCCATGAGCCTGCAAGCAGCCCTCCAGATCGTGCAAGGCGTCGCGGCCTCGGGCACCCAGCGCCTGCGGGGCCTGCAGAGCGCCCTCGACGGGGTGCGCGGGCGCGTCGACCGGGCCCGGGGGGCGTTCTCATCGTGGCTCAAGACAGCCAGCCAGCGCCCTCGAAGCGACACCGGCCGCTGGCTCCCTGACACCTCCCTGTTCGGTCGGGCGCGGGCAGGGCTGGCCTCGGTGCGCGAGGGCATGACGACGACAGCCGGCGCGGCCTCGATGCTGACGGGCATGCTGGGCGGGGCGCTGCTGGCGGGCGTGGGCGCGCTGGCTTCGGCCGGAGCCCGCTACGTCACCGACGCACTCTCGTTCCGGGAAAACACCCTCTTTTCCTTCCAGGTGCTCACTCGCAGCACGTCGAAGGCCAAGGAGATGATGGGCTTCTCCGACGAGCTGGCCCGCAGCCTGGGCAAGAGCACCAGCGAGGTCGGGGGCAGCGTGCGCGAGCTGCTCAGCAAGGGCTTCGACCCCAGCATGATCCGGGCCGTCGTTTCGGGCATGGCCGACCTGTCGACCATCAACCCCGACGCGAACGTCAAGCTGTTGACCATGGCCATCGGCCAGGTGAAGTCCAAGGGCTTCCAGATGATGGAGGAGCTTCGGGGCCAGATCGCCGAGCAAGGCCTCGACCTGCAGGCGGTGTACGCCCACATCGCCGACAACCTCAAGATCAAGACCAGCGAGGTCGAGAAGGCGATCAGCGGCAAGAAGGTGACCGCCGACGTCGGTATCAAGAGCATCCTCGAGGCCATCCAGGACATGGGCGGTGGAGGGGCCCTCGGCGCCGTCTCGGCCGGCAAGGCCGTGCAGACGTTGGGCGGCGCCTTCGACAACGCCAGGGCCATGGGCGAGCGGATGCTGCTGGCCATCAACACCGGCCCGCTTGGACAGAAGCTGATTTCACTAACCGGGCAAGCCGCCAATCTCTTTGACCCAGCATCCGACAGTGGCAAGCGCCTTCTCGGTGTGCTCGACAGCGCAGCTTCTTCGCTGGGGAGCACGTTCAAAAACGTCACCTCTGAAGATCTGATCGCGGCCTTTGAGTCGGCGACCTCCGCAGCAAAGGGCTTTGTCGACGCAGGCAAGGGCTTTGGTGGTGGATTTTTGGACGGTTACCGTGAGGCAGCGACCACCGTGCGCCAGCTCAAAGAAGAGCTGGGCCTGGTCGGAGGGTCGTCGGATTCGGCCTCCAGTGGCTTTCAGTCCGTAGGCAAGGCTCTGGGATACTTCGTGGTGGGCCTCTCGACGGTGGCCAGCATCATTGGCACCATCCCCAAAGCCTTCTCGACGCTGCCCGACAACATGCGTTTTATCGGGCGCGAAATCATGAACGGCATCGGAGAGGGCTTGGAATCAGCCAAGGCGTGGTTGGTGGCCAAGCTCGAGGGGATCGCCTCGCTGCTCCCCGACAGCGTCCGCAAGCTGCTCAAGATCCAGAGCCCCAGCCGGGTCTTCATGGAGATCGGCGGCTACACCATGGCGGGCTTCGAGGCAGGCCTCGAGCGGGGCCCCCAGCCCCAGCAGCGCATGGCCGAGCTGCTCCGGCCCCCTTCGATCCCTCGCCCCTCGCTGCCCCTGTCGAAACCAGGCCGCCTCCAGGCCGCGGCCGCCGGCGGGGCTCCCTCCCTCACCGTGCAGCTCGGCGGCATCACCATTGAGGTGCACCACGCTGGCTCGATGGACGATGTGCTCGACCAGGCCGAGCCCACGCTACGCCGCCGCCTCACCGCCCTGCTCGAAGAGGTCGCCCTCGAGGCCGGCGCCGTCGGCGCCACCGGAGCCACCCCATGAGCAGCTACTGGGATGAGGTCGAAGACCCCGACGACCCCGAGCTCGAGGTGCCGGTGCCCAACCGCTGCCGCCTGGGGGGGCTGCAGCTTCCCGGGCTGGTCGAGCTGCCCGAGGGGGAACCCGAGCGAAAGATCGACCTGAAGAACGGCCCCGGGCGAGACGGAGCGACGGCCACCTGGCAGGGCTACGAGCTGCCCGAGATCAAGCTGACGCTGCGGATGTGGAGGGCGCGCCACCGGCTCGAGTGGCGCCGCATCCTGCCGCAGATCATGCCTCGCCCGGGCAAGCCTCCCTCGGCGCCCTTCTCGATCCATCACGTCGCGCTGGACGACTACGGCATCAGCCACGTGATGGTGCAGAAGATCTCGCTGCCCAAGCAGGGCAAGGCCCAGGGCGAGGTCGAGGTCACCCTCACGCTGCGCGAGTGGCGAGAGCCCTTCGCCGGCACCGGAACCGGCACCAGCACCCCCAAGACCGCCGCGGCCGGAGCGCCGACGACGGTGCACGAGGTGCGCGGCGGACGCGCCCCGGCGCTGGTGGGCCCG
>ERZ724505.1081-NODE-1081-length-15646-cov-3.940607_pt1 | contig 15646 bp, 15 predicted proteins | sample MGYA00376038_ERZ724505 | MGnify/ENA primary metagenome ERZ724505 (study PRJEB28724, sample SAMN07190884) | wastewater metagenome | isolation source: effluent of sewage treatment plant in Hong Hong | place: Hong Kong | collected 2016-03-17 ... | reverse complement strand
AGAATTTCGCATGCGACTGCATCCGGGGTTTCGTGCGCCCGCGCGTAAGCTGGGAATCGTGGGCGCGCGGAATTAGAGGATCTAAGCGTATACATCGCTCTCCTCCGTTACTTGGCCAGTGCCTGATGGATTTCTGTGATCGTATTGATCGCGGTAGCCCGCCCGCAGGTCATGTAGTTAGCGATATGGACGCCATCGACCGCATGAGGATGCGCACTGCCTACATGCACTCGCAAGAAGCCCTTGTCGCCGCAGCTAACGACCACGTTGGTGCCATCCCTGGACATTTTGGCCTGATACCCATTGGCTTCGAGCTTCGTGACGATTTCTTGGAGAGTCATCTTCTTTCCTCGCCCTCTGTACTCCGGGGCCCGAGCGCCGAGACAACCTCGGCATGGGTGTAGTAGACCATACCCACGCAATGCGTGCAACTGATCGTTTATACAGTACCGAGACAGCTCCAATATCTCCTGCAATTATCCCAATTTAGGATTAGAAACAAATGCTGCGCGAACTACTCGCGGTGCGTGCTGTGCGCGTATCGCTGATTGCATCTCTGTTGCTGCTCGGCTCGTACGCTGCGTATGCGGCCAATACGGCAACGATCACGTTCACTGCGCCCACTAAGCGCGTGGACGGCTCCAGCATCACGGGGGCGCTGTCGTACGAGGTATGGCAGGGGATCAAGGGTCAGGCAAAGACCAAGGTCGGCACGATCACGGCGACTAACACGACGGTGAGCTCAGGTCTCCTGGGCGGTAATGAGTATTGCTGGCATGTGGTCGCGATCGAGGCCGGCAATCCAAAGCCGAGCGATCCGTCTAGCGATGGATGCAAAGCATTCGAACTCGCTGAGCCGCAGACTGTCGTTATCACGGTCGAATGAGCATCAGGGATCTGATCGCCTGTCCGCTGTATCGGTGCGTGCCGATGACACAGCAGGAGATCCGCGCCCTGTGGGTGCGTGAGCAATTGTGGAGGATGAGGCAGAGGGCTGCGTAAGTGGCCTACTCAATCGTCAGCACCGCGCAGAACGTCAATCTGGCGGCCGGCACATCGCTCGCGACCTCTACCAGCATCACGGTACAAGCCGGCGACATCATCGCTGTAATTGCAAGCTGCGCGAGTACGACGGCGACATGCACGATCTCGTTCGGTGGCCTGACGTTCACGCAGCCGACCGGGAGCCCTGAGACTGGTCTAGGCACTGCACAGCAGCGCTGGTTCTACGCGACTGCGACCGGCAGCACGACAAGCACAGTCACGGCGACGTGGAACTCGAGCGTCTCCATTCGCGGCATTGTCGCTGTCGTCATACGCGGCTGTAATGCGTTCCTGACGTCAGAGTCAAACTATCAGGCGAGCCCTGGCACTGGCTCTAACGCTGTTACCAGCGGCCTGCTAGGGACGCTTGCTAGCCAGCCTGCCGCGCTTATTGGCTTCAGCTTCAACGCTGCGGGAACGAGCGCGCCCAACGCTGGCACTGGCTTCACCTCAGCGATGACGGGCTGGGATGTTGGCGCTGGCGCGATCATGCGTATTGAGCACCGCAGGCTCACTGCGACTGCTTCTGTCGCCGCGACGTTTACTGCTACTTCGGGCACCTCTCCGCACGTCACGATCGGGATAGCGTTTGCGGAGACGCCAGAGACGCCCGATCCGCCAACGGGTGTATCTGCGACGGGCACGAGCTCGTCTGAGGTTACGGTTGATTGGGATACCGAGGTGGGCGACACGCGCTATGACGTGCGCATTCGCTCGACTGGTACGCCACCATCGGCAACGACGCAAAGCTCCGCGCCGTGGCACCTGCGACGCATTTGGCAAACGTCAACGATCCACGCGACTCAGTACCAGTATCGCTATACCGGCGATGGCGTGCGGATCTACGTCATGGACACGGGTGTGCGCCACTCGCACAACGAGTTCGATGGACGCGCATCACTCGGCTATGACGCTGCTGGTGGATCGGGTGCAGACGCATTCGATCACGGTACGGGCGTAGCCAGCGCGGCGGCTGGTGAGACATACGGATCAGCCAAAGGCGCAACGATCATCAATGTCCGTGTAGGCGACACCTCGTTTCTCGATGAGGAATACATCGAGAGCATGGACTACGCCAACGACTATCTCGGCGGAATCGACTGGATCTTAAATAGCCATCCTGCCGGGACTCCGGGCGTGGTGGTTCACTCGCTGATGCCTCCTGGAGATGTCGATGGCGCTGGGACGTTGGTTGAGGAGGATGTCGAGGAAGGATTCGAGGCGCTCATTGCTGCCGGGATTGTTCCTGTACTCGCGGCCGGTAATGCTAACCAGCAAGTGCCGAGTGTCGCGCCTTATACGGTTGAGGGCGTGATTACCTGCGGCGGTTGCGCAGACGACGACAGTTATTACGTCGGTAGTCACGGACCGCTAGTGGACATCGTAGCGCCTGCTGCGTCAGTTCCGCATGCCAGCGCCGCTTCTGATTCGGCGACTGCTACGAGTTCGGGCACCTCGTTTTCGGCTCCGACCGTTGCTGGTATCTGTGCGATGTTGCTCGAGGAATCTCCTCATGCGACGCCGGCGAGAATCAAGCAAACCCTGTTGAGTCAGGCGACATCAGGTGATTTGACCGGCGTTCCGTCGAGCACCGTCAACCTGCTCGCCTATTCGATGGCGACGGCAACGGATTGGGTCCAGTACACCGATGTCGGTTCGCCCACGTTCACGATCGACGGACTCGAGCCCGGTCACGAGTACGAGGTTGCGGTCCGTCGGGTCAATGGCGGGCAGACGAGCGCATGGTCCACGGAGGTTACGGCGAGGACTCAGGTTGATGCGGATTACAGCGCCGCTGTATCTGCTGCCGCCTCATTTGTGGCGGCACTGTCCTTCGCGCGCTCTATTGTCGCAGGGATGACTGCGAGCGACAGCCAAGCGGCAACCGCCGATGCAACAGCCAGCGTTTCGGCGAGTGCATCAGCAAGTGATGCTGTAACGAGCACTGCCGACGCGGCGGCGAGCATCACGGCAGGCGCGCAAGCCGGTCACATACTCTCAGCGCAAGCGGCTGCATTAGCGGCGATTACAGAGGCCATAGAGGCAGGCGATACCGATGCAGCGGCTGAAGCTGCAGCGCGTGCTCTGTCGGCTGCTGTGGCAGCGGCAGACGAAACCATGACGGCAGTTGCTGCTGCATTGGCTGCGATCTCCGCAGGTATCGAGGCGGGCGAGAGTTGGGCTGTATCTGCTCAGGCCGCAGCATCACTTGCAGCGGGTGGTGAGTTTGGCGCGACGTTTGATTCTGCTGTCGATGCAACTGCGACAGGCTCAGTCACATCCGCAACCGACGTAGCAGCAACCTTCGTCTCTGCCGCTGCCGCAATTGCATCACTCACGGGTGCGGTGAGCCTCACTGAAGCCATCGACGCCATAGCAGCGGCGTCAGCGGCATTCACTAATGGCGCAGTGTTTGGCTCAAACTTCATCGGCTCAACGGCTGGTGATGTTTTCCCGACTCAGCGCACCCGACAGATAGTTGTCCGCAAGATCCAGCGCTACGCATTCCCGGCACGTCGCCGCGTCATTCACTGAGGATCGTATGAATCACAAGCAAACGGCTGGGGCTGATATGGCCGCCAGCGCTCACCGCCGTTCAGGTTTGAATGGTGAATCCACCGTGCAAGGCCGATGGGCGATTACCTGCCGGGACAAAACCGGACTCATCAAGTGGACGGATGTCATTGAGAATTTGGTCACGAATGCGGGTCTTGACCATTTGCTAGATGTCACGCTATCAGGCGCGACCCAGATCACAGCTTGGTATGTCGGCCTGACCGCAGGAACGCCAACTGTCGCAGCCGGTGATACATCGGCATCGCACGCTGGTTGGACAGAAGTAACAGCCTACGATGAAGCCACGCGCGAAGCATGGACTGATGGCGGCGTATCGAGTCGCAGTGTGAGCAACAGCGCATCAGCGGCTCAGTTCACGATCAGCGCCAACAGCACAACGGTGGGCGGCGCGTTTCTCGTGAGCAATAGCACCAAGGGCGGAACCACGGGCACGCTGTATGCCGTTGGAGCCTTTAGCGCAGGCGACAAGGCCCTCGATGATGGCGACACGCTAGCCGTAACCGCGACGTTCACTTCAGCGGCTGCGTAATGAGCGATTACGGCAACACCGACAGCTCCTGCGGTACGCCTGACTTCGAGATCGATCCTGACGCGACCGAGGACTTCGGTTTCAACCTCGCCCCACATCTGGACGGCGACACGATCTCGACTGTGGAGTTCATGCTTCCCGATGGGCTCACGGAAGTCTCATCGAGCAACACGACGACCACAGCATCGATCTTCGTCAGCGGCGCTCAGTGTGGTCGCATCTACCGCATCACCTGCCGCTATACGACCGCAGGCGGACGGACGAGAGACAAGACGATTCGTGTCATTGGCAGAGAGCAGTAATGGCGATCAGAAAGAACCTTTCTCACCCTGAGAAAGTTAGGGCGCGCATCAGGACAACTCAGCTCGTAAGACGCCTTACAAAACATGTACTTGGCAAAGTGGAAATGAGCAGCACTCAGGTCAACGCGGCGCTGGGATTGCTCAAGAAGACATTACCAGACTTAAGCGCGACAGAGATCAGTGGAGAAATCAGACAACGAGACGTCTCAGACCAGCCTCTCACAGCAGAGCAATGGTCAGAGCAATACTCGCGCCTCGACAGTTGACGTTGTATGGCGTCCGCAGCAAGGACCGCAGAAGGCGCTCATTGACTGCCCGTTACCGGAGATCTTCTACGGTGGCGCGAGAGGCGGCGGCAAGACGGATGGTGTACTCGGCAAGTACGCGCTCAAAGCGAAGCGATACGGCAATCACTTCAACGCGGTGTTCTTTCGCCGCGAGTTGCCGATGCTGGACGACGCCATTGAACGATCCAGCGAGATCTATGCACCGCTGGGCGCGAAGTGGCTAGAGCAGAAGAAGACATGGCGCTTTCCTTGGGGCGGACGATTACGGTTCAGGCCGCTCGAGCGTGTAGAGGATGCTGAAAAGTATCAGGGTCAGAACCTTTCAGACGCTTGTGTTGAGGAAGCCGGACAGTATCCCGACTCACGCCCCATCGATCGGCTGAATGGCGTATTGCGCAGCTCACACGGCGTCCCGACGCAACTGCTACTCACCGGGAACCCTGGTGGACCCGGACAGAGCTGGATCAAAGGGCGCTACATCGATCCTGACCCGCTGGGAATGAAAGTTCTCACGCGCATGCTGCCGAATGGGAAAGAGCACCGCTATGTGTTCATCCCGAGCCGCGTGCAGAACAACCGGATTCTGTTGCAGAACGATCCCGACTACATCAACCGCCTGTATCTGGTCGGCAACAGTGAGTTGGTCAGAGCGTGGCTTGATGGTGATTGGGATGCGATAGAAGGCGCGTTCTTTAGCGAGTTCTCAACTCAGCGCCATGTCATTTCACCACTCACGCTACCGAAGCACTGGACACGCTTTCGAGCAATGGATTGGGGATCGGCCAGGCCGTTCTCAGTCGGCTGGTACGCGGTCTCAGACGGCGAGCTGGCGCAATTCCCGCGAGGCGCGCTCATCAAGTACCGCGAGTGGTACGGCATGAAAGAGGGCGAGCCGAACGTCGGCCTGAAGCTCACGGCAGAGGAAGTCGGTAAGGGCATTAGGGATCGCGAGGCAGGCGAGAAGGTTGATTACGGCGTGCTTGATCCGGCTGCGTTTGCCGAGGACGGCGGGCCGAGCATTGCGCACCGTTTGGGCGTGGTATTCCGACGAGCGGACAACAAGCGTGTTGCGCAGTCCGGTGCAATGGGCGGATGGGATCAGTTACGCGATCGGCTCAAGGGCGAGGACAAGCCGATGCTGTACTTCTTCAGCACATGCACACACACGATTCGCACGTTGCCAGCCCTGCAACATGACTCATCTCGAGCTGAGGACGTGGACTCAGATGGTGAGGATCACGCGCCTGATGAAACTCGATACGCGTGCATGTCACGGCCTTGGGTGCGCGCCGGCAACAGTCAACCCGCTAAACGTAGTCGATGGGACAAAGCCTTTGAAGGTGAGGAATCTAGTTCGTGGAAGATAGCGTAAAAACTGTAGACGATCGGCTGGCGAAGTACCGTCAGCACGTCGATGACGCTACGGACAACACGATCAAGGAGCGCGCTGATGCTGAGCGCAACCGCGACTATGTAGACGGCAAGCAATGGACCGACAGCGAGATCGCAACGCTCAATAATCGCGGTCAGCCGGTCATCACGGACAACAAGATCAAGGACAAGATCGAATACATGGAGGGCGTCGAAAAGAAGACGCGCACCGATCCCAAAGCCTACCCGCGCACACAGGCGCACGAGCAGGACGCTGACGTAGCGACTGACTGTATCCGCTACGTGTTCGACAAGAACAACGTCAACCAGACCAAGAGCCGCGTGTTCCAGAACCTGCTCGTAGAGGGCATGGGCGGCGCTGAGGTCATTGTCGACAGGAAAGACCCGCGCAAGATCATCGTCCGGTACTGCCGCTGGGATCGGCTCTACGTCGACCCCTACAGCATGGAGCCCGACTACTCCGATGCGATGTATCGCGGACTCATCACATGGATGGACGTCAGCAAGGCGCAGGAGCGTTGGTCGGATGCAAAGGAACTCATTGCGGAGTCGATGAAGTTCACGCGCTCAACCGGTGAGACGCACGACGACAAACCCCGATGGGCGGATACGAAGCGCAACCGGGTGCAGGTGTTCGAGCATTACACGCATGAGAAGGGAAAGATCATGCGCTCAGTGTTTGCCTGGGGCGGATTCCTGGAAGAGCCGAAGGAATGCCCGTACATCAATGACGAGGGCGACCACGAAGACCCGCTCATTCTCCAGTCTGCGTATATCGATCGAGAGGGGCGCAGATATGGCCTTGTAAGCCGCTACATCTCGTTGCAGGACGAGGTGAACAAGCGCAAGAGCAAGTCACTGCATTTACTCAACAGTGCGCAGGTGATAGCCGAGAAAGGAGCGGTCGAGGATCTGAATAAGGCCCGCCAAGAGGTCCACAGGCCGGACGGCTATGTTGAGATCACGCCGGGGATGACATTCGAGGTCAACCGTAACCTCGATCTCTCGCAAGCGCATTTCATGATGCTGCAGCAGGCGGAAGCAGCCTTGTCCGCAACCGGACCGAACGCCGCGCTGCTCGGCCAGTCCGGTTCCATCTCGGGGCGCGCAAAGGAATTGGATCAGCAAGGCGGCGTGTTACAGATCGGCGTGCTGTTCGACGCAATCCGATATTGGCAACTCCGCGTTGCTCGTGCGGTGTGGAGTCGCATTCGCCAGTACTGGGATCAAGAGATGTACATCCGCGTGACGGATGATGAGACATCCATTCGCTTTGTCCCGATCAATCAGCCGGTGTTGCAGGGCGATCTGATTGCAGAGCAGTTGAAGGCGCAGCCAATCCCGGAAGAAGCAAAGCGCGCCCAAATTCAGCAGATCGCGCAAGACCCATCCGCGCAGATGCCGGTCCTGAATGACGACGGCACGCCCAAGATGCGCAATCAGGTCGCGCAGATGGACATGGACATCATCATCGATGAAGCGCCTGACGTGATCACGATCCAGCAGGAAGAGTTCGCGAAGATCGCAGACCTTGCTGCAAGCGGTGTGGTTCAGATCCCGCCTGATGTGCTGATTGAAGCCTCACAGATTCGCAGTCAGACGAAGAAACGCATCATGGATAAGCTCACCGGCGCGAATGATCCCGCAGCCCAGATGCAAGCGCAGTTCCAGCAGATGATGCAGCAATTGCAAGGCATGTTGATGGAGGCTCAGGTCCGCAAGGAGAACGCCTCAGCCGCGAAGGATGAAGCCGCAGCGAAGGAGGCTGAAGTAGATATGGCGGTGAAGGTCGCGACGTTCACAACGCCTGAGCCTGCCGCTGATGAAGGCGAGAACCGCACGCAAGTTTCAGTGAATTAAGCGCCGCCGGCTTACGGGCGATCAGTGCCGCCGACTTTACGGGCGAATCGTAACTACCACGTAACGGAGAGACTGTGGATATTGATGACGTTTTGAGTGACAAGCCCATTGTGACGGAGCCCGAGCCTGTAGAGGCAGAGGTAACGACGGATGTAAAACCGGAGACACCGGAAACCGCTGCGCCATCGGCAGCGACGGAGACAAAGCCAGAGGCTGAAATCTCACCGCAACGGGATGATAAGGGCCGATTTGCCAAACCTGAGCCTGCAGCCCCGATTGCTGCGCTGATCGATGAGAGGCGCAAGCGTCAGGAACTGGAGGCAGAGCTACAGCAGTACAGACAGAACAAACCTAAGACGGACTTCTTTGAAGACCCGGCAAAGGCGACGACTGAGCACGTCTCAGAGGCCATCTCTCCCCTGCAACGGGAAGTGCTGGAACTGAAAGTCGAACTGCAGCGGCTGCGCAATCCGGACTTTGACGATGTGATGCGGGGAGTGCTGGAGAAAGCACAAACCGATGCGTTGTTGAGGCATCAGATTGACAGCGCTCCCGATCCGTTGGCGTTCATCTACCGCGAAGGCAAGCGATTGAAAGAGCTTGCAGACGTGGATGGTGACATCACGAAATATCGGGAGAAGGTATTGGCGGAACAAGGCGCGAAAGTAGCGGAACTGGAAACCCGCTTCAAAGCGCTGGAATCCGAGAATCAAGCCCTGAAAGCATCACTCACCAAACGCGAGCAGATCCCACAGTCGCTCAACTCTGAACAATCTGCGGCAAATAAAGACGTGGCATTTGCCGGTCCTACGCCGCTGTCCAATCTATTTTAGTTGAGCGCACTGCAACGCTAGTAGGAAGGCCCGCCTTGAGCGGGCTTTTTTATGTCCGTTGCTTTTGCGCATTAGGAAATTGCAATGGCAGATTCAACCGCAGCCACTGGCTTACGAGTCCAACAGTGGGACGATCAATTCTTCACTGAGTACGTTCGCGAGTCTCGTTTCAAGCCCTACATGGGCACGGGCGAGGGATCGATGATTCAGGTGAAGGAGAACCTGACGAAGAAGAAGGGCGACCGCCTAACTTATGCGTTGGTCAACCGCCTGGACGGTGCTGGCGTCACCGGCACGACCACGCTGGAGGGATCAGAGGAGGACATGGATTCTCGCTCGCACCGTCTCACGGTGGACAAGTTGCGCAACGGCGTGCGTGTCGCTGAGATGGAAGAGCAGAAGAGCGCCATCGATCTGCGCGAAGCCGCTCGTGCAGTACTGAAAGACTGGATCATGGAAAAGACCCGTGACCAGATCATCACCGCTCTGGGCTCCATCAATGGCGTGGCGTTCGGCTCGGCCACTGAGGCGCAGCGTGATGCCTGGTTGGATGACAACCACGACCGCGTGTTGTTCGGCGCATCGCTGAGCAATACGGATAGCGCGGGCGGCACGGTGGCCTATGACTTCTCCGATTCCATCGGTGCAGTTGATACCACGAACGATCTCATTACCCCGGCTCGTCTGTCGCTGCTGAAGCGCGTTGCAGAGACTGCAAGCCCGAAGATCCGGCCGATTCGAATCAAGGGCGACGAAGAGTGGTTCGTCGTGTTCGTCGGTAGCCGCAACTTCCGCAATCTGCAGGCCGATACGACCTTCACGCAGGCCAATCGTGAGGCCCGCGAGCGTGGCAAGGATAACCCGCTGTTCACTGGCGCGGATCTGATCTGGGACGGGCTCATCATCCGCAAAGTCCCGGAAATCGCGGTTGCTGCAACCAACGTCGAACCCGTGTACCTGTGTGGTGCTCAGGCCATCGGCTTTGGCTGGGCGAAGCGCACGAAGAGCGTCATCGATACGTTCGACTATGGCGATAAGTTCGGCGTGGCGATTGAGGAGATTCGCGGCATCGAGAAGCTGCAATTCGGCAGCGGAACGGGCGATACGGACGACCTCAAGGACCACGGTGTTGCAACGGCGTTCTTCGGCGCTGAAGCGGACGCTTAAGGAGCAGTTGAATGGCTACTCTTACAGCAGCACGAGCAGCCTCCACGTTCCCGGTGTATGCCGGGAGCGTTGGAAATCTGCGAGCCGCTTATGGGACTTACACCTTGGCGGCGAATCCAACCGCGGGCGATGTCATCGAGTTCTGTCGTGTTCCTCTGGGCGCGACAGTTATCGGCGGCTGGATTCAGGGCGCGGACATCGATACGGGAACGGCTGAGTTCAATATGGACATTGGCTGGCTTGCTAATGGTGTTGATGCAGCCAGTACAGCCGGATTCGGTGACTTTGGCGTTATCGCTGGCTCTGCGGTTACGGGCATCAAGCCGGAAGTAGGCATCTATATGCCGCTTGGCGGGGTTCTGTTCACGGCGGGTCCAAAGACCTTCGCGGAAGAAACCGTCATTGCCGGTCTGGTGAACGTGGGCGCACAAGCTGGCGGCACGGGACAGCTCACCGTCGTTGTGCTCTACATCTGTCCTTAACTAACGGGGCCGGGACTGCAAACCGGCCCTTCTTCCTATGACACTACCTGAACTTCGCATCGCCGCCTTGCAAGAGGCCGGCATTCTCGCTGCTGCGGAAAGTCCGTCTGCTGAGGATGACGTTCTTGTTACAGCCAAGTACGCGGCGCTGTACGACATGCTGTTAAGCGAAGGGCTTGTGGCATGGGCTGCAAGCGATGACCTCCCAGACTACGCGAGCGTGCCGCTAACGATGATGCTGGCGGCTGTGATCGCGCCTGCATTCGGGATTGAAGGGCAGAAGCTGGCTGACCTGCGGCAAGGCTATGCAGCGGCAGAGCGCATGTTGCGGCGACAGCTTGCAAAGCATTACGTCTCGCATCCTGTTCGATCCGAATACTTCTGATGATCGTTCCATTTGGTATTCATTCGTACCAGCATAGGTCGCGCAGTCTTTCTGCCCAAAGAATGCTCAACTGCTATCTGGAACAGGCCCCGCCGTCGGCCAAGACTCTGGCGGCGGTAGTGTCGAGCTTCGGCATTTCCAGCTTCACGACTGCGGGTAACGGCCCTATACGCGGTGGGCTGGTGGTCAATGGCACGTTGTTCGTCGTCTCCGGCAACGGCCTGTACCGCATCAGCAGTGCAGGCACTGCGACGAGTCTGGGCACGACCCCGAACACTGACCGCGTGTTCATGGCGGGCGATGGCATTAACGTGCTCGTGGTCACTCAAGGCGACGGCTATGTGTACGATGGCTCAACCGTTGCACAGATCACGGACGCGGACTTCCCCGGCGCTAAGGCGTGCGGCTTTCTCGACGGCTACATTCTCATCATCGAGCCTGATTCGGGGCGGTTATGGGTGAATGAGACGCCGTACACGGTGACAGGATGGAATGCACTTGACTTCGCTACGGCGGAAGGCGCTCCAGATGATCTGGTCGGCCTCATTGTCGATCACCGCGAAATTTTTCTGTTCGGCCGCGAATCAACGGAACTCTGGTACAACTCGGGCAACGCGGACTTCCCGATGGAGCGCTCCCCCTCGGGCTTTATCGAGATCGGTCTACTGTCCACGCACGGCGTGACCAAGGCCGATAACTCGGTGTTCTTTGCCGCCAACGATTACACGATCCGCAGGCTTGAGGGTTACACCCCGGTTCGCATCTCAACTCACGCGGTAGAGCAGGCCATCGAGTCCTATGCGGATAAGACTTGCTATGCGATGTCCTGGGTTGAGGGCGGGCACACGTTCGTGTCTTTCACGTTCGCTGCAGGCACATGGGTCTATGACGTATCAACGCAGCTCTGGCACGAGCGGCAGAGCTATGGATATGACAACTGGCGTCCCGTCTTTGCGCTGCGCGCGTATGACCGGCTGCTAGTCGGCGACAGCCAGTCGAACAAGATCGGTGAGTTGGATTACGAATCCTTCATGGAGTGGGATCAGCCGTTAGTCGCATCCTGTACGGCTCCGGCGATCGCCAATGAAAACCGAGTGATTCGGCATTCGAGCCTTGAGCTTGTGTTTGAACAAGGTGTGGGCATTGCAACGGGCCAAGGATCAGACCCCGAAGTGATGCTGCAATGGTCGGACGACGGCGGGAGAACGTGGTCGAGTGAATACCGGCGTTCGATGGGCGCGGTTGGCGAGTACAAGAAGCGCGTCATTTTCAATCGGCTCGGGGCGGCACGGGACAGGGTCTACCGTTTTTCTATCTCTGATCCAGTGCGGCGCACGCTGATTCAGGCGGTGCTCAATGCTGCGTGAAGCCACTCTCGCAGACATGCCGGAACTGGTACGCATGGGCCGAGCATTTCACGCCGCTGCAAAGCTCGATATCGAGTTTGACGATTCAACCTTTCGCGATCTCTGCGCGCAGCTAATCGAGGCTGACGGCGCGCTGCTACTCATTGATGACGGCGCAATGCTCGCGGCGCTGTGCTTCCCGATCTACTTCAACGCAAGCGCTCTAGTGGCGCAGGAATTGTTCTGGTGGGTTGACCCAGACAAGCGTGGGGCAGGGATTCGACTGCTGCAAAGGGCCGAGCAGTGGGCTAAAGAGAAAGGCGCAGTCACGTTGCAGATGATTGCATTGGACGAGTTATCGGGAGAGTCGGTTGGCAGATTGTACGAGCGTCGAGGCTATCGACCGCTTGAGCGTAGTTATGTGAGGAATCTGAATGGCCATTAGTACAGGCGCAGCGATTCTCGGCGGTTCGCTCATCAGCGGAGCGGCGGGCCTTATCTCGGGTAATAAGGCCGCGAAAGCAGGCGAGAAAGGAGCGGCGCTTTCGGCTGCAGAATCCGCCCGTCAGTTCGATCTGATACGTAACGACACGGCATCACAACGTGAATTAGGGCAAGGGGCAACGACGCTACTGGGAAACCTGTATGGCATCGGGGTTCCCACGGCGGCGCAGGCTCGCGCGGGCGAAGACGTGCTGCTCGGGGATACTTATTTACCAGCAGGAACGACCGCAGCGAGTCCAGGTGACAAGCGCGGATCTGACATCCTGTTTAACGGTCGAGTCATTGGCCGAGTAAATCCTGGCGGGCCTAACGGTCGATTCGTTCCTGCTGCGGGGGTGGATATCAATTCACTGTGGAGCGAGAACGAAGCCACGAATGTGCCGGCATCTGGCAGCCCGGATATGTCGGCGTTCTTCGAGAGTCCAGACTACCAGTTCAACCTGCAGCAAGGCCAACAGGCGCTTGATCGTTCCTTGGCCGCGCGCGGTCGCGCGTTATCAGGCGCAGGCGTGAAAGAAGGGCAGCGCTTTGCCTCTGGACTCGCTTCGCAAGAGTACGGCAACTTCACAAATCGTCTATTGCAGATGGCGGGGATCGGTTCTGCCGCTACAAACACGAGCGCAAACGCGGGGATGCAGACCGCCGCAAACATGGGCAACGCATTCATGAATGCGGGCAATGCGCGGGCGAGCGGGTATCTACAAGGCGGGCAGGCGATCAACAATGCTGCGCAGGGAGGAATCAGCAATCTATTGCTCTCAAGATATCTCGGGGGAGCATCCTAATGGCCGACTTCCAACCCTTCGATCTTGGGCGGGTGCTGGGTACTGCCGAGCAAATAAAAGGCATGCGCCGCCAGTCCATCACGGACGATCTGCAACAGCGCTACCTCGGCCAGCAGATAAAGTCCGGCGAGCAGCGCATGCAGAAGCAGGAGGCGCAGTTCTCGCAGGAGCAGCAGCTAAACAACACACGTCTTTTGAATGCAGCGGCGGCGGAAGTGGCGGCTAATCCTGCGGCGCTCCAGCGCTGGCTTCCGCAACTGCAGGAAGCGGGCATTGGGTTCGATGGAGATCTCACGCAAATGCCGCCCGAGCAGCTACAGGCGAGCGCTCAACAGTTATTCGACTCAACATCCAAAGCCCTGACCGCATACAGCCAGAGCAACACATCCGCCGGTCTTGTGCAGTCCACTTTCCAAGGTGGAAACGGCAATGCGTGGGTGATGACTCGCGATGGCCGCGCGGTGGATACCGGCGTGCCAATGCAGCGGTTTGCGCCGCAGGTTCGTGAATTTGGTGGCGGTACTGCGGTGTTCGATCCAAACGTGCGAGGTCTAACTGGTCAAATCACAACAGTAGACCAGGAGGCCCAGGGCAGAGCTGCTATCGCAGGCGCAGAGGCCGCAGCGAAAACGACAGCGACCGCAGAAGCAGAGAAGGCAGTCACTGCGCCGCAAAGAGCGGAGAAGGCGCGGGCTTTGATTGCTGGCATCGACGGCACTATTGCGGAAATCGATAACGCGATAGCCGGGATTAATTGGTCCACTGTTGGTCCAATTGGTGCTGTTGCCAGGGTGGTTCCCGGTACGCCGGCCTACAACCTCAAGCAGACCATTCTCACGATCAAAGCGAATATTGGCTTCGACCGATTGCAACAAATGCGCGACAGCTCACCTACAGGCGGCGCGCTTGGGCAGGTGGCAGTTCAGGAGTTAGATGCGTTGCAGGCGTCGATTGCTTCTCTGGATCAAGCGCAAGACGGACCGCAGTTGCAGAGGAATCTGCAGAAAGTTCGTGAGCACTATGAGAATTGGAAGCGAGCCGTCATGCAGAGTGCTGTTTCCGATTCGCGAGTGCAATCGTTGCTCGATAAGTACGCACCACAATGAGCGACAAAGAGAGGCTTCAGAGAGCGTTGACTGCCGCTGATGCGGCTGGCGACACCGCTGCCGCACAAGAGCTAGCGCGCGCACTTCGCGGGATGGAATCGCCGATCGACCAAGCGATCTCTCAGTATGAGGATTCCAAGACCCCGGTTGAGGTAACAGGCATACGCGGCGCTGAGTCGCCCCATCAGACCACGTTCGGCGCAAGCACTGGCGGCTTTGCCATGCGGCCCACGCAGGAGATCCAAGACGCTCCCGGCGCTAACTTTGGCGCTGCGCTCAAGTCGAATCTGGTTGAGGACACCGACACTAAGCGCCGACTCATTGCCGAATCGTTGTTTCCAAACGATCCGAACGGCATTCAGCGCGTTGGATTTGCAGAGGGCAAGGCCGTCTTCGTGGATGATAGTGGGCAACTAAGAGAGGTTAGCTCAATGCTCTCGCGATTCGGAGCGGGAGTGGCAGCCACTGCCCCAGAGATAGTTGGCGGCACTATCGGATCGTTTGCCACCGGCAATCCTGTAATAGGCGGCGCAGTCGGCGCTGCAGGAGGGCGCGCGTTCAAGCGTGGAGTTTCGCAGCTCTTGTTCGATGAGCCAGCCACACCGTCGAGCGTGGCAAGGGAGATGGCAACAGAGGGCACGCTGACGCTGGGAGCAGGATTAGCCGGGAAAGGTATCGCCAGATTTGCAGATCGAACCAAGACGGTTGATTTCACGCCGCGCGATCTGTCGGCGGCAGAGGCTACGCGTACACGCGTCAAGAATGAAACCGGCATCGACATTGATCTGGCGCAAGCATCGGGTGATCGCAAGCTAATCGGATTGCGTGCGTATGGCGCTCGCTTCCCTGGCGATTCTGCCGACTTAGTGCAGGCGTCCGATGATCGCGCCATAGAACAGTTCGAAGCGGCTACCAGTCGCGTGCTGGATAAGATCGCCAGCGCAAAGCCATCTGATATCGCCGGTAGTCGTGGCGTGAACGCCGCGCAGCAAGCGATTAGATCTGCGCGCAAGGAAGTGAACGACGAGGTGCGCCCGCTATATGACG